>Ga0181349_1000936_pt1 | contig 12507 bp, 18 predicted proteins | sample Su13VDMM110SD_FD_130106 | JGI IMG/M metagenome (GOLD analysis project Ga0181349, IMG submission 130106) | Freshwater viral communities from Lake Michigan, USA - Su13.VD.MM110.S.D | ecosystem: Environmental > Aquatic > Freshwater > Lake | place: USA: Michigan | collected 2013-07-16 | reverse complement strand
TGAGGATATTGCTGCTGTCAAAAGACAGAAGAATAGGATATTATAATCCAGGCGGCATAATAGCAAGTACTATAGCTTCTCTTAATGTAAGAAACTACTAGTCTTTATCGATCTATAATGATTGATGTCAAAGAAAGAGAAGCCAATTTACACCACACACGAAGAGGATAAGCAGCTAGTCATCCAGGCTATGGGTGGCGATCAAAGATCTTATAATATTCTCGCTAGAAAATATAAGCTGATTCTATTCACAGCTGCTCAAAGAAGATTACCCGGTAAAGGGGAGGATGATCTAGAAGATATAGTTATGTCTGTTTTGGGCAGGTGTTTCATATCACTACACCTTTACGATCCCGCTAAGAGCAAATTTTTCACATGGATGATAGCTTGTCTTCACAATCACGTCAACTCTATACCAAAAGGTAAAAAGAGGATTAGCGCAGAAAGCTACCAGGGTGTATCTACAGTTAGCATTGAAATTAGAGAGATTGGCCAATCTGAAAGCACAATAGAAGATATCGACCGCACTCAGGTTATCAAACTAGTGAGATTACTTATTGAAAAGCTACCACCTGATGTTGCCACTGCTATTAAATTAAAGTACTTTAAGGATTACACTCACGAGGAGATAGCAAAAGAAATTGGATGTAAAGTTGGTGATGTTTGGTATAAGATAAAAAAAGGTAAGAAGATCCTAAAACGTCTAAGCGACATTAATGGATTGTTTGATTGATTTAGATATATAGTTCTGTAAATAATCCAAAAAAAATGAAAAGATTTAAAAAACTATCCGATTTTTCTCAATCGCTAAATGAGGATGATATATCAAGTCTCACAAATGCCCACCCTTGGGAAGAGATCAGTAAAATGGGTACAAAACTCGTAAAAGGTCAGCCAATTCAACTAACGGCTAATCTTTTTGGAACAGGTGTAGATAGAATAGATGTCAATTCCACATCATTTCAAGATGCAGTCCAGATTATAAGATGGCTGTTTGTACAGAGTTACAGCGGTGCCGTTCCTCAACAGGGGGCAAAATTGATAATTAGAGGCTCCGCATCAGCAGTCGGTTCTAGTTCTGGGTATGATAACTTCGCTTTAGCGCAGAGAAGAGCAAAAAATCTATACAATGCTTTGCAGATTTGGTTTGATAAAAACCACCCAGAAACTGTTCTTACACCTGACATAACGGATGATGTATATTGGAACTCCATAGAAAAGTACCTAGATATTGAACAAGAAGCTGTAGTTGGAAGCGCAACCAGAAAAGGTTCACCTGAAGCATTAGCTGAGCAGTGTGTGTATCTAATATGGGTACCTGTAGGTAAACAGCGAGATTTTCAATATGATTTGGTACAGCCTATAGATGACACGAGAACAGTACTTCCTCAACCACCAATAAGTATTATTAAACCAGTAAACCCACGTTTTACTTTTAAAATAGAAAGATGCGGCTGCTGTGGAAGGCCATTCACGCAAAACGATCAATATTCTTGGGTTATGCAGAGATACCTTTGGGCTCTTAACGAACTTAAAAGTGGGTGGTTGAAAACTAAAATGGGTGATACTGTTTGGAGCTGGCTTATTAATATGTCAAAAAAATAAAAAAACAAAATTCAGATATAAAAGATGATCCTAGGATCATCTTTTTTTTCTTATATCAACAAAAAATGGCAAAAACTCTATCTTCTTTCAGACCATCCGTTGCAAATAATGCATGGATGTTCTCAGTCACTTCAGAAAACAAGAATGAGCTTGAAAAAGCTTTAGCTAATTTAAAAGAAGTGCATTCTTCCAAATTAATAAATTCTAGAATAATAGACGACCCAGATGTTATAGGAAACTATACTCTAGGAGGGACATGTAAGACCAAAGGCGATGTTAGCCTAATTATACTTTTTATAGAGAACTCTATGCACAAACACGAAATAATAGACGATAGCTACGACTGGCCATATTCCAACGATTAGTTGGCAGAATTATATTGGTCCTGTAAATATATAATCTAAAAAAAGACTAACCATGGCCAAGAAAACAACCACCTCCTCGTCCACACAGCACAAGGCAAACCCTAGAAGAAAAAGACCGGGCGTCCACTCGAAAACAAAAGCATCCAACCTAAAATCTTCTAAATTATGGAAGAAGATTAATAGAGGACAAGGTTCAAAAAGATAATTCTATTAACATGAGCATAAAGGAAATAGAACAGATAAAGAACGATATAATAAGCCACAGATGCTGGATTAGATCAGTAGTTAAATCGGTAAATACACCGGATCAATTAGAATCAGCACAAAGACTGGTTGGGAATTGGAAAACACTCACGTATCAAAAGATAGATTCATTTAAGCCTTCATTTTTCTCATCCAATAGTGGATGGAGAAGTCTTCTGGAACTTTTCATAAGAGTAGAGAAGGAAATAGAATCACACTTAGCTGGTAAAAAGGCTTTAATCAGAATAAAACATTTAGAAGACGTTTACGAAAATGCATAAGGTAGAAAAATTCAGTGACTATCTCTCACAGATAGAAATAATGCCACAGGTTAACAGTGGAAATTCTTTCAATATAGGCGGGGAGAACATATCACCATTATGCTGCTCTCTCATGGGACACATGATGCAGGATATGCCTTTCCCTGAAGAGTCAATACCCACTGTTGCTTTCATAGAGGAAGAACAACCGGATACACATCCAGCTTTTAGAAGAACTGGGTACTATGACTTTAAAGACAACTGCATAAACATATACGTTACAGGCAGAGCACTTAAGGACATACTGAGATCAATCGCTCACGAGCTAATCCACGCAGACCAGCATATCAATAAGGGGCTAGATTTAAGTCCCGCAGTTACAGGATTAGGTGAGGATTCCACTAAAGCCGCTGAAGAGATAGAAGCTGATGCATATCTAAGAGGAAATCTTGGACTTAGAAAATGGGAGGATAGATTGAAACCGAAATTCAGATGATAGAAAGAGTTAAGAAATACAAAGATCTATTTGAGGGATATCAGGATCCTGAATCAGATAAGGAGGAATCCCGGGGTCTAATTGAGGACCAGATTAAATTTTTAGATCTGCACTGCAGACAAAAAGGAGCGTGGACATATAACGATGTAACAGGAAAGGTGGACATCAATGGGGATTTCGATGCGAGGGATTATGCACTATATGATCTCGAGGATATAGAATTTGGTGTTGTTACAGGGGCTTTTTTAATATCATCTAATAACCTAAAAACTTTAAAGGGCTGCCCAGAAGTTGTAGGAGGTGGTTTCTCGTGTGCAAGGAATAAAAGATTAGAGTCTCTCGAATTTGGTCCAAAAGAGGTAGGTGGGGATTATCATTGCAATTCATGTAGCTTAGATTCTCTAAAAGGATCACCGGAAGAGGTAAAAGGTTACTTTGATTTCTCAGGTAATTACATTTACACACTAGAAGGAGGACCTAAGATTGTAGGAGGATCTTTTGTTGGTAAATTAAACAGTATAGAGAGTGTTGAGGGTGCTCCAAATTTTGTTGGTGGCAGTTTCAACTTAGCACAGAATAACATAAAGAATCTAAAAGGATGCACTAAAGAAATCGAAGGTGATTTTATTATGTACTCAAACGATCTGGTTAGCTTAGAGGGAGGACCCACTAAGATTGATAAATCAGCAGATTATTTGATTTACTCAAACTCAAATCTAAAATCTCTGAAAGGATGTCCGGAGGAAACCGGTGATTTCGATGCATCAGGATGTGGATTAGAAACACTAGAGGGATCTCCTAAAATAGTTAACGGTTACTTTAATGTCTCTGAAAATAAATTAACAAGTCTAGAGGGTTCACCTGAAGAAGTTATAGGTTATTACAATTGCTCAGGCAATGAAATTAAGGACGTGGTTGGTATATCAGAATTCATAGATGGAACTATAGATCTAGAGGACAATCCTATTGAATCACTAAAAGGATTTAATTACGAGGATCCAAAATTTCAGCTAGCTAGAACAATATGGATGACTGATCAAGACGACATGCCAAAGGAATTTTTAAAGGACATAGCAAAGACATGCTATGCATACAAAATCTCATGGGAGCAAGGCATTATCAAGGAATGGGACAAAATGACCGACGGAGAAAAGGTTAGAATATATAAACAGGTGAAAGACCTACTATCGGAAGAAGACTTTAAGTACTATTCAGCTATGGAGAGATATCTTAACATGAAAAACCTATTATAGAAACACCTATCCCAATTAAATACACGGCAGCATCTATACATTAAAATAATAAATAATTATGAAATACTTAAAGAAATTTAACGAGAGCAACACCAATTTACCATTTAGAAACGAAGATCTTGTCAAAGACTCTGACATCGGTACATATGAACTATATCTTGATGGAGATACCTGCTGGGGAATAACATTCCCAAATGGTTATATGGAAGTTGAAGAGGGTCCGCACGAGAGTGTTGGCTATATGAATGGCGAAATAAATGGCATTGCAGTATCGGCAAAAGGATACAATGTACCTAGAATACCTGACAAATACTGGATGGGTGAAATGTCAAAGGATGAATTGTTAAAATTTTTAGATAGCGTTATTAGTGGATACGACGATATTGCTAAAGGACCATTTAGATATAAAATGTAAAATGAAACACGTAAAGATATTTGAAAATTTTATCAACGAGGGTATCTTTGATTCTTTAGGACTTGGTAAAATTAAGTTATTTTCTAAAGTGATGACTGATCCGTTTATTTTATCGATACTTCCAGCCATTAAGAAAATGATGGATGCAAATCTAAAGGATCAAAAAAGCTGGATAGAGGAATATAAGACTATATTCAGAAAATCTTGCGTTAAATTCGGCGGAGCTAAGAAGGAGGATATAAAAGGCACCTGCAACAAACCGCAGACAGTTCAAAATTTAGTACAGTACTTTCTAGATCCAGCTAAGGGACTTCTAGACACAAAGACGTTTACACAGTGGGTAGAGGAAACCACAAAAGGATCTGTACCTGGTGAAGTTACTTACAAATACAAAATCGGGGATATAGACAAATACGTGACAGCAGCGGTTGATGTTTTAAAGAAGACCGGTGTTTCTGACGGCGATATTAAGAAGACAGGAACTTACGCTTTAACAATACTAATTCCTTATATTGCTAAATTTTATATCGCTAAGGACATTGAAGAAACACAGATGGTGAAAAGCGGAAAACTAATAGACGCAGCTAAAGCTAAAGAATTGCTTGCAGGCGGAGGTGAAAACCCGGATGGAACTATATCAATATAAAACAAAAACAAATGGCAGCTAAATTCTACAAGAGCGAATCCGAAGGAGGATTAAATTTTATTAAGGTCGATGGTGAATTCACCTATAACTTTGCATCATTTGGAGAAATAACTGTGTTTGAAAAGTACAGCACGGCAAACTTTTCATTCGACACTGGTGTATTTAATGAAGTGGATAAATCAGAAATACGAGAAGCTTTAGATCTTTTAAATTCAGAAATTAACGGGATATAATTTAAAATCCCATCTGCTTCACAAGTGGGTGAGCTATTTCCCAAGCTGCTTGAGGATCTATAGACTTCTCATCCTCGAGTGCTCTCATCATTTCTCTTTCGATTATTTCATGATTTAGAAGTTTCCTAGCTCTGTCTTTATCAAGCCCATGAGCTATCCAGATCTCATCCTCCGGTATGTAATCTGTTTTCTTTCCCCAGTGATGGGATCCTATGTAAGCCTGCCACTCCGGCATTTGTAACTTTAAGAGGTCTCTATTTATAACCCTTATCTTGATATCACCATATTTACCTATGACTGTTCCAGATTCTGTGTCTATAGATTTCAATTCCTCATAGCCATCGATAATGCTATCTATCAGGCTGGAAGTTTTGCTCGACTCGAATAAGTGGTATGGTATTATGTTCTGCATAGGATTATATATTCTAAAATCGATATATAGACATATGGAAAACATTGAGCTTTACGAGTTTTTTAATATAATGGGAAAAAGCAAGGAAAAATCCCTCAAAATATTATTCTGCGATTCAAAAGGATTGGTTCTAGAATCGGATTCACTTTCAGATTGCATTCATATACTACCAGGTCTGAGTGAACTTGAATTACCCGGAGAAGATAATTTCTCATCTGTTATCATCTTTTTTAAGGATGGTAAATGTGCAGGTGGATACGAAAACGGTTCCCAGGTAATCACTTGGAACGCTACTAATGAGATAAAGGATCTGAATATATTTGATCTATTAAGTGAATATAACATCTCTATTTAAGATGAGAATAATTAACAAATTCGAGCTATTTGAAGCTCTAAACGAGGAGTCTAGAGAGATCCCGTCTAATATAATAATAGGTGATTCTCTATCACCGCTTATTGACAGAAACACAACAAAGGCTTCCCTTATAGGGAGTACAGGAAACGAGTCTAACCTCTGGAAAGGAGGAATGGGGGTTTCCTGGCTAAAAGGAGCCGTTGATAGGTTCCCGGCAACACCAGGGGTTAATAACGTAATAATTGAAATCGGAACTAACGGTGCATTCAATTCCAGAGATGATATATCAGGTCTCGTTTCTTCAATTAAAAAAGTATTTCCAAATGCAAAACTCTATGTTGTTCAGGGATCATGGGGATGGAGCGGAAACAAGAACGTAACCATAAGCAAAGTCACCGAATATTATAATAAATTTAAGGATCTTGGCGTTATAGTCGTTGAACCACCAATTGGATATTCTGCAACAGACAGGGAGGCACACCAAGACAAGGAATCAATGAAAAAAATAGGGAAAAACATAGACTCTATGATATCCGGACAATCACAGGTTTCAACCAATCAAAGCTCAATAGATGCGAATGACGTCATAATAAGAACTGATCCATCTGATAAGGATACTGTGATCTATAAATCAAAGAGTGATCCCTACTACTATAAGATAGTAAATGGTATATGGTTCGCTAAAGGTCCAAAATTAATTCAATGGACATCACTGGAAAAAAACCAATTAGCAAATAACATACTTGATAAAAGGTATCCTGGTGTTAGATCCGGATCTGGTGAGATACAGTATAAGGAACCAGTAAAAGTTGATCCTGAAAAGATAAGCGGAGATTTTATCAGCTCTGGATCATTTGATCCCGAGAAGGAGGATGCAGGCCTATCTAAAACTTACAACATACATCTTATACCTGATAATCTATCCACAACAAAACCTAATTACAGAAGTGCACAGATGCCACTCAAAGATCTTAAGTATTTCTTAGAGAAGTATGGCATAAGAAACGTTATTAGACTAAATGGAGATGGCGGAGACAGCAAACATAGAAAGTCGGATCCTGAAACTTCCATACAGGAGGAGAAAAATCTATGTAGCAGTTTGGGAGTTAAATTCAATAAGCTATCTTCAACGAAGGATCAGGACAAAGTTAACGAGATACTATCAGGAGGAAATACACTAATACACTGTGCTCATGGAGCAGATAGAACTGGAGGTAACGTCGGTGGGTATTTCTACACCAAGAAGGTAAATACAAATCTAGACTCGACAGATGAGATCTGGAATTACACTACGAAATACAACGGGTGGAATAGAATGGTGAAGAATAATCCTAGCGGGTTCTCTTCAGGCGGATATCTTAGACAAGCTCAAAAATTCGGGGTTAGAGATTTGGAGCAAGCGAAGTTGCTAGCCAAATAAATTTTCCATTATATCGTGATGATTGAATCTGGACTACCAAAGCCAGTTCGAGTTACATTTCATTTAAGAATAAAGTCACCCGGATAGATTATTTCTCGACTTTGATATATATAGAGAAAATAAAAACATATCATGCAAATTAACCTACAAAATCCAAAAAAATTTGTTTTACAAGAAGAGAGAAGTAAAACAATCAGCACTATTACAATCGGGAGATTAGTTGATCTACCAAAGAAAAAAATGGTGAAATGCTTTATCGAAGAGCTTGAAGAGCCAGTAGTACTATGGGAAGGAGCAGCATATGACGCAATTGGTCAATGGACTGACACAGACGTTCAGACTAGACTAACAGAGCTATATACATAATCCCTAATATAGGATACAGATAGTATTAAAAAAGCAATCAATTGATTGCTTTTTTTGTGTCCGATGTTTTTATATGATTCTTCCCTTATACCTACCTAACGCCTCATATCCTTTCTTCTCCTCAGGAGAGAGATCTTGGTTATGTTTGGCTAAGTAGATTTGGTCCTCCTCTGGGATATCATTCCAGCACAGTGCCACTGCCTTTTCTAATGGAACATTTTCTTCCTTCATGGCTAAAAAAACCTTCCGGACAGTAGGTTGAGAGATTGGATTGTCTGAGAAGTCTACTAATTCCTGAGAAAGTAACCCTCCTTCCACAATCTGGGGTGCTCCCTCCAAAGAGGTAATGTTATTTTCATTGCAATAAAAAGAACCCTTTATAATCCGTGGCGCCCCTTTTAAAGAGGTAAGCGAGTTGGTGGAGCAAGTAAAATATGAGTTTATTATTTCCGGTGCCCCATCTAAGGATGTAAGCTGGTTTTTATAACACTTATATGCTCCTCCTACTTTCTGCGGGCCTCCTTCTAATGATTTAAGATTGCAACCAGAGCATTCAAAAGTTCCCTTTACAATCTGTGGTGCCCCCTTTAGAGAGGTGAGGGGATTCCTGGAGCAACTGAAACTATTTTCTACCGTCTGAGGTGCTCCCTTTAGCGAAGTGAGCAAGTTATTGTTGCAATTGTACGCGCCACCCACACTCAGCGGTGCTTTCTCTAAAGATGTGATTGAGTTATAGGCGAAACTGAAATTACCACCGATCTTCCGGGGTGCTCCCTCTAAGGATGTCAGTGCATTATCCACACAACGAAAACCCCCACCAACTTCCTGTGGTGCTCCTTTTAGAGAGGTGAGGTTGTTCCGATCGCAATCAAAACCCCCTTTTACGTTTAGTGGTGCTCCTTCTAGGGAAGTGAGATAATTATCTGAGCAATTGAAATGTCTACTGACGTTACCAAATCTCACTCCTTTAAAATCTTTCAGATTTCCCCGGGTGCATTTGAAATCACCCTCGATATCAACCAGTCCGGTCTCTGTATTGACCGTCCAGATCCCCGTTGTGCACTCGTCAAGCCACTCTCTCTGCTCCAGGTTGAGATTCTGCACATTCTCAAATAGATGCTCATATTTTCTAATGTGTTTCATGTTTCTATATATTATAGCACTCTCTTCTTTAGCCTAGCTAGTGCTTCATATCCTTTAATTTCATCTGGTGAAAGATCGGGATTGTGCTTGGCTAAGTATGCCTTGTCGTCATCTGGTATCATTTCCCATAAATACTCGACCGCCTGTTCTAATTTGATTTTAGAATGGTCCATAAGAGCGATAATTCTATCGATTGATTCTTGAGATATCGGGTTACCATTGGAACGTATATAGTCATCATCGATCGGAGGAGCTCCTTCCAAACTTGTGAGTTGATTATTTGCACAATTGAAATATCTACCAACACTATTAGGGGCTCCCTTTAGTGAAGTGATCTTATTATAGGAACACCTAAAATCCCTTCCAACCTCAAGGGGTCCTCCCTCTAGGGTGGTAAGCGAGTTAGCATTGCAAAAGAAATCACCTGTCACGATTTGTGGTGCTCCCTCTAGCGAGGTGAGTCTGTTGCCATAGCACCGGAAACTACCGTCCTCGACCAGTGGTGCTCCCTCTAGAGAAGTTAGCCGATTCGTGGAACAATCGAAATCTGAAGGGACTTTCTGAGGTGCTCCTTTTAGGGAGACGAGTCTGTTGTTGAAGCATAAGAATCTACGTCCCACTTCCTGTGGTGAACCCTCGAGGGAGGTTAACCAATTACCATAGCACAGAAAATCCCCACCCACGCTTTGTGGTGCTCCTTCTAATGAAGTGATATCATTTGTGCCACAGTTAAAATTACCGCTAACATGTCCGAATTTTACGCCATTAAAATCCTTAATTTGCTGAGCCCTACAATCGAAATCACCCTCCACATCAACCAATCCGGTATCAGGATTAAGACTCCACTTGCCATCAGTGCATTTATCTAGCCACCCGATCTGATCTGGTGTTAATTCTGGGCTATTCTCAAATAGGTCTATAAATCTCTTGATGTGTCTCATATCACTCTTTTCTTTAGTCTAGCTAGTGCTTGATACTCTCTTATCTCCTCTGGAGTGAGTCTTGGATTGTACTGTGCCACTAGTGCCCTATCGTCTTCATCCATATCGTCCCACTGCATCTCAACAGCTTCTTCCCAGGACATGCCTGATTTCATCCTCTTATAGAGAGCTTTAAGCGTGGGGTCAGAAACTGGATTGTTCCAACAAAGAAATTCATTTCTAATACCCTCCGGTAACCCCTCTAGTGATGTTAGCTGGTTTCCGTAACAATAGAAATTCCTTCCAACCTTCTGTGGTGCTCCCTCCAAAGAGGTGAGCTGGTTGTTAGCACAATAGAAAGAATCTCCCACCTGCTGGGGTGCTCCCTTTAGAGAGGTGAGCTGGTTGTTCCCACAATAGAAACCATTTCCAACATTCCGAGGTGCTCCCTCTAGTGTGGTGAGCTGGTTGTCGTTGCACCAGAAATCACCAGTCATCTCCCCGAATTCCACACCCTTAAAATCTGTTAGATTCTGTTCCCTGCAAACGAAAGCACCATCTATATCAACCAGCCCAGTTTCTGGATTACGTATCCACATTCCTCTTGTGCACTTATCGAGCCACTCGATCTGTTCTGGTGTTAATGGAGTTCTAGCTTCAAAAAGCTCTTGATACCTCTTTACGTGCTTCATAATACTCTTTTCTTTAGTCTAGCTAGTGCTTGATATTCTCTTATCTCCTCTGGAGTGAGTCTAGGATTGTACTGAGCAAGTAGTGCCCTATCGTTTTCATCCATATCGTCCCACTGCGTCTCAACAGATTCTTCCCAGGCCATGCCTGATTTCATTCTCTTATAGAGAGCTTTCAATGTGGTGTTAGAAACTGGATTGTTCCAGCAAAGGAAATCCTTTCTGATCCCCTCAGGTAATCCCTCTAGTGAGGTTAGCTGGTTGCCGTAACAATGGAGATCCCTTCCAACCTTCTGTGGTGCTCCCTTTAGTGAGGTGAGTTGGTTGTTAGCACAATAGAAACCACTACCAACATTCTGTGGTGCTCCCTCTAGTGAGGTGAGCTGGTTCTCCTGACACCAGAAATCACCAGTCACCTCCCCGAATTCCACACCCTTAAAATCGGTTAGATTCTGTCTCGTGCAAGCGAAAGTACCATCTATATCAACCAGTCCAGTTTCTGGATTACGTATCCACATCCCTCTGGTGCACTCATCGAGCCACCCGATCTGTTCTGGTGTTAATGGAGTTCTAGCTTCAAAAAGCTCTTGATACCTCTTTACGTGCTTCATAATACTCTTTTCTTTAGTCTAGCTAGTGCTTCATATTCTCTTATCTCCTCTGGCGTGAGCCTAGAATTGTACTGAGCAAGTGGTATCCTATCTTCTTCATCCATATAGTCCCACTGCATTTCGACAGCTTTTTCCCAGGACATGCCTGATTTAATCTTCCTATAGAGAGATTTAAGCATGGGCCCAGAAACTTGATTTCCCTCACAATAAAGATCACCGCCAATCTTTTTCGGTACCCCCTCTAGTGAGGTGAGCTGGTTGTCCGCACAATTGAAATCCGTCCCAACTTTCTGGAGTGTCCCCTCTAGTGAGGTGAGCTGGTTACGTGAACAATTGAATCTACCATCAACAGTCTGGGGTGCTCCCTCTAATGTGATGAGCTGATTATCAGAACACTTGAAATTCCCGCCAACCCGCTGCGGAGCTCCCTCTAGTGTGGTCAGCTGATTTCTTTCACACCAGAAACTTCCTCCAACCTGTTGGGGAGATCCCTCCAGTGAGGTGAGCTGGTTGTTACCACAATAGAAATCCAGCCAAATCTTCTGCGGTGCTCCCTCTAGTGACGTGATGTAGTTATCAGAGCAAGTGAAATGTTCTCCAACCTCCTGTGGCGCATTCACCAGTGAGGTAATCTGATTATCCGAACAATCGAAAGCCTTTCCAATCCGCTGTGGTGCCCAGTCTAGAGACGTGAGCTGATTGTCGTGGCAAAAGAATCCTCGTCCAACCTGCTGTGGAGCTCCCTCTAGATTTGTAAGCCCATTGTCCTCACAATAGAAATCACCACTCACTTTCCCGAACTTAACCCCCTTCAAATCTGTCAGGTCCTGTTCACTACAGTCAAAACTACCATTCACATTAACAAGTCCTGTTTGGGAATCGAGTGTCCATGTACCTTTAGTGCAGGAATCCAACCACTCGATCTGCTCCTGTGTTAATGGAGTTTGGGCTTCAAAAAGCTCCTGATATTTCTTGACGTGTTTCATAGTATTCTTTTTTTAAATCTACCTAGTGCTTCGTATCCCTTTAGCTCCTCTGAAGACAGAGTGGGATTATAAGGAGCCAATATGGCTAG
>Ga0181349_1000933_pt1 | contig 12526 bp, 21 predicted proteins | sample Su13VDMM110SD_FD_130106 | JGI IMG/M metagenome (GOLD analysis project Ga0181349, IMG submission 130106) | Freshwater viral communities from Lake Michigan, USA - Su13.VD.MM110.S.D | ecosystem: Environmental > Aquatic > Freshwater > Lake | place: USA: Michigan | collected 2013-07-16 | reverse complement strand
TTTGTTTCTCGATATCTACCATTGTGAAAAACTTGTCACCATAGATATCAATCAAACGTTTGAGAATCAGTCTTGGATTTTTTCTCATATACCTCAACACATCACCAGATACTTCGGGTTCATATCTACCAAAAACACCCTGCAACTTTTTTTCTTGGGGTGTTAACGATACTGAAGGATTACTCAATGTTTCTTGAATAATATTCTTTAGATCAGATTCTTTGATCAAAATTTTTTTCATAACTTATTTTTGAGAGTTTTTGTACCCACCGATGTTTTTAGCAAAGTTTGCCATTTTCACTACCGATGTGTCATCAGACTTCATTGCTTTATTTATACAACTAATAGTAACTTTTTCACCAAAACCGTTGTTCTTACACCATCTACCGAATTTACCTTCAGTTCCTTTTTTTTCGATTTCTTTGGTAGCCTTTTCGATAAACTTTTCGTCTTTAACTTCAAGAATTACTTTTTTGATTAGGTCTTTCAACATAGATTCATTTAAACGGATGACCTTTTTCATATGATTTGGTTTTACATGATAAATATATTACCTTTATAAAATAAACTCAACGAATGAATTATTTACTGACGATCTTAAATACACCAATCCACGATTATGGCTTTATTATTTCCTTCAGTCGGTTTATGGAACCTATAACCAAAACCGATGGTAGATATGCTCAGTATCATAATGGTTTGTTATTATACCATTTCGATACTGAGTTAGAACTGATTGATCTTCGTGATTATTTAGTTGAGTTAGAAAAAAGTTTCGGAATATATTTCATCTTAAACGAGATAAATTCTACAACAACCTTTTGTATGGATGAAGAACAAGTTGACGGGATATTAAACTTAGGACCTGATCTTTCAATCCAAGATTTTCCATTTATCATTAGTCCCCAAAATGAGGAGATGGATATGGGAGACTATGACGATGATGACAAAGATGATGAAGTGGTCCAAAAATTGATACAGAAATACAAACTCAAAGACATCGAACCTACTTTGGATGAAATTCTCGAGAAAATTTACGAAAAAGGAACTTCCTCACTATCTATACAAGAACAAGCAGTACTAAATCAATTCAAATAAACCCTATGAAAGACAAAAACCTACAAATCCCTATCAATCAAGAAGAAATTTCCAATTACCTTAAAGATATTCGTAAAATCAAGGTAATGACTGTGGAACGAGAAAAACAACTTTCGGAGAAAATATGTGGTGGTAATGTATCAACACTTGAAAAAGACAAGATCCACAAAGAATTACTCGAAGGTAATTTGAGATTTGTAATCACCGTTGCTAAACAATATCAAAATCAAGGTTTGGATTTTGCTGATTTAGTTGCTGAGGGTAATATCGGACTGTTGAAAGCAATCAATAATTTCGATTGGACAAAGAAACTCCGTTTTATTTCGTACGCCGTATGGTGGATCCGTCAATCTATCCTTCAATCCCTGAATGAAAATGCTCGTACAATCAGACTTCCTGTAAATATTGTTCAGGAATTGTACAAGGAAAAGAAATCTATAGAACGTAGTGGTAAGGAACTTTCCGAGAAAATGGCTAAACTCCCCACAGTCACAACATTAGACCGTCAAATCAATGAAGACGGAGATACACTTATTGATATGATTGTCGATCAAAACTCACCGATGCCTGACGATGTATTCAATACAAAAGAACTACTAAAAGAAAAACTCTATAGTATTATGAAAGTGTTAGACACTCGTGAAAAAACGATTATCGAAGATTATTTTGGTATTTCGGGTCAAAATAGGACTTTAGAAGAAATTGGTAATGAATTCAATTTGACTAAGGAAAGAGTCCGTCAAATCAAAGAAAAGGCATTACGGAAACTCCGAAACGAAAGCTCAGAGTTGTTTGATTACATGTAATGGATATTTATTAATGATAAATAATCATTATTATTATAAAAAAACATAAAAATGAAAATTTTAGACACACTTAAAAAATTTCAACAACAAATTCTATTACTACTTTTTGTGTTGTTATTTTTGAGATCTTGTGGTACAGGATCAGAATTGACAAAACTTCGTAAGGAAGTTGAATCACAAAAAACTTTGTTGAATGAATTACCAACTAAGACTGATATTCAGATAGAGGGACTTAAAGTTGAGAAGAGGATGATACAGGCCACTGACAGAAAATTATTGGATGTCAGACGACAAACTGAAATCGAGACACTCATAAATAAACTTGAGACGACTGACAAATGAAAAGTTGGGTAAATAAAAACTTAAATAATATTATTGTTGGAAGTTTTCTTATACCGATCCTGTTAGTTGCTTTTGTTTCCATATCACACGTAACAACTTTTTATCAGACAGCAAATCCATTTAGTTGGGCAATTTATCTATCAGTTGCGGTTGAGATAGCGGCTTTAGCAGCTTTGGCTGGTATATCTGCGAAGTTTGGTAAATTCATTTACATACCCTTCGGGATTGTGACATTAATACAATTTGTAGGTAACTTTTTTTATTCATATTCTTATATTGACACTAACAGTATTGATTTCAGAAATTGGGTTGACATGATTGCCAGTCTTTTGGAACCTATGGGTGTTGATCCGACTGACATGGTATCTCATAGAAGAATCTTGGCGTTTCTTACAGGTGGATTGATACCGTTTATATCCTTAACTTTTGCTCATATGTTAATTGTATATTCAAGTAAAAACGAAAAAGGAAATAAAGAAACTACAAGTATTGACATAGAACAACTGAGTCGAGAAATTGGAAAACAAGAATATCAAAATACTGAGGAAAAAATAAATCCAACTCCTGAAGAACTCGAAGAATTGAAAAGAAAACTCAGTGAGTTGCAGAACCGACCATTGACAGATATTATCGAGAACAATGGTAATGGTTCAAAAAGATTGTCTTACACCAAAAATGGTTGATATAATTGAACAAGTAACCTCTAAAGTTTCAGGTAAACAAAAGAAAAAAAAACAAATTATTCTTAGTCATACCTCGAGAGATATAGAAGAATATTTGTCAATGATTAAACATAGGAACGACGGTAAGTACGATCGTATCCCACATTTTATAATTAGTAAAGATGGTCACGTTATTCAAAAACTTGCGTTGGAATCTTATTCAAATTATTTTGATGAACCCAACATCAATAGAAACTCTATTATTATTGTACTTGAAAACTTAGGGTGGTTAGAAAAAGTTCCATTAAAAGATTATTACACTAATTGGATTGGTAATATTTATAAAAGGGAACCTTATCAAAGGAAATGGAGAGATTACTTTTTTTGGGAACCTTATACAACAAAACAGGTACAAACCGCCGCGGAGTTGTGTATAAACATTGTTAATGAACATAAAATAGAAAAAAAATGTGTAGGTCATAATACAACAATAAAAGATATCGACAGAACAAGTGGTATAGTGTCACGTAGTAACTTCGATAAATCTTTTACAGATGTGAGTCCAGCGTTCAATTTCGAAAAATTTACAAACTACATCAAAGATGAACAATTCGTATGATGAAATAAAAAAACTCTTGAAGTCCTCAAGACAAATGATTGGTTCTGATCGTGAATTGAATCAAATTAAGGAAAGTCTAATTAAAAAAAATATTCTTGTAGAACAACCTATGGATGGACCTGGTTATGAGGGTGACACTAACAATATGGGTCAGACAAGACCTAATGTCGCTGCCGATATTGAACAGGAAATTCAGATGGATACAAAACCAAAAGAAGACAAACAACAAGCATATAGAATATCAGGTGGTGTACTTGTAATGCATGGAAAAAACAAGGGTGATTTAGAAATTACTACAGATGAAAAGAGGTCATTCCAAGAAACTATGGATGAGTTTGTTGATGAAGTATCCGAAATGGTTGATTTTTATCCAATCAATATTTACCCAACGTCAGTTGAATGGAGTGGAAAGGTAATTGATCAAGATTTAGAATTTTTCTTTTCTATTGGTGAAAATAACGGTGTATACATTAACGGAAATATGATCAAAGTTGACGATGATTTTATGGATTTTGTTACTAAATTGAAAGCATACTATATGAAATTCAAAACTAAATGGGCTAAAGTATTAGCCGTAAGAAAAAAGACTGTTACCGATGAAAATCAATAGTATAATATCAGCTATAAATGGGTTGACAAAAACTTATATTATTGATAAGTTCCCCGAAACTTTTTATTTTCTAAAAAATTTGTTTGCGATATTAGGTGTTTTCACATCAGTTTATCTCTTGTTTTTTTTCGGTGTTACAAAACCGTTGATAGTAAAAGAGTCACAAGAAAAAATAGAGGTATTAACTCAGGAAATAGAAACTAATAATAAGGAAATATTGAAGTTAGACAGAGAAAACAAAAAGATAGTTTCCGATCTTGAGGATCTGAACGAACAACTTTCCGATTTACAAATAAAAAATAAAAAATATGTCAAAGATTATGAAAAAAATATTACTCGCATTTCTAATATGTCTAATAACGACCTCACCAGGACTTTCACAAACGCTTTCCCCCAATAAGTCTAAAGATTGTGTGGTTCCTTGTGAATCACTTCGTAAAGCCCTTATAATGAAGGAAGATAAAACACTTCTTGAAAATAAACTTGTAATCGTAAAAGATTCAATCACTATCCTAAATGAAGTAGTCTCATTACAGAACAACTTAATTTACAACAAAGATAAAGTAATTGGATCATTAGTTACTACTCAAGAAATTCAAGTAAATGTGATTATCGAAAAAGATAAACAAATTAGTTATTACAAAAAAATGGTTCTCAAACAAAAAATTTACAAATTTATTGGTTTTACTACTAGTACTTTAGGGATTGTTGCGGTTGTATTAATCTTATTGTAATATTTATTGATATGGCATTGACGGCATCAGATAAAAAAGACATTGAAACTTTAGTCAGAAAAGAGATTAAGGATTTCATTGGTGCTAATACCACTCGTCAATTCGAAGAAAAAGTTTTGGATTTGGTAATCAAGGATATGAAACGAGGTAAGACCGAAAAAGAAATAAAAGATTTAGTCATTAGATTGTTCACTGAATTTTACGGTATGATGTACCAACAAAGAACAATGTGGCAAAGTAGACTTAGAAGCGCATAATATGAAAAATGTAAATAAAACCTTTGTCTCGAATCTCGAGAAACAAATGAAAAGAGTTCCCGATCCGACCACCGATACGGCAATAGAACTGAACAAAATAAAAAAAATGGTTGGCGAAGAAGAAGAGGAAACCACTGAAGCAACTAGTTCAGGTGCTGCAGGTCAGTATTCGGCACCATTATTTTCAGGTGAAGAACCCAAAAAAGTTGAAGCAACTGAAGCTACGAGTACTTCTTCATCAGGATCTTATGTCACTCCACAATTTGTTGCTCCTAATAAGAAAAATTGGAGAGGGGCTCAAAAACCACAGATTCCGGGTGGGAAGTTTGTACAAATAAAGAAAAAATGTTCAACGTTCCCTTATTGTAATCAAGGAGATATAAAATCCTTAAAACTTTATGAAAATAAAATGATAAAGGAATCAATATTCAATCTATCAAAAAAAATGGGTATAAAGGAAAATGTTATCAAAGCTATAATCCAACACGAATTAGAAGAGAGAAGGAATAAATCCAACTCATAAAGTATTTATTAAAAAAAAAGAATGAAAAACGTTCGTAGACACATAGAAAATTTAGTATCAAATGTTTTGAAAGAAACTTTGGAAAATAAAGTTGACCAAATTTTAGAAAACGCAAAAGACATGACTGAAAAATTACACGGGGGACAAAAAAAACTTGACGTGGCTAAACCATTAGGTAAAATCACCAAAGCAGACTTTCAAAAACTAAGAGACACAAAATACAACAAAAAACAAGTTGGTGAGGTTTCATATGGTGATACGGAAATGGATGATGTAAAACCTTATGGTGATTTCAAGACGGTAAAACCTAAGGTAGGAAAAGTTAAGAACGTTGGTTTCGACTACGAACAGAAAATTGGTAAAGAATTTAACGAAGAAGAAACTGATGAAGGAAATGCTTTTACAGGTGGATTAGCTAAAGCAAAAAAAGAAGGTGAACTATCTTTTACTGTTGATGGTAAAACGTATCCCGTTGAGGAAAATAAAAAAAATATTCTGTCCCTAACAGAAGATGAAATTGTGGAGTTGATTGAGAAAATTGTCTTGGAACAAAGTATTGTTCCTTCAACAAATAAATCTTTGAAACAATCTAAAACCACCAATGACGACTATATCAAAACTGTGACCAAAAAAATGAAAGAATATCTTAAAGACGGGTCGAAAGCTCCATATGAGGCAAGTCCCAAAATTTTTCCAAAAGGTAATGGAGAACTTGCTAAGATGGCAAAAAAAGCTTATGTCCCTTCTGAGGCTGTTGAGGATTATGTAGATGCATTTAGTTACCCGGGTCAAACAAACCTTCGTTTCGATGAAATCGCTCCCAATGACGAAGCGATTCAGAAATATCTCGAAGGTGATAGTTCTACAGGTAACTCTCAAGAATATGGTAATGCAGTTGCTTCAGACACTGGTAAGAAATTTATGAAGAATTATAAGGAAAACCTTTATGGTGCTGAACAAGCTGATGCTTCGTACAAGAGACAACCACAACCTGTTGACCTGGCTGGAGATGATACCTCCGATGGTAAATTGAGTTCAAAAAGAAATTCTAAAAAAACATCAGCACAAAAAGCTCAGGACATACTTACCAAATTGGAATCTGTTGACAACAAATCTAATTTGTTGATCAATGAAGACATCGAGAAAATGAAAAATTTAGTGAACTACAATCGTAAGACACAGTAATATACACTAAAAATAAATTTTTATTATATTCTCCATAGATAGTATTTCTATGGAGAATTTTTATTCTTGGATGATCAAACCAATAGACAGAGATGATGTTGAGATATGGTTCAATATGAACAATATGATACCTGAAAAAAGACAACTTTTTTCTGATTTTACATTTGGTTTATGTCGACTTGTCAAAGACACCTATTTAGGTTATGATGGGAATCAAAATACTGAAACAAAGGTTATCCTTACGGATGAAGAAAAAGAATCTCATTTTGAGTGGTGTTGGAATAAAACTTTAGAAAATTTCAACAAAGAAAATATTAGATTCAAGATCAAAGGTGAACATAAGGAATACTATCACAAGTTTTTTATGGACCTATTTTATTATGCAGAAAAAAAAGAAATTGCCGACAACATAGACAAGTTCTTCAAGGAATTATTCAACGAACAAAAAAGTTATACCAAGTCTGATTTGGATATGGTTACAGACATTTACAAAAGATTAGATAAAAATCTCAATAAATAATCTCGGTTCTATTTACTAATATCCACTAAAAATTACTTTTTTACAAAATAAATTATTATGGACACACTAGAACAACTAAAGGTAAAGATGGAAGAACTTTCTATCAATACTACAAAATTTTTTAAAGGCAATAAAAGTGCGGGAACAAGATCTCGTAAACTTTCACAAGAAATGAAAGCTTTGCTTCAAACCCTCAGATCTGAAATCTTACAGCACAGTAAAGCAGAATGATTTCGATCGATAGTATATTTCTTTTCTTATTCGTATTTACAAGTCTTGTAATTTTACGGACTATGGTTAAATTTGTGATATCACTCAACAAGGTTGAGGTGTTCAAATTAACTATGGGTGAGTTATTATTATCGGGACTATCAATATCATATTTTATAACATACATTCTTTCATGAGTCTACAAGAAGTAATCTCTTTGTTATTTCCTTATCTTTCCGCAATGCGGAAGATGAAACAATACCTTAGTATTGATTTGATTTTTCCCAAAACATGGGAATTTCCAAATGAGTATATCGAGAAAGCATCTGTAGTTCAAAACGACAAATACAGTGGTGAGGGAGTTTTCCTTTCATTTGTATGTGAATTAGAAAAAAATATGGATCGAACAATAGAAGTTATATTTCAAATAATCAGTTACAACCTCGAAAGAGAAGAAAAAGAAAAATTACTAAAGATCAAGCTTTTGGAACTGAGAGAAGTTTTTAAGAATGGAAAGTTGAATGACTTACAAAATCTAAAAATTCACTTACCCGAACCTGATCCTGTACAAGAATTTTTGAGTGATGAAGAATACGAAGCATGATATTGAGTGGTACAAAAATCAGACGACTAAAGATAGAATCGAAGTTGAAAGATATAAAAACCATTTGATTGATTCCCTTAAACGGGTTGACAAAAACGAACTATTCAAAGAAAAAAAAATAACGTTATGGATGAGAATAAAAAAGACAATGGGATTTTAGGTGATTTAGCTTCGGTAGCTGACATTCTTCAAAAACATTATCGTGGTCAGGGAACTGTAGTCTTAGAACTCGACAGAGTGGATTTCGACAAGGCCATAAGATCTTTCGAAGAGGTTAATATACGTAGTAATAAATTCAAGATCGATATATCGGGAACTGAATTTATCTATCTACTCAAAGAACAAGAGTAAGTAGTTTCCTTTCTATACAAGAAAGTTTTATTATACCCCTTTGATTGTAACAGATCATAGAGGTATTTTTTTTGCTGTGAAGTTGTGTCTTTGACAAACATGCAGTCACCTCTTTTTAGTTTCAAGAATTTATTGGTTAGAGAATCTATAAATCTAAGAGCGTCCGAGTCAGTTTTCAGGACGAACATATCTATTGACTCGTCTTTTTGAACCACAATTTTATTATTGAGTTTAGATATTAGTTTGACACCGTCCTTCGATAAGTAATTGTTTATAAAGGTTGATACCGCAATTTTGTTTCCGGTCTGAAGGTCTTTTATTTTTTCAGGTTCTTTGTATGGGTGTATCTTTATTATGTTATAGTCAGTATCTTGAAAGTCCAACTTGATGTTTCTTCCGAATTCATCTTTGGTGTAAATATCAAATGGTGTCTTCCCTTTTATTTCTAAAAGGGCTATTTCCCATTTACAAATGTTTCCGTTTTGGGTTTGTACCTCGAATAGTACTTCATCATTTTTATCTATAAGTTCCTTATAAACTGAATTTGCTTTCTTGGAGGTATTGTATTTATTGATTATCTTTTTTTTCCTTCTATTTTTAAAGACAACTATAAGGTAGTTCATGAAAAATTATTATCAAACTTTAGGCTTAAGTAAAGATGCAACTGCCGATGACATCAAAAAAACATACCGTAAACTCAGCAAACAATACCATCCTGACGTAAATAAAGACGGGGAGGCGACGTTCAAAGAAATTGCTGAAGCATACGATGTCCTTGGTGATCCCAAGAAAAAACAGATGTACGATATGGGTGGAGACCCAAGTGGCAGAAACCCATTTGGGTCACCTGATTTTGATATAAACGAATTTTTTAGAACTATGGAATTCGGTGGTGATGATCCCGAACATCGGCGTGGTCAACGTAAAAAACCGACGGCTCCCGATAAGATTATAACAGTTGAAATTTCCCCGATTGATTCCTATACCTCCGTCAATAAAGATATAACCTACAATAGACAGGCTGCTTGTGAATCCTGTAATGGTACTGGTGGTGAGAAAAAAACCTGTGATACATGTCAGGGTATGGGTCAATTATCACAACGGGTTGGTAATGGATTCTTTCAACAGATCAGACATACTTCATGTCCTGCTTGTGCTGGTAAAGGATTTCATATCATAAAAGCTTGTTATAGTTGTAATGCTATTGGAAGCAAAGGTGAAATGAAGTCCATCAACATAAACATTCAACATGGAATAACCGATGGTGATTTCTATAGGTTAGAAAATTCTGGTGATTACCACAATGGAAGTTATGGTAATCTTCTAATCAAAATTCAAGTTCGTAATAATGAAGATTGGGAAAAGGTTGGTGATGATCTTATATATACCAATTATCTTGATTTTAAAGACTTGAAGAATGAAAACTTCGAAATTCCTCACCCTGACGGTTTATTGTCAATAAAGTATCCTGATTTGTTTGACACATCAAAACCTCTTAGACTCAAAGGAAAGGGGTTCAAACGAGGGAGAGTTGGTGATCTATATGTAAAGAATGTCGTCAGATTTAAAAAATCTGAGATAACCAATCAATAAAGTTTCTGATAAGGACTATGTGTCCAAAAACTGATGTGGAGATTAATTCAATACCGATGAAAAACATCAAATTGAATTTTATTTTCCCCTGTTTTTTACAATCTTGACAAGCCATGGTATTTATTATTTATGAGACAAATAATAAAGGATGTTCTTTCAGAGTATACAGAAAATTTATTTGAAGGTTCCAAACGAGTCAAGCTAAGTCTTAGAACTGAGAACGACTTGGAATACCTATCTCAGTTGGTATGGACTGCTTCTAAGACTGACGATGATGAAATACCTAAAAAGGGTTCCATAATGGTGATGGACCCCAAGGGATCAAACGTAGAAGTACCGGTATTTTATTTATCAGAACTACCAGCTCAAGGTGGTGTCTTTCCTTTGGATCCAAAGAAACCTAAGAATTTGTACAATTTGTTTATCGTGGTAAATCCACAAGAAGCATTGAACCCTTCACTGAAATCAACATATCATATATTGTACCATGAACTTCAACATCTTATGGATCTAAATTCCACTGAATATTTATCGAAAAAAAGAGAAGAAGAATATTCCCCTGAAAATAAAGACACAGGATATTGGGGTCATGAATTTGAGTTCCGAGCATTTTCTAATGAAATAATGAACGCGATATATAAAGAATACACAAATCTATTCGACAAAGTCAAAGACCAAGAGATCCAAGACAGTTTGGATTCTATGTTATCCTACTTCGGTAAGTCAGGTGTACTTGATACTTTGGGACAAGAGGTTCTATATTCTATAAATTCTGAAAAAGATAAGGGGTCAGATGTGTATCCTTATGTTCTGAAGATAGCACAATTGTTAAAAAAATATGCTCCTCAGAGATGGAACACTTTTCTGAAGATGTTGTATAACGTAACTGAAGAAATAAAAAATGAATTATCAACTCGGGGTGAATCTCAAGAAGTTGAACAGAAAGAAATGTCCGAAAAATATGATGGACCACGCAAGATGGGTAAGTCATATTGTGAAAAAACCCCGTGTAAAGACATGGGGTTTAGTCAAAAGGCATCGTGTAGACCCTTTAAGAATTGTTATAAGTAATTATTTCTGATTCTTCTTAATTTTTCTGAAATCCTCTTCGGTTATGGTTGTTCTACTGACTATGACATATAAATCACCACTTTTTTCAATCCATCGTTCCCTATGGATTGGTCTGATGGGTGTTACGATCTCCGTAGTATGTTCCTGCTTAGGTTTCTTTTTACGTCTTCCGTCTTGAGCGGATGATGGTAATAATATAAATGCCATCAGAATAAGGAAAAATATTTTTTTCATTTGTCAAAATTTGTGTGGTTTATGAAAATGTGTTAGCATTCCCATAATATAAATATTACATAGAGATTACATAAGACACTACTTACAAAAAACTTAACATTGGAATTTTTTTAAGTCTATTGGATTCTCAACGCACTTTTATTATATTTTGTGATATTTATATATATGAAAAAAATCGGGAGACCAAGTAAAGAAGATAAAGATAAAAAAGTAAAATACGGAATTAGTATTGATAGAGATCTTTTTGATAAAATGAAAAAAGAACACATAAGTGTGTCTGGATTTATACAAGATTTAGTTAAAGAGTATTATGATAAGAAAGAATTATAACGAAAATTACTTTGAAAAAATTGACACTGAAGATAAAGCGTATTTTTTAGGTTTGATATTTGCGGATGGATGTATTGTGTACGACCCGATTAAATTTAGATATAATGTAGTAATCACATTACATCCTAAAGATGTGCATATCTTGGAATCGTTTATAAAATTTATTGATGGTGAAATGACTGTATGGAAAAATAAGAATAGGGAAATTTGTCAAGTCAGTTTATCTGGAAAAAAAATAGTAATTGATCTAATAAAATTGGGTGCAATCCCAAATAAAACATTCAAACTTAATTATCCGAAGATAAACGTAAAACTCGAAAAACATTTCCTACGAGGATACTTCGATGGTGATGGGTGTATCAGAATCAGAACCGACCATAGAGATAATACTCAACTCGGTGACTTGAGAATTGTTAGTGGTTCAGTTGATATGTTAAATATGATTAATAATAGGATGTACAATCTATTTGAAACCAAAATCAATAAATTATATGGCCCGAAAAACAAAACATACAAATTCATTGGCTGGTCATCTATGTCAGATATAGAAAGAATCTATGAAGCATTTTACGGAAATACTAATAACGAGTTGTTTCTCATCAGGAAAAAGGTTATATTTGATGAGGTAATCAAAGTTATTGAGAATAAAAAAAAATATAGAAAAAATTAATATGGCATTATCATACATTGGCGGAAAATCTAAAATAGGTAAGTGGATTGTTAATGAGTATCCTCGAGAGATGGAAACCTACGTCGAGACCTTCGGAGGTATGTACT
>Ga0181349_1000932_pt1 | contig 12529 bp, 16 predicted proteins | sample Su13VDMM110SD_FD_130106 | JGI IMG/M metagenome (GOLD analysis project Ga0181349, IMG submission 130106) | Freshwater viral communities from Lake Michigan, USA - Su13.VD.MM110.S.D | ecosystem: Environmental > Aquatic > Freshwater > Lake | place: USA: Michigan | collected 2013-07-16 | reverse complement strand
TTTGCGTAAACATCTTAATTGCTTCATATATTTTTGCAGATTCATTGAGCGCAAATGCTCCACGACGTTGCGCGATTCCTAAAAATCCAACCATTACATTTAATGCTGTATTTTCATCTTTAATAACAATGCTTAAGATATCAATTTGTTTTTCTTTGTCTTCTTTTTTTTCTTGAGGATTCATATCGGATTGCGATTGTAGATCAGCCATTATAGTACTAATTCTTTAGATAATGTTTAAATTGTTTACTTTTATATATATATATATTATACTATTATACTATAGTATAGTATAGATCTCATTTATGTGTTATTCTTATGAACAAAGTAGAAACAATTTCGTAATTAACATAATTGCTTGTTCTATTTTATACAATTATAAAAATAAACCAATCTGTAAAATATTAGGCCTTACGTTTGGTTATATTGGACTAATGCAGTTGTTTGATATGATTTTTTGGAGTACTCAAGCAATGAACGACCAATCCCAGAAAACAATTAATTTTATAACCACAAAAATAGCAATGGTTGTGAATCATTTACAACCAATTGCGATTGCCTATATTATCTATTTTTTTACAGGCAAACTTGGAATTGTATCTAAACTAAGTCTACTTTTGTATACTTTTGTAATGTCAATCTATACTTATTATGCCTATTATAACATACATTATACCTTAGTTCAAAATGTAAAAGATGTAAAGGATGAAAAGAACAAACATAACGAAGAAACGAGACAAATACTTAAATGGGAATGGACAAATCAACCATATTCGCTTGTTGTTTATTTTATATTCTTTTTAACATTACTTATTGTGTTTTATGATAATTTACCGAGTCCTTTTAATCTAATTGCGGCAATTATATTTTCTCTCACCCTTTTGTTTAGCAGACACTATTTTAAAGGCTTATACGTAGGCAGATTTTGGTGTAAGGTTGTTGCGTTTTTACCTGTTCTTTTACTTCTTTTAAATTTCTTTTTTAAAATGGTTTAATTTATAGGTTACTTTATAGGTTACTTTACTATATAAATTATATAAATTATATAAATTATATAAATTAAAATTAAATTAAAATAAAAAGAAATTGAAATAAAATTATATACTTATTTGTTAGTATGAACAGAAAAATGAATAATAACAATACAGCCCCGATTATTATTACGATTGAAGGCAATATTGGTGCCGGAAAAAGTACATTTATTAAAGAATTAATAAACTCCGAAAAGATGAAGACCACAAATACGATTTGTTTTTTACAAGAACCAGTTACTATGTGGGAGTCTATTAAAAATGAGAACAATGAGACAATGATTGAATGTTTTTATAAAGACCAAGAAAAATATGCGTTTCAATTTCAAATTATGGCATATGTTTCTAGAATGGCTTTAATTAAACAAGCAATTTCAAATGGTTATAAGTATATTTTTACAGAACGCTGTATTCATACCGATAAAAATGTGTTTTTAAAAATGTTATACGAATCCAATAAGATTGAAACAATGAATCATGACATTTATAATATGCTTTTTGAAACATTCACGCAAGACTATAATATTTATCATATTTATATTCAAACAACTCCAGAAGTTGCGCTTGAAAGGGTCGTAAAACGAGCAAGAGCTGGTGAAACGATTTCGCTTGACTATTTAACAATGTGTCATAACTATCATAATGATTGGTTAGTTAATAATAAAAAAACAATTTTAACATTTGATGGAAGTGAGGATGACTGGTTAAAGCCACATCATTTTGATAGTATTCTTTATAAATTAATAAATTTGTTCTAAATCTTCTAATTTCCAATATTCAGAATGACTACTTGAAATTGGTCTACGAAGAATTACAGGAATTTTTTTTTCTTTTAATTCCATTTGTGCGATTAAATAATTATCAATAATATTACTTGGCACAGAAATATAAGGCAAACATCCTGAATTTAATTGTTTTGTTCGTTGCCCTAAAATTTTTGTTTTTTCATATTTACTTAATATTGGATTTGTTTTATGGTTCGGATCGATGATTACATTATTAATTTTAATTATCTTAGACAATGCTTCTACTTCCTCGCTATTAGAAACTAAACATTCTGAATGATAACGATTAATATACGTTAATACTTGTTCTTCTTCAATTTTTTGTAAATCTTCTTCGTCATCGCTTTCAACCTCAGAGTCTGGTGGCGAAATTGATGTGTTCATTAATTGACCACTTTGATTTATTGCTGCTTCTTCCTCGCTTTCGTAATTTTCATCGGTGCCACTATTAGACTCTAATTCTTCTAAGTCTGAATTTGTAGTAATCTCACTTTCTTCATCGCTTTCTTCCGTAGTTTTAATTGCTGGGACTTCGTTTGGATCGTTTGGTTCGGTGTCTATCGGTTCTGTTTCAGCGAGTTCGGCTTCTATCGGTTCTTCTCCATCATACTCTGCCCTCATTATATACTAAGTATATATATATTTAGTATTAATTGTTTCAATTTTAATTCTTAATAATTATTATATACTTAGTATATAATAATGAGTCATACTACTTCTGCTGCTGATAGTTTTGAATCTAATATAAAAAAAGAATGCAAACAATTAAAACTCCACATAAAAACACTTACTCTCAAACAAAAAAATAATTTTTTGAACATAATGGAAACAACAAAAAGCAACTTGGTTTCAAAAACTGGGTCTAAAATTATAAATTTAATTGATATTTATCTTATATTTAGTTTGTATTGTCAGTATATAATATGTAGTATCGAATCTATCGATATTGATAATGAAATTGATTTTTGCTATACTAGTACAATTGGCACCAACTTATTAATTCTATGGAAAAATACGATAAAGCTACTCCCACATTTTTTTAAATTGTTAACCAACTTAATAACTGAGTTAAAAACAAATTCCTTTACTCTCAAAGAATTAGCAGAATCCATTATTCTCAAGATAAAAGAACTAATTAGTGAAACCGCGGCGGAGGCGGAGGCTGAGCGTGCAAGGGCGGAGGCTAAGAAGAAAGCTGCTAAGGCGGCGAAGGCGGCGGTAAAGGCGGAGGAAGTGGCTGCAAAGGTGGCTGCAAAGGTGGCAAAAGATGAGGCGAGGGCTGCAAGGGCTACGGCGAGGGCTGCGGCGAGGCCTACGGCGAGGACTACGGCGAGGCCTACGGCGAGGACTGCGGCGAGGCCTACGGCGAGGAGGACGAGCAGTGTGATTATTGAAGCACCAGCGACTATGTCTAAAAATTCATTTTATAGATTCTTACCAAGATTATCAGGATTATCAGGATTATCAGGATTATCAGGAATTTTTAAATCAAGATCAAGATCAGTACCAGTACATATTGGCGGAACAAAAAGAAAAAAACGACGCGTAAAATGTAAAACATGTAAAACTTATAAAAAACAAGCAACGTACTAACCAATATTAATATATATATATATAGTATATAGTATAGCAATGAAAGGCGGAGTCGTTCACAACCAATCTCACGATTCAATTCATGATGCAATTACATATTTTTTAGAAAATTCTACATTAGAAATATTAACCAATTCTTCTATTTCATGCGTCACATTTGTTGCTACATTAAATCCTGTCGCGCTATCCTCATTAATAAGCTCGCGCGATAACACCTTTGGCAAACCTGTTACCAAATTATTAATCAAATTATTTCCTATATCGTTGACCTCATTAAAAAAATCAACAATAAATTTTTTGAACGGCGAACGAGGACATCGTAAAGAGATAGAAGTTACAACGCTCCAAAAATTTGAGAATGAATTTAATACTCAGCGGGCGATATATAACGAAACCTATAATGATGATCCCATATGTCCTTGCCCAATACACATAACTATAAAATTAATCTCATATGTAGATACTTTATTAAAAAACTTAACTACTGAACAGAAAAAAAACCTTAGTGATATGTTCCGCGTGATCAAATCAAACAATGTGTCTCATGTAGGAATACTATATATGGAAATGCTGGTAGATTGTTTTTTATTAAAGAATGTAATGAATTCCCCCCACTTCACGCCCTCTAGAAAAGAATTTTTTACAAATATGTTTCGTTATGAAATTGATCGTTTGCATGAGATTGGGTATTGTCATAAAGATATTCATTCAGAAAATGCAATGGTTGATACATATTATCCATATTTAACAAAGTTTGATGAATCACGCATCAATCGTAAATATCTTGGTAGAGTATTTTTAATAGATTTTGGACGTAGTATAAAGACTAAAAATGAAAAGCATTTTATTAAAGAAGATAATAGATTACTAGAAGAAGGTATTATTTATAATGGTAATATATTTGACAAAGAGGCAAGCTATGAAACTATAAAAGAACGACGTAGTGAGTTTAATGAAGAAATGGAGAAAGAAAGGGCAAAAGAAAAGGAGACGACAGAGTTTGTCACATTAAAAAACTATATACTTAAGAAGATTATAGACACATCAGACCCAATAAAAATGTCGGATTCAACAATAGAAACTAAACCAACGAGCTGGTTCGCTAGCTCTGCACGATCTGCACGATCTGCACTTTCTACACTTTCTAAGATACCATTATTGTTAAGTCGAACCGCTCGAACAACTCGAACCACTAAGGTACTTCCTGTTGAAAGCCCGAACCCTGACGTTCGTTATTATTTAGGTGGGCAGCAACGGACAAGACCTTCTTATGTAAATACACGCAGGAGAAGACGTCGAAAAAAGGTACCTACAAAACATAAACGGGCAACTCGTGTCACTAGTCGAAAGAAGCGTAATTCAAAAAATAATTTGTAATATTATAGTAGTACTACGTTTTAATGAAACAGATAACCATACAAGGCAAACATCAAAAAACAAAACTAGAAAAAGCAACAAGCATTACTAATGAATCTTGCGATCCAACATTGCGAGAATGTATGAAAACAATTGAGGAACACTATTTTGATCCTAAAATTCAAAAAACATTGATTAATCGCTTGTATTTAGAGGAATCCATTCCTTATAAACATGAAATTCTAAAAGAATTAGATAAAAAATTATCGAGTTATAGTAATCAAGACCTTCATAAAAAAAAATATACAACCCATGAGACCACAATTACAAGGGACGAAATCATTGAAAAATTAGTGTTATCGAGGTTGAAATGTTTTTATTGTAAATGTGACATGGTATTTTTATACAATAAAGTAAGAAGTATGGATCAATGGACGTTAGACAGAATAGACAATACTTTGAATCATTGTGCGACGAATGTTATTATTTCTTGTTTAAAATGTAATTTACAGAAACGATGTCAAAATCACGACAAATTTTTATTTACAAAACGTTTGACGATCCATAAAGTATAAGTTTTCCTAATTTGTATATTCTATATTCTATATTCTATATTCTATTCTATAGAATATAATAAAATAAGTATTTAAAAAAAATATTACTATAACTTTAAATAATGACTTATGTTAAACAAAATGATTTGTTATTACAAAAACTATTAGAGTTTTATAGAGAAAATAACAATATGAAAAAAATGATTAGTATTATAACAGGAGATTCTCGTATTTCGTTGCGAATTGTGGATTGGTTTGCTACAAATTATGCTAAAAAATATTACACAGTATACGAAATAAACGAGAAACGTTTTAAAGTTTATAATGATTACAAACTGAATTTGAAAGCCTATTCAAAAAAACGTTTTGATCCCTTTTGCCGATGGGAACGCATAAGCATACCCTATGAAAAAAATTCATTTATTCAAACCACAATCGGTCAATTAAATTTTTTTAAATGGGCTATTCAAAATGGGATTGTTTCCTATATTGAAAATAATTATGCGGATATAGAATCGGACATGAATTTAAGACATAGCATTAAAAACAAAGATAAAATAAATGATTCTAAAACCAGAAAGAAGAGAGAAGAATTATCTATAAGCGCTAGTAAAAGTATCAAACGTGAAGATATAAATATAACAATTGAATTTAAATAGTTTAATTTTTCTGTGTTCTTTGATTTTTTCTGGGGTTTTTGGATGTTCTGGATGTTTTGGATTTTTTGGATGTTTTAGATTTTTTGGATGTTTTAGATTTTTTGGATTTTTTGGATTTTTTGGATTTTTTGGATGTTTTAGATTTTCTGGATGTTCTAAGGTTTCTGGATGTTCTAGGGTTTCTGGATGTTCTAGGGTTTCTGGATGTTCTAGGGTTTCTGGATGTTTTAGATGTTCTAGGTTTTCTGGATGTTTTAACTATTTTTTTATGACCACCTCTTTTTGTTGTTCTATTTGTTGTCCTCTCTGGATAGCCTCTACTTGGCTCAGCCTTTGGGGCTGGATCTAGCGCTTGATCTTGATTTGTCATTTTTAAGTTATTTGGAACCATATTTTGTCTTTGGGTTTCAACCATATTTTGTCTTTGGGTTTCATCAAAAAATTTTTGTTCTTTTTTGATCAATTGTTTCAGCTCTTCTTCTGTTTTTTTCAGCTCTTCTTCTGTTTTTATTTTCAGCTCTTCTTCTGTTTTTTTCAGCTCTTCTTTTTTTTGGGTATTGTAATGAGTCATTTTTTGTAAAAATGAATCTGGTTTTGGTTTTTTTAATTTGTCTAACGTTTGTGTTACATCTTTGAATTCTTCTGCTACTTTATTTTTTTCTAACAAAAATGTTTTTTGCTCTTCAGTTGGTTCAGTATAATTAACAGACCCAAATATTGGTATTTTTTTATCAGTTTTGGTTATATCTTCAATATATCTTTTTTCTATTAGATCTTGTAATGTAACGTGTTTTATATTATTAACCAATTTGGTTTTTTCGAGTATGGATCCCGCATATAATTTATATTGTTGTGCTCCACCAATAAAACCAAATGCTGGCGCAACTTTACATGACATAACATTGAAAGGTCTTAAAACTCTAAACTTTTTATAATTTTCGTTTGCCCAGTTTGTATAATTCGATTCGCATTTTTTATAGTTCTGAAACTCTGACATAGAACGTTCACTAAAATTGAACTTAGGAGTACTAAAATATTGGCCAGTCATTTGACCAAATCGATCAATTATTGTACCTTCTTTTATTGTATGTATTTCTTCTTTGTCTAAGCAACCAGAATTTGTAGGCCATTCAGACGCTGTATTTACTCTTCTACACCATTCGTTTTGTTCTGTAGTTGGTTCTATAGTTGATTCTATACTTTGTTCTGTAGTTGGTTCTATACTTTGTTCTGTAGTTGGTGTAAAAGAATTAGACATCTATTTATAATTATTTATAATATATAAATATATTATAAATATATTACTTCATAAGTATTAATATAAATAATTAATGGGAGCCATACTATCTACATTACCTAGTTTTACCTTATATAATTTTGAACAAATTCAATACCATATAAAAAATAAATCCATATTAATTAATACGCTTGACGCAAACAACCAGTCATGTTTAATAAGTGGTACCATTAGTATCGAAGAAGAAATAAAATTACTGAACCACTATTTAAAAACAAATAAAACAATATTAATAATTATTTATGGAAAAAATAATAGCGATCTCTCCGTTCTTAAAAAGCATAAGCAATTACTATCGTTGGGCTTTACAAACATAGCACTTTATTTAGGTGGACTTTTTGAATGGTTATTATTACAAGATGTTTTTGGACAGGAACATTTTCCTACAACCACTAAAACAATTGAACTATTAAACTATAAATAATGAAACTCTGGTTAACACTTCCAACGAGCATTACAATTTAAACAGGTTACAAACGTAGTCATTGGTTCATCCGCACTCCTTGTTTGTAATTGATAATAAGTACATTTTCTAAAAAACTTTTCATTTAATTCTCTCTTCTCTAATTTTGCGCATCTACTTTCAATGTCTAAACATTTTAGACATTTAAAATTATTCGTGGAAGCTTCAACCTTTGGCGAATACTTATTTTCAGTCTTTATTTTAATATCTTTCAGTAAATCCGTCCATTTTTCAGGAAGCATTTCTTGATGTGTCATGAACGCCAATTCATGCGGTTTAATTTTTTTCTCTCGTATTAAATTCTTAACGGAATCGGTTTTAAGATTAAAATAGATTGTTTTAAATTTATCGACATAAATTCTAACAAAATAATTATTATTCCATTTTTTAATTATATTTTTTTCTGCGGCGATCATTAATGTATAATTGTAAATCCCTTTTTCTAAATTACAACCATCCTCAAGATTGTTTAATACTTCACCCAATTTAAGTTGAATCTTTTTTCTAAATTCAGTAGGGGCATTGATTGCGAGCGTCATACTATGTAATTTGTAATAACCATTTAAATTTTTATTCAATTTATTTTAATATTTAATAGTTATAATTGTTTATTTATTTATTTGTTTTTTTTTTACGTGGAATCACTTCTACTTCTTCTTCGCTTGAATACACATACTCGTCAAATTCTAATTCAGAATCAGAGTTATTTTCAGACTCATTCTCAGATTCGCTTTTTACCTCGCTTTTTGCCTCGCTTTTCGCGTCGCTTTTCGCCTCGCTTTTTACCTCGCTTTTCGCCTTGTTCACACACATAGTTTCTTTTTTGGTCTCTTTACACTGGTCTGTTTTATATACAGATACAGGAACCGGTTCCGGTTCTAGGCTAGAATCTGGGTCTGGATCAAGACTAGTTGTAGTTGTAGTCGCCTTAGCTTCTAGTTTAGTATACTCACCAATTGTTAAATGTTCCATGGTTCCTTTTTTAATACAAACAATCGCCGCTGGACCATACACTTGTAAGGTTGTATCAAATTTAAAACTAAATGGATTTTTTGTAGTATTTCTCCCAACAGAACGCCCCCACAATTCAAGTCGGTCGTCTTCCGTAAATGTATACTCTGCTATTTTTTTAAAATCTTCCGACTTTCTTAATCCACATTTTTTATATAAGTTTTCTAACGAGTCTACACTACATTCATTTAAAGTTCCTGCTTTCTCAACGACAATAAATGTTTTCAGTATCATTACCATTACTATGAGTATTATTAATTTGCTATATTAATTTATGAAAATAGGTTTAAATAGTTTACGATATATAATATAGGTACGAATGTTATTGTATGTTACAAATAATACAATCAATTATGAGAGGTTGAGCAATTTCACAAAACAACTGAAAGAATATAACTTAATTTATTCTAATGATGGAATCTATAAAATAGAAAAGGATGTGCTTTATAAAGTAATGAGTAAAAAAGAAGGTTGTAGCTCCATTATGCTCAATAATAAAAGTATTTTAATTGACGAGTCGGAGATTTCATATTCGATTGTTAATAGTATACCGATAAAACATGTGTGTTTGCAGATTCGTGCGGAACACTATAAATTAAATAAGAATGTGACTTTAATTCTAGAATACTATGAAAAAAAACTTTATAATGTTTATTTTATAAATAATAGTAAACAAATCGATAGTATTATAACTAGTTTCTTATAACTAGTTTCTTATAAAAATTATAAAAATTATAATATAAATATAGTTGTATAACTAGTATACTAGTTTTAAAAAATGAGTTTGGAAGATGACTTTCATAAAACAAACATTACAAACTACAAACAAAAAAGTTTAATTGCCAAATTTGAATTAACAAACGAAGAAGAAATAAGTATTATTAAAACAAATATTAACTCTGAACGATTTAATTCCTTATTGCGAATCATAAATGAAAATAATAACATTTCAGAGGCAACTGGCGAGGATGTTTTACAGAACCATCATCCTGCTTTTAATGTTGCTATTTCTAAAAATGTGGTTCTATTAGAAATAGACCATTCTATGATTGGTGGCAGTTTATTAGTAAAACTTTTAGAAATAATTATTAATTGTAAAGAGAGAACATACCAAACTACAAGTATTTTAAAAGGAATGCTTTTTATGGCTCAAACAATCCCATCACTTTATAAATTTGCAGTCTCAAAAAAAGTTGCTTTAAACAATTTAGACAAAGAGCTACATTACTATTCGCAAATGTATATGATTCATAAAACTTCAAATATTTCTAGGATATCGATTGCTTATCATACCATCTTTAATGATCTATTGATTGCCTTAAATAAAGAAACGATATATGTTGGTATTCCAATTCCATTTGAAAGTAAATCAAACACTAACAATAATGTTGGTATTGTTATTGTAGAATATAAAAAAAATATGTCTTTAGAAACAACCCATAAAATGCTACAAAAACTATCTGCCCAAGCATATGTTACGAATCTGTATAATTTATACGGCACACAACTTTCAAGAATTATTGGAATGAACAATTCTGTTTTGAGAGAAAAAATAGATATTATATGTAGCACGTTTGTGTCAACATCAAATTGTTTGCATGGTCGGTTCTCTTTGCATCCAAAAATAACAATTACCGAAAATGCTTATTTGTCAATTCATATTCATTTGTTAGGTGATAAAAAACGAGCAGAAGTCTATGTGAATGTTTCCACCCATTCTTTACCTTTAAATTGGAAAAAAATTAAATATGTACCTAATCCGTTATAAATAATAATTAACTATATGTTAAACTATATATAGTTATGTTTTATACTATACTCATATCCGTTGTTATTTCATTATTAATTATTAGTACGCTTCATTATTTATTTTTATTTTTTAAAGAAACATTAACTGTTCCCATTGTAAAAGATTTAATTGTTCAACCAACCCAAACTTATAAATATTTAGAAACCATTTCTAATTCCAATTCTAATTCCACAACGCGTGTAAATTCTCTCACTGCTTCCAATTCCAATGGTGACCCTTTTGATTCTAATTCTATGAAAGTAGAACTGACACATTATTTAAACGATTTAAACGATTTAAAATATTCTTCAAACACTCTAGACAATCTATCAAACACTTCAACACTTGACATTTTAACAAAGGCATCAAGCCTAGACAATGTAACAAACACAAAATTATATAGTGAAATACGCTAATTACAAATCTAATTACTAATTTGAAATTAATTAAAGACAAATTACTATAGAAAGTATTATACTAAAAATGTTAAATAAACATTACATAGCAAAACTTCCTAAATTTGAACTTTCTTATGAGACTATTTTACATAAGAAAGTTTTTTGTGATTTTTATATGTTAATTCCAAAAGGAAATAAAGTATTGGCTTTGTTTACGTATGAAAACGAACAAAATTGTTGTATTTTATTTCATTTAAATAAATATAATAATTTTACGAAGATTGAGGTAGTGGATGCATGTTTTGATAAAGTATTATCCTACGGAACACTTTTGTATGGAACTTATTTTACTTATAACAATCATAATTTTATTACGTGTGAAGATATTTTTTATTTTAAAGGAGAAAACATACAAAGTAAGTCTATTAAACATAAACTAACTACCTTAAACGCCATGTTTACAAGTTACTTACAACAAAAAGCCTATACAAGTAAATTTATTATTTTTGGAATGCCTTATATAAATGAAAAATATCATAACGTCTTCCATAAGATAAAAGAATTGCCGTATGAGATTGATGCGATTGGGTGTTTTTATTTAGAACAAACAAAAAAAGTAGGTAATTTTAAGTATTTGCTTTCTACAAATGAGACTATTTTTAAAATAAAGGCAAATATAGAAGAAGATATTTATAGTTTATATTGTGCTTCGAATACTAGTAATAAAGATGAATTTTATGGATTTGCTGGAATTTTTGACTATAAAACAAGTGTGTTCATGAACACTATTTTTAGAACCATAAAAGAAAATAAAAATTTAGATTTATTAGAAATGAGCGATAGTGAAGACGAGTTTGAAGCTATCAACAAAGATAAATTTGTAAATTTAAAAAAAATAGTCTACATGAAATGTAAATATAATAAAAAGTTTAAAAAATGGCAGCCATTTGAAGTTGTTAAGTTTGGAGAGAAAGTATTGTCAAAAAAAGACATTAATTATTTAGAATATTATTAATTATTTTTTATGATCGATGGTAGTAACCTTTGTATTTTAAAACTTATAAAAATTATAAAAATTATAAAAATTATAAAAATTGAAATAAGAATTATTTTTTAAGTATTTCAAGATACAATGAGCAAGGTTACCAATGTTACCAATGGCACGACAAAACAAATCAAAGAAGTGATTGGGTTGATTGATCGGTCTGGATCAATGACTGGGAAAGAAGCTGATACAATTGGTGGAATCAATACAATGTTAAAAGAATTAAAAGAAAATGTAGACAACAAAGACTTTGACATACGCGTCTCTGTGAAATATTTTAATCATAAGGAAGAGTTAATTTGGCGATCAATTCCATTAGATATGATTACCTTATTAGATGTTTCTACTTATATTCCTGACGGAAACACTGCTCTCTTAGATACCTTGGGTAAAACATTAAAACATTTTATGTCTAAATACGCAGTTAATTTTCATGCTTATCATAGTTGTATTATTTATGTAGCCACTGATGGAATTGATAATAGTAGTTATTATTATTCTAAATCAAATATTAAAGAGATGATTAAACGTGCGAAAGAACACTATAA
>Ga0181349_1000931_pt1 | contig 12537 bp, 20 predicted proteins | sample Su13VDMM110SD_FD_130106 | JGI IMG/M metagenome (GOLD analysis project Ga0181349, IMG submission 130106) | Freshwater viral communities from Lake Michigan, USA - Su13.VD.MM110.S.D | ecosystem: Environmental > Aquatic > Freshwater > Lake | place: USA: Michigan | collected 2013-07-16 | reverse complement strand
TCTGCGCCTTGCCGGTCACGGGGTTGGTACGCGGCCCAAACCGCGACGAGAGGTAACGAGCGCGGAGCGCGCCGCGAATCATCGTCATCGGAGGCAGCGGCCACGCGAACATCAGCGACTCCGACGAGAGCGACGGTAGCGGGGATTCGACTTCGGAGCGGGGAGCACCGGAACGCGCTTCGTCGCGAGCAACGGAAGCAGGGCGACGCCGAGGACGAGGGCGACGACGCTGCCAACGATCAGCCACACGTTCTTCGGCTTCTGCTTCACGACGGTGCGCTTCTTCGGCGCCACGGGCGCGGGGGTCAGAGACGAGATCGACGGGCCGCCGGGGAGGGTAGAGATGGGGTTGACGACGACGCGCCCGCGTTCGTACATTGCCAGCACCCGAACAATCAGATCGCCCGTGCCCCACGACGACGCGAGGATCTTGGCGGCGACTTCACGCGGCGGCGTGTCGGCCTGGAGGAGCGCCACGATGGGCGCGTAGCGCGCCATCGTCAACGTCTGCACCGTCGCATCCACGCCGTCCTGCGGGGTCAGGTAGTTCTGGACCCCGGCGGTGTTCTTCCCGTAGAGGGTACTGCCCGGCTTTTTCCACGTCGTGTTGAACGGGTTGTAGGTCGCTTTCCCGCCCTCCGTTTGCCGCCATGCGTAGATGAGGGCGAGCGTGTTCCCGGTGACGGGCGCACCGATGGCGCGCAGGATCGCCTCGTAGAAGGGGGTGTCGGGCAGGCGCGGAAGTTCCACGGGATCCTCAGAGGGCGAAGCGCATCTTCCGGCGGCGGCGGGGCGGGGGCGGGGCGACAGCGGTGGCCTGGGCGAACGCCACCATGAGGGCGTTCGCGCCGAGGAGGGCAGCGATTAGCGTCGTACCCGCGAGGGCGATCTTCCAAGCCGGCGGTCGGCTCACGTCGTCGGGGGCACCGAAGCGGGCGGGGTGCGACACCTTGAAGCGCAGGTAGCGGCTGACTTGATGGAGGCTGTCGGCGCCCCGAGCCACCTTGTCGGTCGTCCACGCCGGGACGGCGTCGTCGTCGCGGAGCACGGCGAACAGCTTCCGCGCGTCGTGTTCCGCTTCTCGGAGCCGCTGGCGCATCATGCGTCCGTGCATCGGCATCGGATAGTCGAGGTTCCTGGGCATGATCTACTCCTACGCGAACCGATGGTGGCGAGGGTTCGCTTTCGTCGCGTGCTTGCGTGTGACCCAGAGCCCATAGCCGGCGTCGAGGACGGCAAGGTCACGCTCGCGGCCTCGCTTGTTCGTCGTCAGCGAGAGCAGTTCCTTCGCTTCGTCGTAGGTAACGAAGGCGATCTGCTCCGTTTCCTTGTCGAGTACGCCCGTGTTCTCGATGGGGCGCATGAGGAAGTAGCGGTTGAGCGCCGACGTAGACTTCCACTCGCCGGGGATGCGCTCCACGATCTCCGCGCGCACACCCGTCTCCTCCTCGACTTCGCGCAAGGCACCCTGCTCGTCCGTCTCGCCCTTGTCCACGCCCCCCTTCGGCAAGCTCCAGACGTAGCCGTCGAAGTGATTGAGCGGTTCGCGGACGAGGATCAACCCGTCTTCGTTGACGACGACGCCGCCAGCGGCGATGCGCGGGGGCGGCGGGACGTAGGGCAGCTTTCCGGGGAGCGGGCCGAACGAGGGCGCCGAGGACGCCGAGGACTTCGACGCTTCGGGGCGATAGCGCACGCCGCCGATCTCGACGCGCTGAACCACGACGTCGGCGTCTTCGCTCAGCCGGATCTTGATCGTGCGGGCGTCGGACTGCGCCGCCGACTGCGACGAGTACGGCCCCATCTCTCCGTGAGACTTCCCGTTCTTCCGGATGACGATCTTGTAAGCCACGGCGCCCCCTACAGCGACAGGTAAAGCCCGGTGAACTTCTCAAACGTGCGCTTCAACTGGTCAGCATAGACGCCGTGGATCTCGCCGGTCGGCTTCAGATCGTATTTTACGATCTTGCCGAACTGGAGCGTGTAGGTGTCGGACGGGTCGAGGGCGATATTGACGTAGTTGGCTTTGGTACTGCCCTTGAACTTGAAGGAGAGCGCGGGGTGCCCGTTGCGCTCTGTCCGCATGAAGTCCTTTGCGCCGACCATCGCGACCAGCTTGCCCGAGCCGCCTAACTGCTTGATCAGCGTGCTCGCCGTTTCGGCGTCCATGCTGGGGTTCCGGCTGAGGCCAAAGCGATGCGACATCGAGCGCGACGCCGCGAGGTTCGCCGCCGTCGTGCCGTTGGGTTTGAGGGGTTTGAGGGCTGCGCGCCCGGCGTCGGTGAGCGTCACGCCCACGGCAATCCCAAAGCGCATCTGGGTGCCAGTACGAGCGGACAAAGGGGTGATCCGGAACCGTTCGGATACCAACTCCCTGGTCACGGTCACCAGACCGAGGCGCTCCAGGGCGTCGGCGGTGGCGACACCCACCCGGCGCACCGAGGCATCGGTGCCGGGGTAGCGGGCAATCCAGGCCAGGGCGCTGAGCTGGTGGGCGCTCAGCTTCGCTGCGCCGTTGCGGCGCGGGTTGGACTTCGGGAAGATCCCCAGCTTCGCAACTTCGGCGTCTGTTGCAATATGGTACGCTTTCTCCCATTCCTTCTTCCAAGCGTCCATGATGCCGATGATCGTGTTGAAGTCGTTGGGGTGGGCGCCGATCAGCGGGCGAAGCATCGGATCTTGCGCGGGGGCGCTGCCGATACCGCGAGCGTAGGCGGTCTGCCCGACAGCGCGAGCCGCCGCCACGGCTTCCGCGTTCGCGGGCGGCTTCGGCGGCATCTTGAACTTCTTGCCGTTGCGGCGGGGGTTGCGCTGGCTATGCCCTTCGCGCTCCCAGACCGGCGGTTCCTTGGGCTTCGCCTTCGGGTTCGCCTTCACGCGGTCGATGACAACGCCCGCCTTCTCGCAAGCACGCCGAAGGAGGCCCACGTCGAGGATCGCAGCCTGAGCCCACTTCGCGGGCCATGCCGCATAGGCCGCTTTGTAGACCGCTTCGATGTGCTTTTTAGCCCCCTCAAAGTCCCCCTGTGCGACGAGCTGTTCTGCCTGCTCAATCTGCGTCCTCGTAGTTTTGGAGGTGATCGCCCCGTTGCGGCGGGGGTTCGACTTCGCGCCGTCGCAGCCGCAGCCCGAGCCGTTGCACCGGGCGACGCTCACGTCGGCCCCGGCGTCCCGCATCTTCGCGACCATGCCGGCAGCGACGGCTTCCGACGTGTAGTGCGACTCGCCGTGCATTGCGCCGTTTTTGCGTACCGTGACCCTGAAGCCCATGACGTGCCCTCGCGCACGGGAGCGTAGCGGGCCGGAGGGCCATCGGGGAGGCGCGTGATCTTGCGCGAAGGCCATCGAAGCGCCTTGACGGCTGACAATAGGGGGCTATGATGTGGGGGCACCAAGGAGATCCGATGCTGACCGACGCCATCCGCCCCCTGACCCCCGCCAACTACACCGTCGTCACCGCCGCCCACGTCACCCTGCTGATCAACGGCGTCCTTCTGCGCCCCACCGCTGAGCACCGGGGACATCCGGCGTGGCGCGACTCCTCCGACGGGCACGTCCTCACGACCAGCGCCCTGGACGAGCTTATGGACGGCGAGGTTCAGGTGTCCTACCTCGCGCCCCTGACGGGCGATCTCTTCGACGTCGCGACCGATGCGTGGATCCGCCCGGCGACGGTGGAAGAGTTGGCCGACTCCCTGGAGGCCAGCGCCTTCGACGGGGGTGTCGGGGTGATCGCCGTCGATGGGGTGAACTGCTACGCGATGTGACGCGCCCGGCGCGAACAACGGCGGGGGCTGGCGCGAGCCGGCCCCCGTTTTTGCGTGGAGAGCCCCCGTGGTGCGGACTTGACGGCTGACAAACAGGGTACTATGCTAACGCCGCACTCGGAGCCGGAATGACCCCCGAAGAACTGGCCGCCGCGATCACGTCGCACCTACGAGCCGACCTTCACCTCGCGACGCTTGAAGACGCGGACGCCGTCGAACTTGTGCTGTCCTACGACGGCGTCGTGTTCTGCCGCGCCAAGGCGTCGCTCCCCGAGCCCGTCGCCGCCGTGCCCCCGGCATCGTGCCCGCACCCTCACAGCACCGTGGACGCCGTCCGCATGGCCTTGCTGAACGTCGTCACCGAGCTACGCCGCAACGCGCGGGGCTGGGAGCGTTCAGGGGACATGGCACGGGCCAACGTCCTTTTTTGCGCCGCACTCGACATCGAGGACGGCAGTTGGGCCTCTTCTCGCGTCCCTCTGGAGTCTCTGTGAACCCTACTTTTTCCGACGATCTCACGCCCGCCGAACGCCTGCGCGGCGTCGCCGCCCTCGTCCGCGATCAACTGACGACCCTCCAGGCTCAGAGCGGGCTGATCGGAGCGGAAGCCCCTCCGTTCCAGTTCCTCATCGCCGTGCAGACGGATCAAGGGATGGGCGTACTGCTTGCGCTCCCCGGCGCCGACTTCCTCGCGGACATCGAAGCCGTCTCGTCCCTCACGACGCCGGTAGCGAGCGAGATCCACGCGGCGCTGCTGGACGGCTGGAGCTGGGAGCCCCCCGTGCGCGAGGAACAGGAGACGTGGGCGCTCGCCGAGCCCGAACCCGACGCGCGCGCCCTGTGCGACGCTCAGGCAGCGGAGCTTGCCGCCATCGACGCGGAACTGAACCTCTCCGGCGTGGGATGCACGCGCTACGAGGGGGACCGCGTCGTGGCGATCCGCGTCGCCGCCGTGAAGGCTGCGACCCCGCGCATCAACCCCGATAGGAGCTGAACGTCGCGCCGTCGCGGGTGACGAGCGCCTGCTGGCAGGACGCCGCCGCCCGGTAGGGGGCGCCGAGGCTCAGGTGGATCCACGTCGGGGGGCCGTTGCGCCCCTCCAAGATGACCTGCCCGTACTTCAGGCCGCTCTCCTTCACGATCCACGCCATCACGTCCTCCAGCGTCGCGCCGACGACGTGGAAGTCGGCGGCCTCTCCGCGTAGGTGCTGGCTCGTCTTGCTCGCGCCGGGCGTCGCCGCATTCAGCGTGGCGCCACGGAACGCGGAGTGGATGGACACCGGGCCAAACCTCATGCGGAGCGGCTCCAACAGCGTGACGCACAGCGCGGTCAACGCGCCGATGCGTGCCTGGGCCTCTTCGCGGTTCGCCGCGAGGAGGGAGGTGCGGTTCGTGGTGGTCAGTTCGGCGAGGGTGAAGTGGGGAGACAAGTTCACGGCGTTACTCCGGATAAACAGACAGGTCAGGCTTTGATCAATCGCCGTAAACGACTGCGCTGAGCAGGTCGTAGCATTCGCCGAGGCTGGCCTGTTGCTGCTTCTTAGTCAGAGAGGGCGACGAAGACGCGGCAAGCGCAAGGTACGCAGCCTTGATGATGTCCAGCAGATCGTCCTTCGTGTAGTTTTTCGGGTTGCGACGAGGCATGGGAATCTCCGACTGGGGTTGGGGCGTGTGGGGCTGGAGGTAGCCGCCCCGATAGAGCGAGTCCCGCGCTCTGCCCATCGCCGAGGGCCACGCGCGTCGGCTCCGGGGCTCACGCGGCGATAGAGCCCCAAGGAACGAGGTCCGCATGACCAAGGCCCGCACCTTCCCGCCGACCGGCGACCCCCGCGAAGACCAGATCAAGACGAAGGCGGGCTATGTCGAGTACGACGTCTTCGCCGGCCAGCGCGGCGGCTACTTCTGCGGCACCTGTGCGGCGTTTCAGGACTGCGGCGGGCAGGACGGCTTCTGCCGAGGGTTGAAGGTGCCCGTCGTTTCGTTCGGATGCTGCAACAACTGGAGGATCGCCCCCCGCGCCCGGTGGATCGCGGCCAACGGCGAGCGGCTCTGATGCCCTACGGCTACCCCGGCGTGACCGGCCGGCGGCTCCCGAGCGCCGGGGCCGTGTCGAAGACCCGTGTGAACGGGGAGCCCTACCTGTGCGTGAGCTACGCCGTCGAGCGAACGCAGGTTCAACCGCTCCGGCTCGCCGCCGTCCTCGTTGCCGCCCCCGTCGTGTTCTACGCCGGGCATCGGCTCCGGAAGAAGAACGACAAGGCGTTGGGGTACGCCACCCAAGCGGCGGCGCTCGCCATCGCGGCCTGGAGCGGCTGGGTCTGGAGCAAGGCGGCGTGGGAGATGAGGGAAGAGCCATGAGACTGAACCTCTGGGACTTTGACGACACCCTTGCGGCGTCGGACGAGGTCATCGAACGCTTGTCGAAGGCGCATCCGGAGATTGCGTACCGCGATTGGTGGCAGGATCCGAAGCTCTCCACCGTGGCGATTCTGGAGACGAAGCCCTTCCTGTCGATGTGGAAGACGCTCGCGGCGACCCCTGGGAAGCACGTCCTCTTTAGTGGACGTGTGCCCGACGCCGTCGAGGCGTGGGTCGAAGCCTACCGGGACGACCCCGCCATCGGGGACGCCGTGGCGCGGTTGGAGGGGGCGATCCCCGTGCCCCGGTTCCGGCGGGCCGGGGAGCGCATCCCCGACGTCAAGCTGCGGCTGATCCGCGATCTGGTCCGCGACGGCGAACGCGACATCCACCTCTACGACGACCACGCCGATTTGCCGGCGATGGTCGCGGAAGCACGGATTCCGGGCCTCACGATGCACCGCGCAGCGCACGGCTATCTGCTGAACGGGCGCCGTACCTGTAGCTGCGGGGACCACGAAGCGGACACCTGACGGCATAGCGGGCCGGTTGCCAGCCGGCAACGGCGGGGATAAGCTGCACGGGCCACAGGAGGCACCGATGGCAGCGGCTCTAAAGACCCCCCTCCCCCCTGACTTTCCCGGAGGTTCCGACGACGTCCCCGACCTTGTCCCCGGCACGCTGAAGGCGTGGCGAACGAAGAGCGGGACGCCCATCGGGGTCACGGGTCGGCTTTCGTCGGGCGAGTGGGCGGCGATGACCCCCGACGACGACATCACGGTCCATGAGTCCGTTCACGACGCGAGCCTGCACTTGACGCTGGCCTACATGCGAGGCCCGCGCTAAGCTCTTCGGGTCGGGTTGGGCCGACGGGTCACGGGAAGGGGGAAGGGGAGGGGCGCAAGCCCCTCCCTTTCTGACTTTTGGGATAGATCAAGCGCGCCCTTGACGGGTGGCAATAGGCGGCTATGATGCAAGGGACCAATGGAGGTCACCGTGTTTCAGCCCCGCTTCACCCGCCTGTCCCAAGCTCAGATCACCCTCTGCTACGTTGAACAAGGCGTGTCCTTGTCGGCGATCATCCCCGGCTATGCCGGCTACGTCATCGTCAGGTCCACCGTGGCCGAAGCCTTCAGGGCGTTGGCCGATGCCTTTGACGAAGCCGACGCGCGCCGCGCGCCGCCCGTAGGCGTCGCGTGAAGCGCGCCCTGCTGGTCGGATCGAACGCAGCGTGGCGCGACCAGATCGACGCCATCCTCTACGCCCACGGCATCGACGTAGAGTGGTGGTGGCCGACGACGGCGAAGCTGGGGGCCGTCCCCAGCGCGTGCGAGGTCGTGATCGTCACGACCGATAACTGTAGCCACAAGCTGAGCAAGCCCGCAATGGACCGCGCCCGCAAAGCGGGGGTGCCGCTGGTGTGCGGGTCGCACCGCCGCGCCACGATGAGCCTGCTGCTCGCAAGGAGCGGGTTCCCGATGCTCGCGACCCCGCCGCTCTGGTGCGAGCCCACGCTGGGCACCGTCGCCGCCCTCTCGACCCTCACCGCCCCTGAGATGACGGCGCTTCACGCTGCCGCCGTCGCGCCCCTGCGCCCCCCACCCCCCGAGTTTATCGAGGCTTTCGCCATGTCTTTCCCCGCCTTCTCGCCCGCTGTCGTCCCCGCTTCGCTCGTTCACGCCGCGTCGGCTGAACTGCTCCCGTCGCCCACCACCTACGAGCGTGTGCTGCCGCTCGTCGCCGCGAACCCGTGGATTACGAGCGGGGAAGCTGCGGCGCTGCTCAACATCCCCGTCAGTAGCTCGTTCGGGCCGCTGAAGGCGGCCCGCGACACCCTGGGGGTCAAGGCCCGGCAGGGTGCGGGGGCGGCGAGGATCGAGCACCGGGACCGCTACGAGGAAGGATGCCGGGCGCTGGGCATCGCGCCCATCGTCGGGGACGTGAGCGAGACGCGCCCGCCGGGTTCGATGACGGCCCGGTGCGTGGCGGCGGCGCCCGAAGCCCCGGCTCCGATGCCGGCGCCCGCCCCGATGCCGATGCCCGAAGCCCCGGTGCCGATGCCGGCGCCCGCGCCCGCGCCCGCCGATACACGGGAGGCGCTGCTGCTGCTGCTGGAAGCCATGCGCGCCGAGGGCGTGGAACACATCACCATCGGCGACGACGGCGTCGTGTCCATGCGGCGCCGCGTCGTAGTCACGTCGGGCTTCACGCTCTAACGGCGCGGCGCTAACGCCCCCCAGGCTCGTTGTCGCGGTCATATTCTGACCGGGGCAGCGGGCCTGTTTCGGTGGCGGCGCCCCGTGTCGGCGCATAGGTGCTCTCTCCGCGAGGCAACGCGCATGACTCCTCCTCTCCTGCTCGACACGGGGCCGTCCCCTTTCGGCTGGCACCGCTACGAGACGTTTCTCCGGTGTCCCCAGCTCTATGCGTACTCCCACAAGGGACCGCCGCAGAACGACGCGGAGAGTGGGCGTGCGCTCGCTCTCGGCAGCATGATCCACGTCGGGCTGGCGCACTACTACGCGCGGATGCGCGAGGACCAGCACGGCCGCGACGTGGGCGTGCTCTACGAGCCCATCGAAGCGATCCGGGCCTTGGCTGCGAAGAAGGACGGCCCGGCGTGGCATGAGTTCGCCGGGCTCGCGGTAGACATCGTGCGCGGCTACACCGCCCGCTACGCCGCCGAGCGTCCGGAGATCCTTCACGTCGAGGAGGTCTTCGCACTCGACTTCGACGGCGCTCCCCTGACGATGCGCGTCGATCTGGTGTGGCGCGGCAAAGACGGGCGCGTCTACTTCGTGGATCACAAGTCCACGGGGCGCATCACCACGTCGCATCCGCGTTGGTACGCAATGAGCGGTCAGTTCCTCGCCTACCGCTGGGCGGGGCGGCTCGCCTTCGGCGACCAGTTCGGCGGCGTCGTCTGCAATCTGATCCAGACCGACGCGCGGGATCTGGCCTTCGCGCGCCCGACGCTCGCCCCGGTGCCTGGGCAGCTTCGGAAGTTCCCGGCGGCCATCGCCGAGGCGTGGCGCCGCATTCAGGAGATCGAGGCGCGGAACCTCGCCGTGACCGAGTGGCCGGCGCACCCGTCGGAGCATACCTGCTGGACCCGCTACGGCGCGTGTCCGGCCTATGCCCGCTGCGAGTGGGCGACGCCCCCGGAACAGGACTGAAAGAAAGATCGCCCGCTTTCGTTGACAGGTGGCAAAGCGGGTACTACATAGAAAGCATCACGGAGGCAACGTGAGCACCCCCCCAAAGAACCCCGCCGATCCCGGCGGGCCGGCGTTCGTCGTCACTTATGGCCGCAGCGGCGTCGGAAAGACGACCGATCAAGGCTACTCCTTCCCGAACGCGCTCTTCCTCGCCGCCCCCGGCGCGCTAAAGCCGCTTCCCGCACTTTGCGGCTATCAACCCAAGGTCTTCGACTGCAACACCATCGACGGCGCGACCAAGGCCATCGAAGCGGCGGCGAAGTCGCGAACGGTGGACGCCGTCGTCGTTGACGACTTCTCGTTCATGGCCGAACACACGTTCAACCTGCTGGAGAACAAGTTCAGCGGCTACAAGCTGTGGGGCAAGCTGCGGGAGTACGTCATCGACTTCCGGCAAGCGGCCCGCTACGCTGGGATCCACGTCGTGATCAACTGCTGGGAGCAGGTGCCGGTGACGAAACCCGACGGCACCCGCATCCGGGGCGGGCCGAAGCTCAGCGGCGACCTCCCCGAGCAACTGCCCGCGATGGCCGACCTCGTCCTTCGGGCTATGTTCGACCCGACCCGTCGCCCCTGGGGCGCGATCTACCGCTGCGACGGCGGGCTCGATTGGACGGGCAAGGATCGCGACGCGGGCACGCCGTCCCCGGCGCCGCTCAACCTGGGCGAGATCCTGCGGGTCAACGGCTACCACATCAGCCGCCTCCCCTCGCTGCCGTGGCAGGAAGAGGTAGTCGAGGGCGTCGCGACGAAGCTACTGGAGGGGACGCCGGAGCAGGACAGCCCCATTTTAGAGGCGTTCTACGCCGACCTCGTCAACAAGGGGATCAACCCCCGACACGCGCGGTGGACGATCCGCGACGCATGGGACCGGGCCACGCTGCGGCGCGCGAAAGCGACCCGCTGGGCCACGTTCTTCTAATCTCCGAGAGGGCGCGGTTCGCCCTCACGCTTCCCCCTGGCTGGCGTAAGAGCCGGGACGTTCTCAACTGCAAGGAGCACCATGTCTGACTGGAACTTCAACGTGAATCTCGCTGGCGTCGCCCCCGCTGGCGCCGGCCTCCGCAACCTCCCGACCGGGTACTACAAGGGCAAGATCATGGACGCCGACGGCACCGTCGCGTCCACGGGTCGCCCCCAGGTCGCCTTCAAGATCGAGATCACCGACGCCGAGTTCGCGGGCATCTCTCGGATGACGTGGCTGGGCATCCCCCAGGCGGCCGACGATAACGTACGCTACTACTGGCGCGCGGCGTTTGAGGCGGCGGGCTACACCCCCGCGCAGATCGAAGCCGGCGCCATCAACGCCAGCCCCGCGCTCTTCGTGGGCCGCGAGGTCACCCTGCACTACACGGCGGGCGACAAGGACGCGGGCGTCCGCGACAACCTCCGCTTCCTCTCCCCGGCGGCGTGGGACCAGGGCAAGAAGTCGGAGTCGGCGGTCGCGGCCGGCGCCAACGGTTCCGCCCTCGGCGGCACGGGTGCCAAGGTCACCGTCCCGAGCGGCGGCGGCGGCATGGGCGCCCCGGCGGGCGGCGGCCTCGGTGGCATGGGTGGCTTCGGCGGCGGCGCGGCGCTCAACGGTGCCGGGGGCGCCAAGGTGGCCGCGACCGATCTGCTGAAGGCGCTGGGCGCGTAGCCCTTCGGCGACGGCGACACGGGGGCGGGTAGTCGTAGACTGCCCGCCCCTTTGTGTATCTTCCCCTTTCTTCCTCTGGATAGCCCATGCGCTCTCGCTCAACTCGGCCCCCTCCCCCTCCGCTCCCCGCCCCCGTGCGCGCCCTGGAAGACCTTCGGGACGCCGTGCGGAACTTCCTCACCTTCGGCGACCTCCCGCGCCTCTCGCCCGACGTAGCGAGCGACGTCATGTCGCGCTGCAAGGCCGACGTGACGGCGGCGCTGGACACGGCCGACGCCGTGCTGGACAAGGTCGTCGCGGACGCGGAAGCCGCCGCCGACGAAGCCCCCGAAAGCAAGGAGTGACCTATGTACCGCGCCGCTTATGAAGCTCACGCAAACATCGTCCGTCGGGCCTTCGTCGTAGCCGCCCGTCGGCTGGACGAGCACCGCGAACCGATCCACCGCGCGCTCATCAGCGCGGTGCGGTACTACTCCCCCGACGCCGCGCACATCACGCTGGTCCTTACGCGGGAGAGCGGGGCCGAAGTCCGCTACGGCATCATGGTCCGCGCGTCGGACCTCGACGCCGTGACCGAAGAGGAGATCACGGACTACGAGGGCTATCTGGCGGCCCGTCGCTACGAGGACGACGTGCGCGCATACACGCGCATGATCGCGACGGGCGACGACTGTGACTACCTCCGGACGCTGCTTTGATTGAGTCGTTTCGCGGCGCCCGCTGCGACGTGTGCCCGCTGGCGACGTGTCGGCAGGGTGGACCCGTGCCGCCCGAGGCCAACGAGGGGGCGCGCATCGCCGTCGTCGGGGACAGCCCCGGCGACGTGGAGGTGCGCGAGGGGCGGCCGTTCGTCGGGCCGTCGAACCAAGAAGCCATGCGCGCCCTCTCGGCGCAGGGCGTGCGGCGCGGCGACGTCTACTGGACGACCACGGTGGCGTGCCAGCCGCCGGGCAACGACCTGAAGCGGCTCCTGGCGCAGATCCAGAGCCGCAACTCCGAGAAGCGTCAGGAGAACGCGCGGCGCGCGAAGGACGGCTACCCCGCCCTCCCGCTGGAGCCGTCGCCCATCGACTGCTGCCGCCCCCGGCTGGCTGCGGAGTTGGCGCGCTTCGACCAGATCATCCTCATGGGGAGTACCGCTGTAAAAGCGGTGACGGGCGCCGGGGCGTCCATCCTCGACCTCCGGGGCGGCATGATCGAGGGCCGACTGCACTACGACCCCGCGCCGAACAGCCTCCGGGTCGTGGGCTCCGAAGCGAGTGAGGCGAACACGGGGGGCCGCGTCAAGGTAATGCCGACGCTTTCCCCTGGGTTTGTTGTTCACCTTCCGAAGTGGACGGTGCCCTTCCGTTCCGACGTCGGGCGTGCAATGCGCTGGTTCCGGGGGACGCTGGTGTGGCGGCCCCCGACGGCGATCTATCAGCCGACCCCTGAGCAGTTGGCGGCCTTCATTCTGCGCCCCGGCGGCGTGCTCGCCTACGACTACGAGACGGACGGGATCGAGCCGCTGACCTGTAACGTCCGCTGCATCGGCATCGGCGACGCCGACAACGTC
>Ga0181349_1000930_pt1 | contig 12542 bp, 18 predicted proteins | sample Su13VDMM110SD_FD_130106 | JGI IMG/M metagenome (GOLD analysis project Ga0181349, IMG submission 130106) | Freshwater viral communities from Lake Michigan, USA - Su13.VD.MM110.S.D | ecosystem: Environmental > Aquatic > Freshwater > Lake | place: USA: Michigan | collected 2013-07-16 | reverse complement strand
TGTTTTAATTGCAGTTGCATATACACTTTTAAAAATTGCCGCGTTAGTAGGATCTTTCATATACGCCAACGCTCGACCTAATACTGCATCAAGCGCGTCTTGTAACTTTCCAGTTGGTTCTAATTTAGGAATTGCGCGCACTGTTCCTTTTACAAGTTTTTCTACTGTCGCATGCTTAAGAATCGCGGGGATAAGCTTAAACGCCCCCACCTTTGCCGCGAGCAATAAGACACCGGCACCGCCTAAACCCAAAACTGCTGTTTCAAATGCAGAAAAATTATTATCAGGAACAACAACTTTCTGTTCTTCTGGATCAGCCACAATACCAGGAACTTGAACAACTTCATCAGTTGATAATCCAAGCGCAGCTTTTGTGGCATCTGACATACCTCTTGCGTCAGGATCAAGTTTATCTGCGCTATCATGAGATGATTCTAATATTTTGCTAACATTGTAAGATATCTGTTTAAGAGTATCCGAAGGAGATTGTTGTCCATTTTCCCATCCAATGACAAATAGCGCAGTATTGTAAGGAAATTCAATGTCAGGTTTATTCGTCATATTCCAGTCATCATTGAGCAATTTTAATATTGCAACTGCACGTCTTAATTCATCTTGTTCGGTAATAATCCCGCCCGGTTGTGGAACGTTGCCAAACATGTCATTTACATTTGTGATAATGACTGAGCTATTTGTCTGAAGCGTTTTAGTTAATATAGCAGATCGTTCTCTATATTCTTGATCTAACTCGACTACAGGATAACTCAATGATTGTTCTAGACCTGAAGGCATCTTTTGTCCAGGAGGACTGTCTTCACCTTCTTGCATGATCAATCGATTAAGCACATTATGCTCTTCAAGAACGTGTCGTATAAAGGACCTGATCGTATTCATCACTTAACTCCGTTAATAGCGTGGGTATTTTTTGAGAAATTCAGAAAAATCTTTTTGAGAACTTGTAAGTGCTGCGGTTACTGCGCCTGGATTTTCAAAATACTTCCTCAGCATTTCCGCGTCAGCGTCTGTAAGACTTTCGACGCCAAGCCAAGTTAGAGAAGCAGTTACAAGTTGGATTATAAAAAAGAGAATAGCAGGCCACAAGCCGTCTTTTTTTGCCTTGTTCATGAAGAATGCTGCTTCTGGTCCTGTTAGATTCAACAGTTTAATTGTTTCTTCTGCAGCTTTAACTGCAGCTGTTCCGCCGCTCTTACCTGCTGCAAGAAGACTTCTAAGTTTTTCTGAGGCTTCTGCCCAATTTGCACCGAGGAATATCATCATCACTACAATGTATGCAACATTTGCCCAAAATAGATCATTTCTTCCTGTTGCCCGAGCCCAACGTGCAAGTGGCAATCGAAAAACAATATCAGAAATCACTGCTGAGTTGAAAAATGTCGTCCAAGAAAATTTAGGATTTTTTGTCACAAGCCCGACTACTACTGTTGCTACTATTGCAAAAAATGCTTGTGGGGCGATGCTCTTCGAGTATTCATACCAGCAACTTGCCGCCTGAGCATATTCATAACTTTGGACATCTGCTGTCAATGTAATACTTGCTGTGTCCTGGAAGCTTAACGAGCATTTGAAATCTACAAGATTCTTTAGATCTGCCTCGGTCGATCGTTTCAAGGGACGTCTAAGATACTCAGGTTTTCTTGACATTAGATAAAAATCTCTAAGATAGACAGTGGCATCAGGTTTTACAGATATAGGGACTAATTTATTAGCAATCTTAAGCTGTCTAATGAATTCTTCGTCAAGCGCAGGACTACCGTCTGGGTCCGTGGACCAGCGTGTCTTCCAGCCATTTGATTTTTCAATAATGTCGTTTACGACAGGATCATTGCGATCAATCTCATCAGATCTCGTCGCGCGTATCAACTCTTTAGCCTCAATTTTTGAGGCAGTATATTTTTTAATGACGCATTTGCCTAATTGTTTGTTGTCAGCATAAACAATAAACTCAGGCTCACCGCCGTCAGTTGTTGAAAACTTCTTGCCGGCAAGATCTTTCTCTGTGATATTTTCACTTGTTTGTGTTGAAGCAAGTATGGCTGGCAACATCAGCATTCCTGTCTCATCCAGCATGATCGATTCACGAATGAAAGATCTCAATGCATTGTGCATCATTAGTCTCATATGACAGATCTATATATCATCTAAGACTCATCTGGTGTGACAATCTGCAACACCCGACGCGGCCCAGCTGTCAGGCTTCACCTTGCACTCAAACCCAGCAGACTTTGCATAACCTGACAGTTGATCTGCAAGTGTGTATGAGACATTGCCCTTCTTGGAATTCACATCAAGATGGATCTCAATATTCTCAGACGGAAATATGGCAGACAGTTCCAGCGCGATCTCAACTGCAAACTGTGCCTCTTTCATCAGGCGAGCATGAGGATACTTGCTCAACTTCATCGGTGTTGTCTGCGTTTTAACAAAATAGCGACCACCGGCATGGCGATCCTCATTGTACATGCAGATCACATTCGCATATGTGCAGATGTCACTGTAGATTTTGCTATCACTTCCTACAAACAACTTTCCACCCGACTCAATGTGGGTGGAAAGTTCGTGTACTAGCTGGTGATTTGTGACAGGAACCCCGGCAGCAGTGCTCCAAGTCTCTTCAATGTGCATATAAAGCCTCGCTCTGTCTATTATCTCCTAGATAGAGCAAGCTTAAAGGCATTTGGAAACAGATCCTTGTGCCGGTCATAAAAGCGATTCCAATCAGCGTCTAGGATGTAAGTGACAGCGTGGTCAGTCTCAGACCTTACACCACGCCCTACAGACTGAACGATCGTCTTGATTGTCTGCATAGGATACCACCAGGTCCATCTGTGCATCCGCTTCCTGACCAGCTTGTCACCTAATGAGGGGTAGGGCACCTTGAGCAGGATCTGGAATCGTGCAAGATCATCTCTGAGATCGACACCTTCAGACATGCTGGGTGAGAACAGGACAGTGGGTTCTTTTGATTCCAGGTGCTTCCTAAGTGCATCCTCGCGGTCGTGGCTGTCATGAAAGATCAACCTGCTGGAACGAAGGTTCTTCCTGATGTAATTTGAGACTTTGAAGCTATGGCAATGGACAATGCCCTTCACTGACTTATGCTCCTTAAGGATCTCCCGCAGAGCCTCGACCATCTTAGGTAGCGTCTCATCAATGTGGTCTGCACTCATATTACCAATCGGGAATGCAAAGATCGGCCTGTTCTCGACAGGGAAAGGTGACTCCTTTGTGATCGAGACGTACTGGTCGGGTGAGATACCCAGCGACTCTGCGTAGATCTTTGGATTGATTACCGTTGCTGACATGAGCAGGACATGTGAACCCAACTTGAATAGTGTCTGCTCTGCAAACGGTGAGACATCAATCGGTTTGAATGTGATCTTTCCACCGACACGACCGACTGGAGGCAGTTGTTCAAAGACCCAATTGTCAGGTGTATTCACCTGAAGAAACGTCTTTATCTTGTCAATATGAGACTGCAATGCCTCATGCTTCTTGGAAAGATCGGCATATTCTTTTTCATGACCTTCAAGACCTTTGAACTGCTCGACATCCTGTGCCATTTCAAATGCGACACGCTGGCCGTTAATCAGATAGTCCTCCTTGATCCACTTGACCGCCTGCGCATATGTCGTGACAGTAGGCCACTCCACACCGATTGCGTGAGTTGTCTTGTCTGTGATTATGATCTCAATGAAGCGGGACAGTTCGGGATCTGCATTATGACATTCGTCTATTACGAGCAGATTTCTACGACCTATCTTGTCACCGTAGTTCGATGCCGTTAGCGCATAAGAGAAGTTTGTAACAGATTCCCTTGACTCCAGGAATTCTTTTCTGGTCTTCTTGTAGACACAATTGAACATGCAAGACTTCCAGAATTTCGAAGATTTGTCAGCTGCCTTAAGCATCTGCATTCCTTCTGAACAGTTCACTTTCTTGAAGTGCGAGCACTTGTAGTTTGTTGCAGACTTCACATCACGCATTGGGCCCCTGTTCGACCCAAAGTCATTGCAGTATTGCTCCTGCAAGATCTTCTGTGTTGTCAAGAACCATGCACCTCGTTCAACACCTGACACGTCAGGCGTGTTTGCGTCCATGTACCTGGCGACTGTGACAGCAATGGCAGACTTGCCGATGCCGGTCCCAAGATCTGCGATCACAAATCGCTTGCCATCATGGATGTATGCATTGAGGATGAAGTTGATAGCATCTTCTTGTTCCACGCGAGGTGCTTCAAACGGGAAGAAACCGATCCAGTCATCTTTGACGATACTCATATTTTCACAGATCCTGTCTTAGTGAACCAAATCGGTTCTGAGGTGTTTTTCCACTTGGCAAATCTAACTTTGTCTTCACGGTAGTAATTTCGGTAAGACTCGACAGGATCGTCTACGACCTTGTACACATCAGGCATGCAGATTGTATGCTGTGTCATGGTCTCCTGTGCAGTCTCAAACATGGGTGGCATATTTTTTTCAAGCCACCTGTGAACAGTTTCACACTTATGGATCTTACCATATCTTCTTGTGTATTCTTCACAAAGTGCGAGACCCATCTTGCTGTGCCACACATAATTCTGTGAAGCATGCTGTGTCCACTGTGTGCAAGGATGATGCTCGTGTGTCATCTTCCATGGCGGTTGAAGATGCTGTGGAATATTTCCACGAAGCCAGCCATCAAGCTCGACCCGTTTCATAGGTTTATCTGGGTCAAGATGCCTGCGCCAGCCTATCCAGTGAGCCGCGCAAAGCATTTGTCCACTTTCAAGTATCATCTTGATAACGTGTCGATCGCAATGCATCTGTGCTGCGTCGATAGGATCAGATGACAAGACAAAAATATTCATCATAGATCCTGTGTAAGATGTCTCTTAGGTTTGGAAGAGTGGATCCAAGCTAATATCGAGAACTGTCCATGATTGTGAGCCACTTGGCTTTTTTATCTCGACGTTATCACCAACTTGAGAACCAATAATAGCAACACCCACAGGAGACTTAATACTAACATCATTTTGCTCAGTTGATTCCATTTCGCCTACTATCCTAAAGACTTTCACTTCACCGCTTTCATCATTTTCCATCTTGACCAGCATACCGTAACTTGCAGTTCCGGTAAATTTGATGCTTGTGACTATCTCTGTATTGTCAATCAATCGTTTTAGATTGACGATTCGGGTCTCAAAATTCTGCTGATGTTGCTTTGCATTGATTAGTTGGTCATTTTCTTCATTATTAGAGTGTTCCCGTGCCAAGGTAATATCAGGTATGATGACTGTCACCAGTTCATATTGAAGTTGCCGCAGCTGGGCACTAAGGCGCTCGTAAGTCTTACGAGCAACCCTATTTTTCATGCGCTTTCCAGAATATTGAGTATATTGTCAAGTTCTGTTTGATCAACATTCTCACGCATCTTGACAATTCTCAAGGCAGCCTTGAATGCCTTGAGGTCAAGCTTCTCTTTATAATCTTCAAGGACTGCCTTCCTGTCTTCCTGAAGCAGCTTGATCTCGTTATCGATTTGAGACACTTTCTCAACAAGTTCTTTTACAACACTACTAGTCACTGTGATCTCCTGGGTGTGGTTAATTATAACACTATGTCGATGTTTTACAAGATTTATGTATATTCTTCGTCTTCGCCATTGATTACAAACTCTTGTCGCTCATTACCTTCTTCATCTGTGTAGACGCCTAATGACACTTCTGGATCTGATTCAATCACAGTTTTAGCCGCATTAAGAACGTACAGCATACTCATGTAGTCTTCGATGTCAACTTCAACTACAATATTTGCAAATCTGAGATAGACTTGCTTTGTCTCGGGATCATAAGAACAGCTATCCATGTTTGGTCTCTCCTGGATATTATTTATTCATCATTCTTCAATATTTCATAAATGCCTTCATGGAATCGCGGATCTCGAGCAATTTTTCGTAGTGTTACAGTGTCTGGTTGTAATCCATAGACATTGCAAACTTCTCTTGCAATCTTATCAAGCGCGTCGACCAGAATGTGACGTGCACCTGAGACATTCATCTTCATGCCTCGCCGCGTCATCTCCTCAGAGATCTGACGATAGCACATGCCTTCATCAAAGTCTGCTGATGTTGTGTAACCGTGTTGTGCTTTATAACCCATCTCTCTTGGCATTAGAGTTTTTCCTCAAGTTGAAGTTCATCTGGAAAGTCTTCTTCATTCATTACATCTGAGATACCAAATCTGAGTCTAAGGACTTGTTCTTCTCTAGGTGAGAGATCTTTCATGCATCGCTTGATTGCCATGAATACTTTATCATAATCAAGTTTCGCATCAGGAGATACACACTTATCATCAACAAGAAAATCAGCAATTTTCTTGCCCGATGAATCAGGAATTTCTGTATCGATTGAGATTAGGCTTCGCATATTGTAGCCCATTGTGATCTCTTCGACAAGATGACAAGAGACATTTAAGATGTCAGCAATCTCAGGTGCACTAGGTTTCTGCTTGAAATCATCCTCATATTCCTTAATCAGCTTATTTACCCTGTAAGCAAGTGATGCCATATGGGCAGGTATACGAATATCTGAGATGTTGTCGGTAACATGTCGTCTAACAGCCTGTTTGATCCACCATGATGCGTAAGTTGAGAATTTGAAACCTCGCCTCCAATCAAAGCGGTCTACTGCTTTCATTAGACCAATATTCGATTCTTGAATCAAGTCTTCCATTGAAGCACCTGACTTTTGATATTTCTTTGCAATTGAGATTGCCAAGCGAAGATTTGACTCAATCATTTTGTGTCTTGCGGAGACATCACCCCCTTCTATCTTCTTTGAGAGAGAGATTTCTTCCTCATGTGTTAAAAGTCTTGATTTGCCTACACTTTTGAAGTACTGGTTGATCATGTCGCTCATTTAATTGTAGCTCCTTGAGCATGTATTGTACCACATTATAAACATCCCGCACGCAAATATGGCGAGGTATTGTAAATAAATACCTCGCCATAAATTCATCGTGGGCGACAGCGTTACTTGCGATTCTCCGCCCAATTAGCCCGAGCATATCTGATTTCAAGCTCACGCTGTGCATAACAAAGATCTTCCTCGATATTGAATGTGTCGGACTTATTACGACGAGCATTCCTTATTCTATCATTCAGAACATTACAAATATGTTCAATTTCATGATTTTCTTTGACCGATAGTTCTTCAAAAGTTCCGTTTCTATTACTCATTTGTGCTCCTTATGCCTTGATGGCTTAGGGATATAATACACAGCAGAATGAATGTTTACATTATCACTTACGAATGATGATGCTTTTTTTGAAGTTACGGTTAATAATGTCAGCAAGCATCAAGTCATTACACTTTACATTGATTGCAATTGCAGACGCACTTCTGACTTTAGTTATAGGAGAATAATCAACCAGCATCTTCTTTTTGAACAGAATTTTAAGTGCTGTGTTGAGATTCTCAGGATCAATTGTTAAAAGCTGTCTAATCATTAGATGATGATCTGTTGACCTTTGAAGACAACTGGACGCCCGCCGAGACGCAAGACTTTTACAATATTGACATGTTTGAGAGCTTTGATTGCTCTGCACAAGCGAATGAGATTGAAGTAAATGCTTCCAGGGGCAGGAAGAAATTTCACATATATGTCAGCAACTGTCCCTTCTGATGTTGATCGCTCGACTTTTTCAATCTGACCAACTACAGAAACTGAAGGAAGCACTCTAACTAGTGTCATCATGTCCGGAACGTGTGCGTCCATGTCCATCTTGACAGTAATTTCTACTTTGAGAATTCTTGTTGAAAGATGCCGCTCATCTTCTTCGCGCAGGATCATGTTATATCTCACGTCTCTGTACTAAGTATCACGTATTCTTGTTAGAGATCATCGATTATTGCACAACCTGCAGTAAGCATCATTCCTGCTGCCGATGCAGCGTTTTTGAGCGCACATCTTACAACACGTATTGGATCAATGATACCCATCTGCATCATATCCCCGTATTGATCGGTATATGCATTATATCCATGACGGAGGTCAAGATCCATAACTTTAGCAAGGACAACGTCAGCAACACCACCACTATTTTGAACAATCTGTTTAAGGGGAGCATTGCAGCAAGATTTGACAACATGATAACCTGCGTGGATTGAGTCATATGTGCTTGTTGGAAGCATCAAAGCTTTTCCTGCACGAGCAAGCGCAACGCCTCCACCAGGAACAATACCTTCCTTCATTGCAGCTTGTGTAGCATGCAATGCATCATCAACGCGGTCTTTGCGTTCGCGCAGTTCAGCTTCTGTTGCGCCTCCAACTCTTAAAACCGCAACGCCACCTGCAAGCAGATTTAGACGCTGACGTAAAAATGTCCTGTAATCATCATCAGGTGATGTCTCTATAGTCGAACGAATCTCAGTTACTCTCGCAGTTCTCTTCTCTTCATTTGATTTACATCCAACAAGGATAGTTTCTGATCGAGAGATAATTGCTTTTGTGCAAGAACCTAGATCATCAATGTTGACTTGATTGATTCTGCTAATATCAGTGCTGAGGAAGACATCGGTCCCAAGAATTAGTGAAAGATCTTGCATGGTGTCAAATCGTTGCTCTCCCATGCCTGGTGCTCTAATTGCACAGACCTTAAGTGCCCCTCTCATTTTATTGACAACAAGACCTTGCATTGCATCGCCATCAATATCATCGGCAATGATAAGAAGCGATCGTTGCGATGAGAGCACCCGTTCAAGAAAAGGAGTAATTTCTTTAAGTGAATCAATCCGCTTGTTACAGATAAGCACTACAGGCTTTTCGAGCTCACATAACATCTTGTCTTGGTTCGTGACAAAGTAGGGTGAAAGATAACCACGCTCAAGCCTTGCACCACTAACAACATTTAAGCTGCTATTGAATCCCTTTGCATCATCAACAGTGACAACACCGTCCTGTCCAACTGTCAAAATTGCATTTGAGATTAATCGTCCAAGTTCAATCTCACCATTTGCTGATACTGTTGCGACCTGTTGAATTTCATCATCAGATGTGACAGGAACTGCTTGACTCGTCAAATTGATGATAAGTTCTTCAACAGCTAGATCAATACCTTTTTTAATATCTGTTGCTGAATAACCTGCAGCAACCATCTTTAACCCTTCACTGAACATTGCTTGTGCGAGAACTGTTGCAGTAGTTGTACCATCACCTGCTTCCTCAGCAGATCTTGATGCAGCTTCCTTGATCATCTGGACGCCTAGATTTGCAACGCGATCCTTGAGATTAATCGATCGTGCAACTGTTACACCGTCTTTTGTCAAGATAGGATGTTGGCCAGGATTCTCAATTAAGACATTTCTGCCTCTAGGTCCCATTGTAATCTTTACAGCATCAGCAAGGATATTTACCCCTTTAAGGATTCTATCTCTGATCTCTGTATCAAATAGTACAATCTTATCAGAACTTTCAGTTGACATTAATCTCTCAGGATTCGACGAGTTGTCGTTGTTGTATTCTCTGAGAGACCTAGCAATAGTCTACGCACACCAGTGAGTACATCTTCTGCAAAGCAGAGATCACCGACGATTTTGACGATCTCAGACGACTTAATAACGCCTGATTCTCTCAGAGATTGGGTTTTATGAGCTTCGAGAAGTTTTTCCATATAATCATTTTAGTCACATGATAGAGGAAGTAAACAGGCAAACGTCTTCACGTAGTTATTCCACGCCGTATCATTTACCATTGAGAAGAACTTATGATCTACAAATGTCTTTTTGATCTCATCCCAGCATAGATTACCATCATGCGACTCAATCCCAGCAGGATCACCTGTCTTAAATGAAATCAAAGTCATATTTCGATCGAACTGTTCTTTAATATGAGTGTCAGCAAGAAATCTTTCTAGAAGAATCGGTTCCGATAACATCTTCTCAGCCTTCTTATCAGACATACCATCGACACGTGGGACATTATCTGTCTTATCACCGCGTAATGCCTTCCATCGTAGGTAGTCATACTCTGTTGATTTGATGTATTCTTTCTTGACAGGATTGAAGAGTTTGATTCTTTCACTCTTGTCAAGCAGTTGCATAAAGTCAGTGTCAGTTGAGACAATCACACACTCATCATCTTTGTGCACGTCAACACACAATGATGCAATTGTGTCGTCACATTCAAGTTGTGGATGCCTTGCAAGAGTGATTGGAAAATTGTTAAGTAGTTCAAGAATAATCTTCTTTTGACGACGAAATTCTTCCATCTCTGCTGCTTTTGGTGTTCCTGGTTCGATTACACGATTTGCTTTGTAAGCCGAGTCAGCTGCAATTCTGTGAGCAGGATAACCTTCCAGGACAAGATACATCTTATCAGGACGAGTTTCTTCAACAATAGGACGCAAGCCTCTAAAGAAGTTGAAGACTATGTGTGAGTCTCCCATCTTCATCCCAAATCGGGCCCTATGCATTAGATTGTAACCATCGAGTAGAATAACTTTCATCTTAGGCTCCTAAGATTATTCTATCGTATTCGAATCGTCTCGCACGTGACTTTTTGTCATTTCATCCAGATCAAAATGTGTTTGTGCAAGCGCCTTAGAACGTGTCAACATAGTATCAATGCTGCCTACGGCATTATTGACCATGAATTCACGAAGTGCATCGATGTCTGTATAAACAGTTGCATCGACTTCATTAAGATTTAATGTTGTCAGTGTCTTTCTTGGAAGACGAACGACATAGCTAGTTTCGCTATCTTCATTAAATCTACGTTTAACAACCTGTTCAATTACTTGGACAGGTATGATCTTCATTTCATTGTTATCTAGCAAATAGATGATTTGGCCAACTTCAAACATAAAAATGCCCTCACGTTGATTATACGTGAGGGCATTGTAATTTACAAACTAGATGTTATCTAAAGCCAGGTCCGAGAAAACCTCTTGAGACATTACCCTTATTGCTATTTCCCGGCTGCTTGTTGCCGTAGATCCAGCGTGATCCGCCCATGTTTTTAAGAATGTCATTAAGCTCTGTCTTGACAGCTGATCTGAGCTTTGCTTCATTGAGACGTGCTTCTCTCATATCAACAAGTGCTTCCATCAACTCAGTCTCATCGACTTCGTAAACGGTCTCATCTTGCATGTAGCCTTCACCTTCCATGTAAGAGTCATCTTCCATGTAAGAGTCATCTTCCATGTAAGAGTCACCACCCATACCCATACCCATACCCATGCCCATGGATTCATCGCCCATGCTCATGTAGTCTTCATCACCCATATAGTCTTCATCCATCGGAGGAGCCGCTTTAGTTCCAGGCGGAGGAGCTTTGACAGAAGGAGGCTTTCCTCCCATAGGCGGCATCTTAGAAGTCATCGCTGACGGTGCAGGAGGCTTAGCCGGTGCCGATGCCCGAACGGGAGCAGGTGACATACCTTCTCTCATTAGGCCAGATTTTCCGCCTTGTGCAAGGCCTGCAAGGATTGCAATACGATCGATATTAAAATTCATGTGAAATTCTCCACAACTCCCTATTATCTATGCTGTTTCTTTAAATTTATGATAATTTTGTGAGTATATTATCAGTAATTGTCTTACCTTTTTCTGATGCTGTCTTCATCTTTTCAAGACCTAATGCGTTTCTTACGACATCATAGACATCAAGTGGCAATTTTTCTTTCAAGATTGCCATGTCAGCATATTGATGCAAATCCCACTGAACTACAGGTAGGTCTTCACCATCAGGTCCGGGCTCTATATCACCGGTCTCACGACTCTCAAAGACAAAGAGTATGCGTGGCATCTCTTCGTCGGCAGGAACAACAATAAAAGGGATCTTTGATGATTGTGAACCGTTCTCATCTTCTTCGTACATTATTTCTGGAAACCATTTAGACATATTAAACACCTCATGTAGATTATAGACACGTCTGTAAAAAGCTGAAACTGCTTGTTACGAATCTACTAAAAACTCTTTTGCAGGTGACAAGATGCTATTGAGATTGCTTGAAAGTGTTTTAAGTAATGACTCTATCTTGTCTGACAATTTTTTATTCATAACATCGTCTTGTTTATATGTCTTGTCTATTAACGCTTTTACTTCATCGTAGTATGTCGTGATACCTAAGACCAGCATGTTATACAACTGTATTGATGCAACATCAAGTAATATGTACTCAGCAGTGCTTTTGTCATCTTGATCTGTAATATCATTAGGCAGAGCAGGTCCGGTGATGCCAAAGCTTGTGTTTAAACTGCCAGGATAAGATCTAGATGAGCTTGTGCATAGATCAATGATCATTTTCATGCTCTTTGCTGCACTATTATTGAATGCTGTGACGCACTCATTGGTGCTAGATTCATCAGACACATCGATCTTCTTAGACAGCTCATGTGTGTCTATAGTGATCATTCCTACAAGGCTCTTTGCAACTGCTTCAATCTTTTCTGATTTAATGTCTTTCTTAAATCTACTGTCATACGTTGCCTCTGCGATCATTCTAGACTCAGGCAAAACCACTTTAGTTGCAAGATCAACAGCT
>Ga0181349_1000929_pt1 | contig 12551 bp, 6 predicted proteins | sample Su13VDMM110SD_FD_130106 | JGI IMG/M metagenome (GOLD analysis project Ga0181349, IMG submission 130106) | Freshwater viral communities from Lake Michigan, USA - Su13.VD.MM110.S.D | ecosystem: Environmental > Aquatic > Freshwater > Lake | place: USA: Michigan | collected 2013-07-16 | reverse complement strand
TCTCACCGGGGGTGCACGATTCAGCTTGAGCAGCATACTTAGGTTTGCATGTTCAGCATCACTAATTTCATCTTCGGGCCTGACAGCAGCCTCACCGAGGGTGGAAACACCCGCGCTCTCATTCGTGATCCTGAGACAGGACTTGTCACAGGGAGGGAGCAGGTAAAAACATTCAAGGGAAGACCTGCTTTTGCTGAGAAGATCGATCTCAGCAGCGGACATGTTAAGCGAGAAGAGCTTCGTCGCAGTGTGATTGAGGCGTTGAAGTCTCTTGATAATCATTTCAAACGTGAGCACGGACATCCGCTTTGGGACGCCCGGACCCGGGATGATATTCTTGGATCTGGGTTCGCCTTCAACGGATCATCGGCGCACCTCTTCGCCCCAAGGGAGAAGATGTCAGATGAGGAGTTCATCAAGTATAAGCCTGCGGTCGGAGATATTGATCTCACGGTGCCAGAGGAGAGGATGGATGAGCTGTTTACGACGCTTGCTCATCTCGAGGATCAACCCCTAAACGATCGTATCACCTTTGTCGGTCACAACAAAAAATCACCCGGATCCGATCAGATAAATGCGCTCTTCACGTACACTTGGGATCCAGCCGCACCAGAGGGCGAGGGCGACGTTTTCTTTCAGATCGACTTTGAGGGATCGGAGTACGAGGGCGGAAAACCCTCCGAGTGGGCGAGGTTCTCACACTCATCATCATGGCGTGACATCGAAGCTGGTATCAAGGGACTCGCTCACAAGATCCTGCTGTTCTCGATCGCCTCTGTGAGGTCACCGCCTCCGATCAACGCTCGTCTTGCGACTCCAACGGCGACAGCCGAGAATCCAGGGGTCAGCATGACAAAGGACCCACGCTTCGTCGAGCCGACGGACGCGGAGATCGAAGGTCGAGTGGAGGTTGAGACACAACGAATTGTCGCGGAGTTTCCACGTAAGAAGCCTGACGTTGCACGTAAAGAAGCCCTCGCGCAGGTGAAGCGTGAGATACGGGCAGCTTCGATGAGACCTGCTCGACTCCGTTCGATGGTATCTGTCGATCTGGTAACAGGTCTTGGGTCACGATACAAAAAGCTCGATTGGGATTATAATGGTGATGAGGTATACAAGTATCTCACGAGAGCTGAACGATCCGGGTCCACCCGCGTCCTCAAAGAAATTTTCAAGTCGTTATTCGGGGGTGATTCTGATCCGAGTGAGAAGGACACGGAAAACTTCCAATCTTTTCTCGGTCTGCTTGATCTGATGAGGGAGAGATTCTCTCCTCCTGAGATCGTAAAGGTGCACGAAGAGATGATGATAAAACTCTACGGTCAAAGAGCCCAGAAAATATCAGCGACTGATCCGCAGGAGGACAGATCGGTGAAAGAGACTATCGAGGATACTCTCAAGAACGCGCTTCCCGAGGTTGAGTCGTCAACGATGGACACCGAGGCAATGAAACGCGATTTCTACTCAAGGTACACCGTTCGTGGACAGGAAGGTTTTGTCGAGGACTCGGATAAACCAGAGGTCGATGAGTCGACACGTCGTCATATCAATCATCTCATCAACGTAATACTAGGATAGTTCTCCATGGCTGACATCTCCATTGATGATCTCAAGAAGGTCATGATCCGTGATAAGGCTACCCCACGAGCACGTGAAAATGATCGTCGAAAAGCGCAGGCATTTCTCGATGATAGCATTCGAATTGTTGAGAAGATCGACGGAACGAAGCTTACCTTGGTTCGTCGAAACAATGAGTTTGACCCAAGCAACTACTCAAAGAATTGGTACATCTCCTACAAGGGTAACCTGATATTCCCGGGAGAGGTGAGAAATCTCAGCAAGCGTGAGGATGAAATTCGAGAGAGATCATCTGGGACGGCGCAGTACTCGTTGATTCATACGCTGCTGGAGCGAGTTCACCCACAGACCGGTGAGATTCCGCAAGGGACGGAATTTTTCCTTGAGTTTGTTCAGAGAAAATCAACGATCACCCGCGATTATCCGCAGAAGCATGGGGTCTTCCTGACGCTCTTCGGCCCTTGTCGCTACAAGCTGACAGGATCCTACATCGTCAGCAACATGTCACCAGTCGATGATGATGATCTGCTCGAACGTTACGCTCGTCTGCTGGGCGTGAATACGTATCCAGTTCTGTTCGAAGGAAAGCTCACCAGCATCAATGATTTTAGAGCTGGAATCAGGAGCAGGGAAATCGAGCGTCGCTTCGCCGAGGTGTTCGATGGGCTGAACAACGCCTATCGAGACGATACCCCTGATCGTCCGCTACGGATCATTGACGAGATCTATAAGATCTTCTCAAAGTTTAACACATCACTCTCAACGGACTCGGAGAGGTCACCTGCCGAGGGAGCTGTGATGAAAACTTCAACGACAAAAGCGCTCTACAAGGCTCTTAATCCCGACCAGCACGAATTTGAAACACGTCTGGATGTGAAAAAGAAGTTTCGAGAAGAGACGCGTGAGCTCGAGCAATCGTATTGGAACGCGATCGTATTGATCGCAGACGAGATTGTCGAGGAGTTTGCCCCACCGCAGAATCGTAATATCAAGGAAGCCCAGATCAACAAGCTGCTGGAGCGGATTCATGATGAATGCTACTTCGACGCTGCGCTCTCGAACAGGCTAGGTCTCTTATTTCATCGAAAGAAAGCTTTGATCCAACGACAGGAAGATCTGTTCCTAACAACGAAGACAAGGATCATGAAGCGTGTCGAGATAGGAAGCAAGAGCGGGATCACGGTTGGTATCTTCGTCCTTGCTGGCAAACCGGTGCACGACGGTCACTGGAAGATGATTGGAAGGGTGGCCAACGAATGCGATGAAGCACTCATCATCACATCAACTTCTGGAAGGGACGAGATGAAGCCCGGTGTGATGATCGACGCTTGGACGTCGGTGCTAGAACCGCAGTTTCACAAGGACTTTCCAAATGCAACTCTCATCATCAGCCAGGAGTCCCCACTCGACATCGCGATCCACAAGATGCGCGACCTGAAGGACGTCGTCAGCAGCTTCGTCTTCTACTCGGACCTCGATGACGCGCAGGGAAAATACTCGATCGACAAGATGGCAGATAGGATCGGGGATCCAGCCGTCATGGAGAAGCTCCAGCAGGTAGCAGTTCCCAGATCTGACACGACACAGATCTCAGGAGCCCAGATGAGAAAATTTCTCGAGCTCAACGATAAGGATTCATTCGACACGTTCGCACCCAGGTCACTGTCCGCAGGTGATCGCGCTCGATACTGGGCTGTCCTAAAAGACGAATCAGGACCGATCCAGGACAACTACCGCCGCCGACACGTTTTACATCACGTGCTTGAGGGACTGCGACGCCATCATTGAAGTCTACTGAAGAAATTGCTGTCGTCCCTCCTATTTAGCTTGAGGGAGCCGCCTTGTCAATCTTCACCACAACACTGAATCCGACGCCTTTTGGTTTCTTCGATTCAGACTCCAATTTTCAGGTCGAAGCTGACGCGATGGTCACATTCGTGAAGCGCCGACTCGGCGATGATATTCTCTCGGTTGAGCTCACGAAGAAGCAGATCTGGGCATGTTTTGAGGAGTCATTCCTCGAGTACGGATCACTCGTCAACCAGTATCAGGCGAAGAGTCAGCTTCTCTCGCTGCTAGGGATGCAGACAGGCAGCCTCAATGAGGCAACTCAGAAATTTCCGCGGGACACGCTCAACTACGTCATTCGTCTCGCTGAGCCTTACGCTGTTGAAGCAGGCCTCGGTGGAACCTACAACACCGCGTCAGGCTCGATACAGCTGAAGCAGGGCATCCAGGACTACGATCTGTACACCGATCTAGTCGACCCTGGAACAGGCGTACCGGTTGTCAGTTCATCATTGAATCCAGAAAAACGCAAGATGCGCGTTTTTGAGATTATGCATTACAATCCGTCCGCAGCCTATCGATTTTTCGATACAACCTCGGCTATCAACTACCTTAACAACGAGTTCTCTTTCGAATCGTTCACACCGGAAACGGTCTTTTACGTCCTGCCAGTCTTTGAGGATATCCTCCGCGGCGGCCAGATGAACATCTCGAATCGCGTTCGGCGTTCAAACTACAGCTACAGGGTGACGGGTACAAAGATCCGGATCTTTCCGGCTCCGACTGCTGTGAGTCCGCTGAAGCTCTGGATCAGGGTCGGATTCGAATCAAACCCTCTGAGCCCAGCGTTCAGCGATAAATCGATAGATGGTGTCTCCAACCTTTCAAACATTCCATACGGCAACTTTCAGTACTCCAAGGTCAACTCGATGGCGCGGCAGTGGGTACGTCAATACGCACTCGCGCTTTGCAAGGAGCTGCTTGGTATGATCAGGTCCAAGTTCGGTTCGATACCGATTCCAGGGGCTGAGCTGCAACTTGATGGCAGCGACCTGAAGTCAACTGCGAAAGATGAGAAGGAAAAACTGAGAACAGATCTAAAGGAGATGCTGGACTCAATGACCTACAACAAGCTCATTGAGGTAAAGGCTGCTGAGATCGATAACCAGCAGAAGATCCTAAAATCGATCCCGGTCCCGATGGGCCGTGTGATCACGATCGGCTGAACCATGGCACGTCTTTTTATCACACCACGCGAGCTTGATCTCATAAGCGACCTGACGAAGGAGATCATCAAGGACGTTATTGGGCAGCGAATCTTTTACTATCCGATTCGTGTCGATGTGACCAAGGTGCATGACGTTTACGAGGAATCAACCGAGAAAGTTTTTGATCCACCTATCGAGCTTGATGCCCTTGTGGAATGGTCACCGGGTGAGATCAAGACGAACAAGTTCGGGAGCGAGAAGTTCCACTCTATCGAGACAAGGATCCACGCTCAGGATCTCATCAACAAGAGTCTTCGTTTAAAGATGGGAGACTTCTTCTCATACGGGTCAATATTCTTCGAGATCACGCAGATCATAACGATCAGCAAAATTTTCGGTCAGGTCGAGCACGTCACTGGATACAAGGTGATGGGCAAGCAGGCACGTGAGGGTCTCATTGATAAAGCAGCCCAAGGTCCTGCTGCGGCAACCCTGGAATCGGAACGTGTTACTCAGGAAACATTCGTGCAGCAAAGAGGTGCCTCCAGCAACGAGCTCGGGGCAACAGCTGATCGACGCGAGCTGCAGGCTGATGGTAAGCTGGACGAGCCTCTTACGGGCCCCAAGAAAGTCTCTCCCGACGGAATCAACTCATCATTCTACGGTGATGAATGAGCACCAGATACTCCGTCGGAAAACGCTACGGACGTGAAAATATCAACCTCGGATACGAGGGGTCCGCAGTCCCAAAAGATTTCGTCATTCCCGGTGTCGGCCTCGAGGACGTTGATCGTGCGATGTTCAGCCTGTTCGATAAGGACCTGCCTCTTGTCTACAGGCAGAAGGACGGATCAACCAAGAAAGTTCCTGTCATCTTTGCGACCGGTGAACGTTTTGCGATCACCCGCAGAAAGCAACCCTTGCGTGATAAGAACGGGGCGATCATACTTCCACTGATCACAATACAACGATCCGGAATATCGCAGGAAGCTCAGAAAATCATAGAGATGGGTGATCAGGGAACGATAGACATCAAGAGACGATTGTCGGACGAAGATCCGATTTACCAAAGGATCGCAAACTCTCTTGGGTTGCAATCAGCAGAGTCCCCGGGCGCTGGTTCACGACGTGACATTCCGGATCGTCCTGGGAGAATGACAGGCGGTCGTCTCCTTGAGCCGAACCTTGGAGCTGGTATCTACGAGACAATTTCGATTCCTGTTCCTAAATTTTTCACAGCCACCTATGAGATAACGCTGTGGACGCAGTTCGTGCAGCACAGCAACGAGATCCTGACAGCAATAATCAGCGGTTACCATAACATTCGAGCTCGTTCGTACCGCATTGAGGCAAGCTCTGGGTACTGGTTCAACGCTACATTCGATGCTGACGTGTCATCCGAAAATACGTTTGACAGCATGAGCGAAGATGAGCGCGCGATCAAACACACCCTGAAAGCTTCGGTCCCAGCTTTCATCATCCTCCCGTCCTCCCCGGGTATACCGAACGGAGTCAGGAGAACAGTCTCGGCAACCCAATTCTCATTTGGGATTATCGACGGAACCAGCGAGCCCGAGCCGCCCGGAAACGTCTCGGACATGCGTATCGATTCGAGGATCCTTGATCCTGTCTCGACGGTCGACGGCCCGGAGATCGTGGGGTCAATCGGCTCTCAGGTTGATCGCCAGGCCGAGCGTGCTGCCGGCGGAAACCAAAGAGTTGGGAGCAGCGCGCAAGAAAAATTGAGCACCGCCGTGGGCGGCACGGAGTCTGCCTCTCTCCGGACACGCAGCACCACCAGAAGACTCACGATTGATCCCATAACAGGCAAGGAAATGGACGTAATCGTGAAGGTCAGGAGGGTCTCGGAGTCACACGGAGAGGAAGTCCTCACGACAGTCACGAGAACAGCAAAGTCCGATAAGGATTCAAAATGACCTCATCGTTTTAGTTCCGATGACATACTTAGCTTTTGATTATCTCATTTAGATTAGGAGCAACTGATGTCGGAACAGGTATTTCGCTCGCCTGGGTTCTTTGAGCAGGAGATTGAGCTCACCGCCCCTGGGGCCCAGCCCACCGGAGTCCCAGGTGGTCTCATCGGTGCTGCCGCGTCAGGTCCAGCCTTTGTGCCGACCGTCGTCGCATCATTCTCAGACTTCGAGGCCCGCTTCGGTGGTCTCGATCCGGAACGTCCAGCTTCCTATGCCGCGAATGAGTGGCTGAAGAATAAGGGCGCTCTCACTTTTATCCGCGTCCTCGGCGCAGGCGCAAACGCGAGCACCTCGGATTTCAGCACCACGGCAGCTCAAGGCATCGTCCGCAACGCGGGCTTCAAGGTCACAGGTTCAACAGTCGCCCAGCCACCGACCGATCTTCGCAAGACGGGCGCGGCGCAGTTTCTTGTCGCTCGCCACAAGCTTCCATCCGACACCTCAACTCCCTCTGAATGGCGTGGCTTCCCGGTCTTCAGCGACAACCCAAGCTTCAATCCAGCCACGAACGATACGATCAACGTTGTTCGAGGCATGCTCCTCTTCCCAACCGGCGCTCGTGGTATGGTTCTCGATATGACGGGAGCTGGTTCACAGTGGAGCGGCACCGGCGCGACTCTCGATGATATCGCGTCCGTCGATCTTAACACCAGCTCATCGACTTACAAGAAGTTCAAGTTTGTTGTCTCGTCCTCACGGGGTGAGGCATTCGGCGCCACCGACTCCGTCGCAGGCGTCAGGATGCTGACTGCGTCCTTCGATCCGAACGCGACCGATTACTTCGGGAAGGTTCTCAACACGGACCCCCGCAAGTTCCAGGATGAGCAGCACCTGCTTTACGTTGACTTTCCTGTCGAGGATGAGCTTGCACCCATCGATACTACAGGTGACAGATGCGTTGCGATCACGTCTGGGTCGAGCGACCTCTTCCTGCAGAATTTCGGACGTTTTGATACACGATACAAGACACCGCGCACACCTTCGATCATCTCACAGCCGTACGGCGGTCTCGAGTATGACCTCTTCCATTTCGAGACGTTGACGGACGGTACTTCTGGAAATGACCTCTTCAAGATCTCGATCGCGAATGTCAAGGCTTCAACTGACCCTAAGAATCCTTACGGAACATTCGACGTTCTGGTTCGCGACCTTTTCGACACCGACACCGCGACAAAGGTTATCGAGTCCTTCTCAGGTTGCAACCTGAACCCAGCGAGCACGAATTACATCGGTAAGAAGGTCGGAGATCGTAAGGTAACGTTCAACTTTGACGCGACAGACGAGTCCGAGCAGCGCCTGATGATCAGCGGTAAGTTCCCGAACGCCAGCCGTCGTGTTCGAGTGCAGATCTCCAGCCAGCTCGATTCCGGTGTCGTGCCTGCGAGCGCGCTTCCCTTTGGTTTCCGTGGGATCCCGGTCGTTCGTACGACCCAGACGCTCACTGACACGCAGTCGGCTCTGATCGAAGGCACGAGAACTTACGGCGCCGGCGCAGGATCGTTACCGCGTCTCTACTGCAGCAGCTCTGTTGAAACGGGTCTGACGGGCTCAATAGTTCCTCCTCTTCCGCTCCGGTTCAAGGCAACAAGGGGAACCGTCGACGGCTCCGCTTTCATCGGGTCTCCGGGTATCCTTGAAATTCCAGATTCACGACTTCACTGGGGCGTTAAGTTCGAGAGGCTCATCGCTTCTGGAACAACGACAGGCAAGATTGAGAATTCGGTCATGGACGCTAACGCGGGCACGGGTTTCAACCCACTCATCCTCGCCTACTCCAAGTTCCAGGGAATTCAGAAGCTTGACGCGCTGATCACCGGCTCGGATGCGGACGTTTTCAACGCTAACAAGTTTACCCTCGCCAGGGTTGCTCTCTCGAACCAGACACTCTCCGACGTGACAGGGACTATTGAAGCTCACATGAAGGAGGCCGCGTACATCCGTAACGGTGTTCCTAACACACTGGATTACAGAATCACCGACACTGCCTTGAACAGACTGACTTTCGCGTCCCTCCTATCTGGTTCGGCCAATACTTTCAACAAGTTCTCTGAATACGCTAAGTTTTCAACGATATTCTACGGTGGGTTCGATGGTCTCAACATCCTCGATGCAGCTGCTGCTCGACTCGGTGATCGTGCGACCTCCACGGACACGGGCGGGCTCGCTGCGGGCGGTGCGGCTTCGATCGCGAGATCAGGACTCGGATACGACCCGGGCGGTGATAACTTGAGTAACAACGCTGTTAACTCTTACCGTGTCGCCTCGAAGCTCATGACTGATAAGCTGACCGTCAACGTCAACGTGGTCGCGACCCCTGGGATCAAGGATCCTCTGATCACGGATTACATCATTCGTCGTCTTCCGAACTACTCTCTCGGGATGTACATTCTTGACGTGCCCTCATACACTGACGTGAATGTAAGAATCTTTGAGGATTCTTCGGCGAAGCCGAACGTGACCAAGACAACTGATGCTCTTGCGGCGCGAGTGATTAACAGCAACTACGCTGCTACTTACTTCCCGGACGTTTTCGTAAATGACTCACTGACGAATCGTAGGGTCAAGGTGCCTGCCTCGGTCGCTGCTCTCGGAGCTATCAGCTACGGAGACAGGGTCTCCTACCCGTGGTACGCCCCCGCAGGTTTTAACCGAGCAGCCCTTGACTTCGTAGGCAACGTCGACATTCGACTCTCTGCGCCTGATCGTGATTACCTCTATGAGAACTTGATCAATCCGATCGCAACTTTCCCGGGCAGCGGATTCGTGATCTTCGGACAGAAGACCCTGCAGCTCTCGAAATCAGCTTTCGATCGTGTGAACGTCCGTCGTCTCTTCCTTGAGCTCAAGAGGATTATCCTGGGAGTCGCTCGTGGTCTGCTCTTCGAGCCGAACGATGTAACAACAAGGAAGTCATTTGTCGATCGTGCGACGCCGCTTCTCTCCCTCGTGAAGGCGCAGGCAGGAATCGAACAGTTCAGAATAGTCTGCGATGAGACAAACAACACCCAGGCTGATGTCGAGGCGAGCAGGCTCAACGGAAGAATCGTGGTCATTCCGACCCGTGCGGTTGAGTTTATCGCTGTCGACTTTATCATCACCCCCGCGGGTGTTGAGTTCGTCTAATCTGGAATAGTTAAGCGAGAGATTAAGGAGTTCAACGAATGGCTGCGCCAAATATTACGTTAAATGAGATCGATAGCACCGGTGGAGTCACCGAGGTTCAACCGTCGGGTCGTTCCGCAGGAGTAATCGGGGCGGCAGATCAGGGAACTGCCTTCGTACCTCTGACTTTCGCGAATAACACGCAGTTCAGGACCGAGTTCGGTTACCCCAGCGCGGTCCGCCACGCTCCGGTTGCTCTGAATCAGTGGCTGAACAACGCCAGCGCGGGAACCTATGTCAGGGTTCTCGGCGCCGGTGACGGTAACAAGCGAACGACAGCTTCCCCCAACGCTGGTCGCGTTACCCAAGCAGGATTCGTTGTGGGCTCGCGGAAAGTCCAGGCTGCAAGCGGACAGCTCGCAAACAACCCTTACGCTACGGCAGGTGGCATTGAGGGAAGGACCTACTTCCTGGGTTGCTACATGTCAGAGTCTGCTGGATCATGGATATTCTCCGACTCCGGAATTCAGACGACTGCAGCTGCGCAGCCAATCATTCGTGGTGTTCTCCTCGCAGCGTCAGGTGTCCAGATCACCGTCTCGAGCTCGGCCCCCGGAACTACATCTGACACTTACTCTTCCGCTGCGACAACTGCCTCTCCAGCAAAAGGGTGGTTCACCGGATCCCTTGATCTCCGCGGCGGAAAGCAGGACTTCACCCTCTTCCTCAACGGTCACACCGACTCCACCGCTTACCCGAGCGTTATCAACGCGTCTTTTAACCCGAGCTCGGACTCCTACTTCGCCAGAAACTTCAATGTGAATCCCCTTCTCATCGAAGAGCACGGCTACGTGCTGTACAATCACTACGACGTCCTCGACGCTTTCGCGGTTCCTACTGGATCGAATGTCTCCGCGCAAGCGAATATTCGTCGTATCAGCGTTAACACGGCTGTCGAAGAGATCGTGTTTTGCCTTTCAGGGTCCCAGTCAAGAAATAATGGGTCAACGACAGTTCCAAATTATGAAAATTTTGAGGATCGTTACCAGCACCCGATGACTCCGTTCATCGTATCGCAGAACTTTGGCGGTACAAGGTATGATCTTTTCAAGATCCACGCGCGTTCTGACGGTGCAGGTACAAACGAGCTTTACAAGATAACGGTGGAGAATATCAAGTACCCCACCGTCATTGATGCATACGGTAAGTTCACGGTCAAGGTACGTCAGTTTGATGACACGGACGAGTTCCCTGTCATCCTTGAAAGCTACGTTGATTGTGACCTGGATCCAGACAGCGCGAACTTTGTGGGTAAGAAGATCGGTGATCTCAACACTTACTTCGACTTCGATCGTACTGTTGACGCGCAGAAAGTTGTTGAGGAGGGCCTCTACGGTAAATCCTCACGTCGGATCAGGATCGAGATATCCAACGATGTAGCGGATAAAACGGTCCCGACCAACACCCTTCCAGTCGGTGTCCGCGGGTACTATCACCTCGTGACGTCAGGATCGAGCTTCCTCGCTACGGGATCACTCAACAATAGCGCGCACCTCAACGTTCCAACAACAAATGCTCGTGAGCTGCCCATCTTCTTCCGTCGTAGCATCAACATCGGAGCACCGGCTGCCGATCCGAATGCGATCGGTGAGAGTAAGTACTACTGGGGACCACAGTTCAACGTTTGCAACTCAACCTCACAGCCGAATGATGGAACAACGGTAACATCGACGCTGCTGGGCGCGACAGCACTGTCAGCGTACACAAAGTACTTCCCGAAGTTCCACACGACCTACCAGAGCCCATGGGTCGGTGATAACACCGGAGCGCAGACTATCAGCGGCTCGATCGTTGATGCGGATCTATTCAACAGGAATCTCTTCACGCTTGAGAATGTCCAGGTGATGACGTCATCCGACACCACGATTGATTCGACGAGATGGGACGAGGCGACTTACCAGCGTGATGCTGTCGTTGACACGGCACTCGGCGGACGATTCATCGATGTCAATGTTGATTTCTCGTATGCCTCGAACAGAAGCTACCTCAAGTTCTCCACCTTCATGCAGGGCGGATTCGATGGCCTCAACGTCTTTGACGCTGATAAGTTCTACATGCGTGATGCGGCAATTCGTCGTGAACTTGACAACGTGAACCAGGGTGAGCTCAGCGGGCCCACCGTCGCGGCGTACCGCAAGGCGATCGACATCATGTCGAATAAGACCTACTCCGATGTGAGCCTCCTGGCGATCCCGGATATCCGTCATCCTTCCGTCACCGACTACGCCCTTTCCTCGATGCAGACGAAGTTTGATGCCCTCTACATCATGGACGTCGAACTCAAGGACGATAGCAACAACTACGTGACAGCTTCGATCTCCTCGGACACATACCCGAACGTGAACGTCAACTTCACGACAACCCGCTTCCGTAATCGTGGGATCAACAACTCCTTCGGGGCTGCTTATTTCCCAGATCTCTTCGTGCAGGTTGATCCAGGAACCGGAATCCCGGTTTCAACGAGGTTACCCGCATCATCGATGGTCCTGGGCGCGTTCGGTCAGAATGATCGTATCGGGTACGCTTGGAACGCCCCGGCTGGTTACATCCGCGCTGTCATCCCGGCCGAGGAGCTCAGCACGAAGTTCCTTGCCGAGAACGTCGACACGGTGTACGACGCTGGAATCAATCCGATCGTCGCATCACTCGGTGCTGGCATCATCATCAACGGTCAACGAACCACCCTCGCTGAGGGATCATCCCTCGATCGAGTTAACGTTCGTCGACTGCTCATCGAGGTCCGCCGTCGAGTGAAGGCTGTCGCCTACACGTTGCTCTTCGAGCCCAACCGCGAATCGACAATCTCCCGCTTCAACTCCCT
>Ga0181349_1000927_pt1 | contig 12572 bp, 9 predicted proteins | sample Su13VDMM110SD_FD_130106 | JGI IMG/M metagenome (GOLD analysis project Ga0181349, IMG submission 130106) | Freshwater viral communities from Lake Michigan, USA - Su13.VD.MM110.S.D | ecosystem: Environmental > Aquatic > Freshwater > Lake | place: USA: Michigan | collected 2013-07-16 | reverse complement strand
GAGTTGGCATTTAATCCATTAGATAAACAAATATAGACATTTCTCTCACTATTCATTACATACATTGGTTGTTCGCCAGTATTTGCCGTTGCGGTGACTAGATTTGCAATTTCTACACGGTCATCATAGTGTTTATAAATTGTATTTGCAGACCAATCGTATCTTGGAACAACCAATTCAACTTCACTACCCGTAACTTTACGAGCAGCAAACATGTTATCCCATACTAACTTTTCATTTACAGAAGTATCTGTTATTTCATCTGCAACATCATCATTGATATACGATAAATGATTGCCAATAAAGACATAACCAATAGTTGGCGACTGCTCAAAAAACGATTCTTTGAATTGTTCAGCGGCGTTAAAACTTATTTTTTTAGAAGTATATGAAGGCATATCTTTTATTTATCTGTCATTTTAGAATGAATATAGAAGTCCGAGCATTGCCGGCCATCATGGCCATCATACCACTCATTACGAAACTCCAATACCGTTAATGAACCATGTGTTTGCAGACACATGAACAAGAGTTGCCATACCATATGTTGTTACATTTCGCACAGCAGATGTTGTATTACCTGCCAAGAACAATGATACTCCAGTATTTGGTGTGACAGTCACATTTGCACTTGAAGATGTTCTGGATATAATAGCAATTGTTGCACCAACAGGGAACGCCACATTTGAATTGGTTGGAATATAAAGTATATTGTTTGATGATACATTGTAGTATAAATGTCTGCCTTGGTCTGCAAGTGTGATTACATAATTTGAAGTCAAATTATTCTGTGGCATACCAATATAACCAACAGCATTTGCAGATAGGTTACCTGTGGCTGCATTACCAGTAATTGTACCAGTAAGAGTTATACTATCAGCATTAATATTAGATGAAACTGTTAATGTGGTTAATATTCCAACTGATGATAAGTTGGAAGAAACAACATTACTTGAAAGAACTGTACCAGTTAAAAGACTTGCATTAGCAGTATTAGCGGAAGTATTGGCAGCATTAAAGGCGGCTTGTGCAAAAACATTGACCGCATTGGCAAAAATTGCTACTGTGTTTGCTTGACTAGGTATCTCAATCACAACATTACCAACCATGCCACTATGAACTTGGCATTGATAAACATAATTATTTCCTGCCAGTTGGGCCGGAACTTTCCAATAAAGCGTACCCGTTACTTGTGCTTGAGCGTTTGAATTTGTTGTAACAATTCCGGTTGTTGACACATGTGTGAGGCCAATATTATAAAGTGTACCACTGGCCGTTTCTCTTATTAAAAATGGATGACCTGTTACAGCTAAATTAAAAGCAAGAGTTTCACCTGCCCGAATAAAAATATTAGGGTTATTACCTGTGTATTGGTCGAACAAGAAAGCGCTTGAACTGGAATGAGTTACATTCAGACGAGTAACAGAAGGTAAATAAACAGAGTTTGCTTGGTTAAAAGATGCTTGTGCTAAAACATTTGCAGAATTTGCTTTATCGAACCCAGCATTTGCAGTTGCTCTTGCAATGATATCGATTGAAGATGATGCGGCTGAGTTAGCGGCATTGAACGCAGACTGTGCCAAAATGTTTGCAGAGTTTGCTCTATCAAAAGCCGCATTGGCAAAATTGTCATAGTTAATTGCAATTGCAGCCGTTGCAAGTGCCGTATTGGCAACATCAAATGCAGAGTTTGTTTTTGCAGATACGGATGTAATTAATGAAGAATTTGTATTTGCAAGGTTATATGCACCATTCGCATGTGCAAAGTTTGTTGTTGAATTTGTATTAGCGGCATTGAATGATGCTTGTGCTAAGACATTGGCAGAATTTGCTTTACTGTATGCGGCTTCTGCGGTAACATTTGCGATATTTGCTCGAACAAAAGCGGCATCTGTTTTAATGTTGACTGTGTTAGCAAAAGCGTATGCAGATGTAACTAAAACATTATTTGTGTTTACCGCAGTTTCAGTTTCAACAATACGATAACCCTGAGAAACAATATTGGCAAAGTTTCCTTGTGCAATATCGTAAACAATATTTGCTCTAGCATACGCAGAGTTGGCAAAAACATATGCCACATTACTTGCATTAAACGCAGTAGCAGAAAGTGTTGTTGCAACATTGGCCTGATTGAAAGCGGCATTGGCCTGATTAAAACCGGCATTAGCAGTATTTGCGGTATTTAAAATAAACGCATTGTTTAATGATACAGAAATTGTATTGGCAAAATTGTATGCATCTTGTGCTAAAACATTAGCGGCATTGGCTTTGGTGAAGGCCGCATCTGTTTTAATGTTTACTGTATTAGCAAATGCATATCCCGATTCAACTTTGACATTAAGTGTATTGCTATATGAGTAAGCACTATCAACTTTGATATTTGCAATGTTAGAAAACGCATATGCACTATCTACTTTAATATTGACAATGTTAGCAAACGCATATGCAGAATCCACTTTAATATTTGCATTGTTAGCAAAAGAAAAAAGAACATCAACTTTTGCATTAATAGTATTTGCCCATGCAAATGCTGAGTCAACTTTAATATTAATTGTATTAGAAAAAGCGGATACAGAATCTACTTTGATGTTTATTGTATTAGCAAATGCATAAGAAGCATCTGCGGTTATGTTTGCAGAATTGGCTCTACTGAAAGATGCTTGCGCTAAAATGTTGGCTGTATTTGCTCTGTCATATGCGCCTTGAACCATACCTGCATTAGCAGTATTAGCGGCATTGAAAGCGGCTTGAGCTAAAACATTCGCCGCATTGGCTTGAGCATATGAAGAAAAAGCATATACATTTACAGTATTTGCCAAAACTTCTGCATCATATGTCCTATTTGTTAAAAGTGTAACATCACTTCTTGTAGAATATAATGTTGTATTTACAGTATTTGCATAGTTATAAGCACTATCAACTTTCACATTAACTGTATTAGCAAATGTAAAAGCCGAATCAACTTTAATATTTACGGTATTACTAAACGCATATGCCGAATCAACTTTTACATTTATTGTATTGGCAAAAGCATATACACTTTGAGTAAACACATTGACTGTATTAGCGAATGTAAATGAACCTTGTGCTAAAATGTTTGCAGAGTTTGCCATTGTATAGGCAGACTGTGTAAAAATGTTTGTTGTATTGGCTTTATCAAACGCAGCTTGTGCCAAAATATTCGCTGAGTTTGCTTGGCCATATGCTAAGTTTGAGACTGCAAATGCAACCGGCGCAACATTATCAACCGCTAAATCAATTGTGGCTAATGAGACTTGTTTTGTCGTGAATGTTCCGCTACTTTTATCTACAACTACAAACACCGTATTTTGAGTGTTTGCATCTGGCGTTGTTAAAATTGGTAGGCTTGTTATTCTAATTGTCGTTGACATTTCTTTTCCTATGATTCTACTGTAAGAACAAGTTCGTTCTCAGCGATAATCTCGTCTAATGTTACTTCTGTTGCAACTGCGGTGTATGCAGTATTAATTACAACTAACTCTTGTGTATTTGCAGTAATTGAGAACGCATTGCTTACAGTAAATACTGTGTTACTGATAATCGCATTAATCATACGAATCTCAGAATTAACTGCAATGTAAGAACCAATAGTCATAATGCCAATTGAGTTTGCGACATTAAACTTGGTTCCCGAACCGACTACAACAATACTTCCATTTACATTAACTGTACCTGATAATGACCTGATTGTCGTTGGTGCAACAATCGTATTTGTCGTAACTTCAGATTGCGGTAATGTATTAAATGTTTCCCATTCCGCATAGGCTTTAAACCCAGCAGGATGTAATAATTCTTTAAAGATTTTCTTGTATTTAGAGAACTCTACAAACGAACTTGTCAAATACGAATAATTAACATAGAAATTTCTACCTTGAATCTTTCTGTCGCTTGATAGAATACCATCTGAACTCGTCCATCTGCCTGGTAATGAATCATATGTTGGAGATAACTCAGTATTAGCAGTAGCAGTTCCGTCACCGAATCCAGACAAATCAATTTGAGGAATAATTGTAATTCCGGCACCTGGATCAATGATAGAGATTTTCTCAATTTCACCTGGTCGTTTTGTACCACGACCTTCTAATACTTCACCATCTCCCAAAATACAATATGCAGAAATGTTTGCATTTGCACCTGCAACAGATGATACTGTTACAAGAGGAAGTTTATCTGGTTTATAGTTTTGACCACCAACTGGATTTATACCATATTTTCTAATTCTTCTCTGTTCAACAAAGCTAACTGAAAATGCAGTATTCACATTGAACGAAGTGTTCGAATCAACTTTAACTACTTTTCTAGTTTCCCATGAACTAATGCCTGTATTACCAGTTTGTATGATAACTAAATCACCAATCGCCAAATCAGTTAAGAATGTGGTATTGTTTCCTTGAATTGTTGTATTCGATAATGAATATACATTGACTGTGCCAGTTAACTTAGGTGGCAACAGTAAAACATTTCTAATTTTACCTGTGCCATCAATATCTACAACTTCACCCGTTGCACCAACACCAAATGCCATTCTATTTGAAGGGTTTGTAAAAATTAATTCATCACCTATTGCATAACCACCACCGCCATCATTAACAATTAGTTTACCAATTGAACCATAACTATCAATTTTCACAACTGTATTTGATGTTGTATTTGCGGTCAATGGAGATATTGTAATATCCGCAGGTTCAGCAAACAAATCTGGAACAATGGACAAAACTACATTCGAAGTAATAATGGCAACATTTGAAATTGCACCAATTGATGTAAATGCACTATTACTGAGTGCTCGTGAAATGACTGTGTTTACATTCGTTTGTCCTGCAACATTACCAGGAAAATGCCAGTCAGTAACACTTAAAATTGTGTTTGCTGGATCAACATCGGAAATAACATCCGAATAAATGAAGAATGAACTTGCAACAGAATTCGCACCATTGGCAAAGACTGCCTGTATGGCAAATTCTAATTCAGTATTCGCATAACCAACTGCAAAAATTCGTTTAGGTATTTTAAAACCTGCGCCGCCATCTAAAATATTTACTTTATTAATCGCACCACTAAAGACTTTTGAAATAACTGCTTTAGGTTGTTCAGTTGCATTAGGTGAATTAAGTAAAACTGGATCACCAACCACATAACTTGAACCGCCGTCAATAACATTAATGGCAACAACCGATGAAAGACCTCTAAAAAAGATATCTAGTATTCCATCATCTATATCAAAGGTATCGGCTTTAATTAATTCACCAATTGCGAATTCACCATCAAGTGTATTTTCATCAATATAAAATTCGTGAATTAATTTATTGTTGAGAACTTGTGAACCTACACGCTCAACAATTGCATTTGCACCCGAAGTAACGCCGGTAAGTTTTCTTGTTTTGGCTACTTCAAAATTAAAATCAGTAAATGCAATTTTAACTTCAACTCCATTTGTAGGCGCAACAGTAAAGTATAATTTTTGTATTTCTTTTCGAACAAAGTAACCAGTTGTCTGTAATACACCATTGAAATATACTGAAATGCCACTATTCGTTACATCAGGTAATTTAAATTCTTTTGTTGTTCCGTTGCCAGTGTATAAAACAAAGGCTTCGTCATTTACTTTGACATATCTTTCAAGTAACCATTTACCATCAGAAGCACGAAGAACTTCTGACTTAGGATAGACAACTGTAACTTCATTACCAAACAATAATCTGAAAAGAAGTTTGAATGAATTCTCAGAACCTTTTGAAAGGTAAAGAGGTAAAACATTTTTAATTAAAAGAGCTTTATCTGCGGCAACATCTCTCGGTACAAGAGATGCATACATGTTAAAAAATGATTCTTCGAATTCTTCAATCGAAACATCTACATCCGATAAGTCACGGATTTCTTTTGCTCTTTTAGTTAAATCGTTAAGTTGTGTTCCCTGTTTTGTTTCGAGGTATTCATAATATGCCTCTAAGAATGTAATGAAAACAGGGTTCTCTTCCCGAATAAATTCAGGAACTTGACGATTAACAAGTAATGAGGTTTTGTAATCAGCCATTAAATTGCAACTAATTCAGTAGAGATTGATGTTGGGTCTGCTTCGTCAATCGTAATAATAGTTTCTTTGGATGATGTAAGAATACCTTTTTGTGATTTAACTGTCAAACGAATTAAACCATCAGGTTCTTTTGACGAAAGAACACGGAAGTCATTCAATACAATTACACCATTTGTATAATCGATTGTTCCGGCAGTAGCATTGATAATTTTCTTCTTTGCATTTTCATCATAATAGTATGTTCTAATTTTACCAAATCGTGCATCTAGTACCGCAATTGCAGTTGCACCATAACCACTGCCACCAGTAATAGTAATAATAGCACGGGTGTAATCAACACCACGATTTGAAATTGTAATACTTTCAATGCGGCCGTTTACAACTTTTGCAGTTGCTTCTGCGCCAGTACCATCACCACTAATTGAGACTGTTGGTGTGCTTGTATATCCAGTACCTGGATTTGCAACTTGAATTTCTGAAATGCCAGTAAACGAATCGGCGATTTCTTCTATCTGTGCTGTTCTGAGAATACTAAACTGGTCGAAAACAGTAAATTCTGTCGATACTAATCTATCATTAACTGTACCACGATTTAACTCTGCGTTAAAATTAATCGTGTATGTTTTTGCAATACTTAAATTAGGTTCAAATCTTTTCTGTAAACGAATGATTGTTTCTGAACCACGAATGGAATTAATATCAACATTGTCAACAGAATCTTGCAATTTAGAAAGAACAAAAACAGAACCAAACTTACTTAAAATGGTAGAATTATAAACACCAATTGAGGTGCGAATTGCATTTCTAATTGAATCTGCACTTTGAGTTGTTTTGTTTTTATCGTATTCAACATAGTTACTAATCAACAAATACAGGTATTCGGGGTCACGAATTTCGGCATCAACAGAAACAATCGCTTTTGGCTTAATGATATCATCAATGATTCGTTTCTTTTCTGTTGGCGTGATATAGTAATTTGCTTTAGGTTTGATTGCAATATAAACTTTACCAAAAACTGGCGGAGTTTCATCTTCACCACCCCATACGGATAGTGAATCAATTGCAGGATAATTTTTTCTCAAATAAGATTCATAATCTTTAAATGTTACTAATCTATTTTGTGTTGTAAATTGTGCGGCAGAATTAAATTTAATTTCATCAATTGATTCTCTTACTGAACCACCAGCTGCGGCAGATACGGGTCGAATATTAAAATTAGTTAGACTTTCATTTAAAGAATCTGTTAGTGATGACGAACCAATAAAGTTATTGGCCTTGTTTGCATCTGTTCCATTTGTAACAAGGTAACGAACAGAGACTACTGCACCATCAGGCAGTTTTTTACCAACAATATTATTACCAAAATAAACTTGGAATTTACCACTCTTATTTTCTTGCAAGTAATAAACATCACTAGTTGAAGAAACATCTAGTATATCTGTAACTTTAGAATAAACTGCAACCTGAGTATTTCCAACCGCAGGTCTTACTGTTACTCTAATTGTTGTAGTATCAATATTAGATTCTGGTAAAGAAAAAATTTGTTTTGGATTTGTTGCCTGATTATGTGTGAAATTGTATGTTACAAGTTGACCTTCATAAATGTCAACATTCTCAAAATAGTATTGTGAGTTGGCTTTTGCAACAATCGTATCTTCAATAATAACGAAATTATAAGCACTTCCGTCAATTTGATTAGATAAGAATCCATAACCAGACGGCAGAGTTAAGTAACCAGTATTCGATGTAGATGAATTGACAGTTAAGTTAATTGTTGCAATAGGTGCTCTTTGTGAATACGGAGTGTAACCTAATTTCTTTGCATGTGAAACAACTGAATCACGCAACAGAGCCGTATCAAGGAACGACTCATTTGCAACCATGTTTAAATAGTATGCATTGTAGTGGGTATTGTAAGCAAGAATATCCAACAAAACAGACAGACCAGAACCCTCAAAGTCATAGTCTGTAAACTCTGTTTGTTGATTTAAAAACGCTTTTAAATTGTTCTTGATTGTATCAAAATCAAGTTCGGTAACTCTTAAACGGTCTGCCATGTTTATCTAATCCGTTCTAGGAAAAATTTAATTGTAATTGGGTCTGGACTGTTGATAACGAAGAATTCTAATTCGACATTATATCTATTCTCATCCGGAGATGCAGAGGCCGTAACCCTTGAAACTTGAACTCTTGGTTCGAAATTGACAATCGTTTCTTCAATTTCTCTTTCGATTTGCGCCGCCATCACGGAGTCAACATTCTCGAATAACATACGGCGAATGTTGCTACCTATTTCTGGTCTAAAAGGACGCTCATAATGATTTGTCAAAATAAGATTTTTGACTGAATTGATAACAGCATATTCATTGACATGCTTGTTGATATCTTTGCGAATTGGATGCGCTGTAAAATTCAAATCCAAGTCTTTGAAACTTCTTGCGGAATCGATATTTGTTGTTATTGTCGCCATATTCTATTTATTCAACCTCCGGCAAATACATTGCCCGAACCAGCAGTAATTGTGTTAGGACCATAATCATCTCCAATTCTTCCAACACCTTTTCCACCAATCTTCACAGTCGAAGAATAACCAGATAATGTAGAGGTATCAGTTGAACATCCTCTTTTAGGATGCGGTGCAATTGTATTACCTGCAACAACAATCAAAATACCATTTGCAAAAACACTATTTCCATTAACTTGTCCCACAGATGTTTTCATAGGAGTTGGACAGTTTTTTCCTGGTCCACCATCTTGAGATAACACAGAATCGCCTGCTCTAGCAACTGCTGGCATTATTGTTTGCCTCTTGACACCAAATCTTTTACTGCGGCTACGGCCGACTGATACTTCCAATAATGATACTCTGTCAAATTAATAGACACATTTTGTTTAGGTTCGATACCTGCGGCTTCAACTGTTATATTCACAGGATAAGTTTCTTCTCTGGATGTTGGCGTTGGCATATTATATTCCACCAATGCAAAAAAATCTTCTGTTGTCTCTGGTGGTAAAATTTTAAATGTACCATCAGGCATTCTAAATCTGTAATATTGACCTGGAAATAAATTTGCAGTTTTACCACTAATCCTTGCGGTGTTATTAGATGTTACTGTATATGTTAATCCAATTGTTGTAAAATCATAAGAGCTTGAATTATGCGACACATTTGCAACAACATTGTTTCCTGTTCCGTCATCCGCTTCGCCAGTATAAGTTATATCTACTGAAATGGTGGTTCCCTCCCATGCGGATTTTACTGCTCTTGCAAGGAGAATTGAGTCAGTAATATCATTATAAGCATCTTCGGGAATTTCACCTATTGGAAATCCCGATTCGTTAGAAAAAGAAACGATAACATTTGCTGACATATTAGTTCAGATTAATTGTTCCGGCATTGACACTAAAATTACCAGCAGAGATATTATAATCTCCACCAACATCGGATGTTTTACTTCCACCAACTGTCTCTGAACAATCACCACCAATATCTAATGTGGCATCTCCATCAATAGTTGCAGATAGACTACCATTTATTGTGGCATCAACATCACCTTTGACCAATGCAGTAACACTACCATCAACTTGTGCATCTACATCACCAACAACATATGCGATAAGGTTTTCATCAACAGTTGCATACATGTTTTTCTGAACATAAATTTCTGCATTACCTTGAACAGTAATTTTACAATCACCCATAACATACAGGTGGTCGTCTTCCATAACAATAGAATATCTACCTTTGGTAATCTTTTCTACTCTGTCGCCATCAGGAAACCATTCTGTAAAACTTCCATTTCGATGTGCAATATGAATTCGTTCCGCACCAGGTGTATCATCATATTCAACAATGTGACCAGATTCCGTTTCCATAACATTGTTGTAAGGATAAACGGCATCATATAATGTTTCTGGTTCGTCCCAATTACTTAATTCTTCTTCTTTATTATATGTCTTAATTTCTTTAACAACATTATCTTTTCGTTCTTGGATAAATGTTTCTGTAATTGTTTCCGCATCATTTCTTGCAATACGAGAAGTTGTCGGTTCATCCAAATAAATTGGATTTGGATCCGCTTGTGATTTTTCGCTTATTACAATACCTGTACCATCTTCATTGTATTCTTTCGATTCAGGTGGTCTTGGTGCATTTGCCAACTCAGATTCTCTTGGGTCACTATATGCTTCTTCTGCATTAGCTTCTTTAAGTGGAATACTTGGAAATTGACCAAATACAATTCTTTGTTGTGCGGCTTCACCATCTGCAAAGAACCCAAGAACCATATCACCTTCTTTACAGGCATATGGGTTTACATTATTTACTGGAAATGCAACTTGAGCCCAAGGTAATGCATCTGTTGAAACTTGCATTTTATTGTCGGCGTCCCAACCAACACATCTAACTTTAAGACGACCAAGTTTAAGTGGATCCATTCTATCTTCAACGAATCCAACCCACCAAACAAAACCACCTTTACCGGCAAAATCTTTTTGATTGTCCATATTAATAACTCAAAAGGTCCTCTTGTTGTTCTGGACTACTCATAGTAACTTCAACATCTGAAGAGGTTGTTGCAACTTCAATAATCGTTTCGTGTTTTTCGTAACCAATAATTTGTCGTGATGCTACAATAAGATATTTACCACTTAAACTCTTATCTTCATTGTCATCACCTTTAAACTTTTTACCAAAAATAGGTGCATCAACATTCACATTAAATCCTGAAGTCAATTGAAAATTTCCTGGCATGGCAATTTTAAGTCTCTTAGACATTAAATTATCGATGATTGCTTTTCGTTGAAACATCCATGATTCGGTATTGTCTAATTTAGATAATGATGTTGGGTCTTTTTCTTTAATGTAATTACTAAAATTTTGTGCCAAAGAAAAGAAAGATAAAGTTTTCTTAGAGTCATATGCCTCTATATTACTTACACCTGAACGATTTTTAATTACTGATGCGTTTGGATTGTCATTTGCTTTATCCATTGTTGCATCAACATCACCGTAACCAATTTCTTTCTTAGCAGTTGTTCTTGTGAGTGGGTCGAAACCAATAAATTGACCGGCATTAACACCAGACCTTTGTTTTGAAATACTGTCTGATTGCGTTACAACTTCAAATGCTCTTGCAGAACTAATTTCTGAAAATGGATTGCCTTTTGATTGATTTTTTGGTGCAAACCTAACATCCAAAATATCTTCTTGTGTTAACAACATTGACAATGGCGCAAAATTAAAACCAACTAAATTTTGAAAGAACAGGTAGTTAGGTGCCTGCTTTTGGTCTAAACTTCTTTTCGCACACCATTCTATGGCTTCAATTGGTCTCAAATTTGGTATAACAACATTACGAATACCAACTGTATCTTCAAAAATGCCACCAGATTCACCCGCAGGAACACCCAAATAATCTTCTAAAATTTTCTCAACAACTTTACCATATGTGTTATCGTATGATTGATTAATTCTTTGTTGGTCTGAATACATTAATTCATCAGAACAAAAATGTAATGTATAAAGTTCACTATTCAAACCTTCATTCTTACGAGTTGATTGTTTGTAGATACGAAATGCTTTTCTAAACGAAGCAACATCGGAATTACTATCTTTCGCAATGTCGATGAGAATAGATTCCGAACCATCAAACAATAAACTACCGGATAAACCGGCAGCATCACGAATCAATATACTTCCACTCATAACAGGCAGAAACAAAGAATCGAAGATGTTTATTTCTTCATAGATGACCGAAATGTCAATTGGTCCACCTTTAGTAACAATCACCAATTCATTTATTTTGAATTGGGTTGATTTACTCATTGATAAACTCATGCTTTAATTACTCTCTTAAATTCTTTTTCTACGGCAGTAACAAATTCAGGTTTCAATAATTTAATTGTTCGTTTACTATCATTAACTGCAATTTCATACTGATAATACGATTGCGTTTCTTTAGTTACAACTTCAGTTATTCTACTGCCATCTTGTAAATTGTAAATTATGTTAGTGGTAGCGGTATTTGCATATGTGTTGGCATCTAACTGAAGTTTTTCAATTATTTTTATATCATCTATATTTGTTCTTGTAATTACTTTATAATAAGCTTGAATGTTATTTGGTGACATAGCCCATGAAAGACCAGTTTGTATGGTCGTATTTGCGGCACCGTTTGCAGTATATTTTGCATCAATATAATCAACCAATACTCTATCTCTAAGTGGCCAATCAAACTGTGGGTCAAAAATGTCATTAAACATTAAAACGATCCAATGTCTTTCTGAGTTTTCATAATATTTGGATGCAATAATTTCTGGTGTGTCACCATCTTTAATATCATACTTGTAAAACGCAGAAGAATTTTCTTTTAGTGTGGACTCAAATCCAAACCTCGCAATAATATTTGTTACAGTATCTAAACCTGCCGATGAATTATTGGCAGTATAAAGTGTTTTTGGAAAGTAATTAAAATATTTTGCCATTAACTACCTCTCGCCAATGTATCTGCATTTG
>Ga0181349_1000924_pt1 | contig 12589 bp, 10 predicted proteins | sample Su13VDMM110SD_FD_130106 | JGI IMG/M metagenome (GOLD analysis project Ga0181349, IMG submission 130106) | Freshwater viral communities from Lake Michigan, USA - Su13.VD.MM110.S.D | ecosystem: Environmental > Aquatic > Freshwater > Lake | place: USA: Michigan | collected 2013-07-16 | reverse complement strand
TCATTTACTCAACTCCTTGATACCTTTTTCCAAATAACCATAATCTCGTTTTTCAGTCACTCCTTTTGTTTCACCGCAGACATCACACTCTCCTTCCCAGGAAGAAGAACACCCAACAGAATATTCACCATATTTTGTTCCACAATCTTTGCATACTTGATAAGCCTTCTCAAGAACCTCTTGAGTTACTCCATACTGCTCTGGAAGAACCCTTGCAAGTTTTTCTTTCAGTTCTTTAATTTCTGCTTCCAGTCCTGCAATATCTCTGTCTTGTTGTGCATCATACTCAATAAGTTTTTTGTGATAATCTTCTGCAAGAATGAGTTCATACTCATCTGCAACTTTCTTCATGTGTGCTTCACTATTACTGTCATTGAATGCCACACGGCAAGCACCATCCATAATGCTATACTCACAAAATCCAGAAGCAGCAAGGAAGTTCTTGAAGAGTTCATAATACTGATGAATATTCAAGTCTTCTGCTGGTGCTTCAATCGTGACGGTTTTACGATCCACACTTTCAGGAAAATGCTTGCTTGGTGAATCTTGACTATCGGTGGTGTAAGAAAACTTGATGGTTGCAGTGTAAGTCATGATTTCGTTTGATTACTTTCATACTATAAAACCCCTCAACTCAAAAGTCAAGAGGCAGTGGACAGTTCTTAAAGTGTCTGTTTAGACTTCATAATCCTCTTGATAATACCCACTAACAACTTGATCTGTCCAAGCAGTTGGTAGATTATGCTCTCGTGCTTTCATATGATTTACCTTAGAAACTGGAAGATCTTCCAAGTCTTCTTCGTGTAAAATTCCATCCAATTGACGAATTTCGTTGAAGGTATGAGGAAATCTAAGTGCTCCTTTGTGCATTCCTTCAAGGTTGCGATTTGTGCGTGACATAATGTTCGTGACTAAACACAGTTGTACTATTTAATCAAATTTACAGGAATGCATCCAGAGATGATGTACTCGATTTTGCTTTTTTGATTTGTTTCTGGATGTAAGACTTAGCAACTGCAAGAGTTCCTGTTACATGAATCTGTTCTCCGTTATGAAGAATCATAAATTGCTTATCAAAAGGGACTGCTGCCCACATTCCGTCCTTAGTCACATAACCAGAAGGATTGGAAACTTTGGAATTCAGCAGTCCGTAGTTAGAAATAAATGGCAGATTCATCACACGATTACGTTTACACCAATTACCTGTGCAGATGGATTACGTGCCAGAGCAGTACGCTTGGCATCTTGTGGGTCACGTGCTTCGACGATTTCATAGAAGACTTTGCCGGAAACATAGAGTTCAACTTTGCATTTCATAGGAGGAAACCTCTTTGGTTATGTGTGTATTATAAGGCATTTGGTGCCCCTACGTCAAGGGGGTGGACAGTTTACCGATTGGATCACCTGTTAATTGTCGAGAAGGCAACTTCCCCCTGGTTGAAGATGATGTCCACGACGTTCTGGACCTTCTGGGCAGTGCCCGTAGATGCCTTGTCGAAGGTCGGGCAGATGACCAGACCATAGGATTTGGTGTAGGACTCCAGAGCACCTGCTACAAGGGCACCAGAGCGAATCCCAGCAGCGTCCTGGGGGTGCAGGCGCAGTGTCCGACCGACCGTCTGACCGATGCCTACGATGTCCATGGAGCGCATAAAGACGACTGCTTCCAGAGCACTGATGTTGATACCCTCGGCAAGAATAGAGTGATGAAGAACCACAAACTTCTTGTCTGCATCCTTGCCCCAATCATTGAGAGTATCAAAAAATACCTCACGATTGACTTTCTCACCATCAATAAATGCACCGTGCTTAGAAGTAATGTGCATCACAGAGTAACCTTCCTCGGCAAGTTGCTCAACAAAATCAGTCTCAGATAGCAGACCGATGATGTGCTTGGTTGCCTTCGCACAGATCAGAATCTTATCTACAGGATTCTCTTGAATGGTTTGGAGAAGATACTCACAGTCACGTTGAGCAATATCCTCACCTTTCACAGAGAGACGCATTTGTGATGCAATCACCTTAGGGGGAATGATATAACCATTCTGCACCAATTCAGGGGCAGGAACCTTGGCGATGATGCTACCATAAATCTCACTATCATTCATACCTGCCTTACCAATTACATTGCTGTATTTTGGAGTTGCAGTAAAGAAGTAGCAACGATCTGCTTCCTGTGAGAAATACTCTACGGCAGGAAAGAAATGGCGTTGAATAGAGTTGTGTGCCTCATCCATATAAATCGTATTCACCTTAATCTCTGAACGTTGCAGTTGCTGCAGAGAATTATAGGTGGTGAAGATCAGTTTATGACCAGGAGTGGTATTCGCAAACCAGGCAATATCACTGGGTTTGGTAGAAGAATAGTGATGAGTCTCACCACTATGAACGTGCATCACAGCAGCATTTGTGATAAACTCAAGATACTCAGCAGACAATTGCTCCGCCAACAGAATACGGGGAGAAACGACTACAATGGTCTGAGGAGTCTTAGACAGAAACTGATTGATAGCATCAAAGATACCCACGTTGGTTTTTCCGCCGCCTGTGGGAAATACACAGATACCTTTAGGATGCTGTTGCAGAGCATCGAGAGCATCTTGCTGGTGGGGACGAAGTTGAATCACGTTCCTTGGTTGCGTATATGAATATTATAGCAGAAAACCGCCTCTGGTGGGACCCAGTAGACGGTTCTTAAAGTGTCTTAGCTCCTTATTTCCAAACCTAACAAAGGTATTATAGCAGTATTAGAGAGTTATGTCAAGTGGTTTGATCAATAGAAATCAAACCATGAAGTGCCATTATATCCTTGATGCTTTTTTGTGGTAGAATTGAAGATAAATGCACCTTCCACAGTGTCTAAAGAATTCCTTTGAGTTGTTGTAACTTTAGGGGGAATCATGAATCTTCCAGTAGCAAGGACATTGGGTCCACTAGTACCAGCATCGGCAAAATCTGCATAACATCTTGGATTTATTGTGCCAATTCCAACTCCTTGAAAAATACCAACACCTTGAGAAGAATCTACAAGTACAGTATTATTTCCTGGTGGTGTAACTGCTGTGGTTCCAACTCCAATTGCCCCAAAAGAATTAACTATAAATGAACTACTGTTAGAATTAACTTGAACCGGATATGTTAATTGAGTTGTACCAATTGCAATATTTCCACTAAAGGTTGCGGTTGATGTGGTTTTAATTTGATTGAAAGTTGAAATTCCTGTCGCACTATAGACATTTCCCGAAAGTGGTCCGCTAAATGTTCCATTAACACTTACATTAGAAATATTTCCATTGGAAATTAAAACTCCACCAGCAGTAAGATTATTAATAACTGATAAATTGCCACCAACATAAGAATTTCCAGTTACTGTAGAAGTTCCAACAACGTGTAAATTATTTGTGGGAAGTGTAGTTCCAATTCCAAAATTGCCACCATATGTCAAAGACATTAACGGCGTATTTGGAATTTGTCCATAAAACCAATTAAATGCTCCAGTTCCTACTCCAGAAGATCCAAATTGTAGATATTGGTTAACATTTCCCAATCCATAATTAATAATATCTAATGAATTTGTACTACTATAAGAATAAAAACTATTCGTATTTCCAAATCTTATGGCACCATTACTTCCCGAAAGTGTTGTACTTCTACCTAGTGCAACAATTGCTTCTGCACTATCACTAGTAAGTTGTAATTTAGATGTTGAAGTTCTTCTAATATGAATATCACCTGTTGGGGAGTTGGTTCCTACTCCAATAGATTCTGCATAAAGTCTTGTATATACTGTTGAGACTCCTACTGATGAAATTCCACTATTGATAGATGTGGAAGTTATAATTCCAGTATTATTGATATTTGTAGAATTTACATTTGCTACTGTAATATTTGGAGTTCCGGTAAGATTGGATGCGGTTGTCGCAGTTCCTGTTAAAGTACCAGCAAAAGTAGTTGCAGTTACAATCCCAACACTAATATTTGATGGAAGTCTTGCATTATTTAATGTTCCTGATGAAATATTAGAAGCATTTAATGTGGTTAAAGAAGCGCCATCACCACTAAATGAACTTGCAGTTATGATTCCAGTAGCCTTTACATTTCCAGTGATACTATCAACAGAAAATCCATTCCCAGTAGATGGATTTTGTCCAACTTGAAGGGAGTATTGTGGATTTGTAGTTCCTATACCAACCTTAAATGATGTAAATATACCAGAATTAGCAATATCAACATACCACCCGTTAACGGCAATAGCATAAATTCCGGTAAGTCCAGCAGCACTTCCATAAAATGTTGTGGCACTTACTGTTCCAGTAGATGGGGAAAGTGTAATTCCCGAACCAACCTTTACATCACTATAAAAAGTAGAAACACCAGATACTGCCAAATTAGTTGTTGTTACCAATCCAGTAACTTTGGCAGTTCCATAAACATCTAAAAGTTCCCTAGGAACTGATGTTCCAATTCCCACGAGACCATTAGAATTTACTATAAAATTGTCATCATCGACTTGAACTCCATTTCTAAAATTAAATGACTTATTATAATTTGCCATCTTATGGGTACATTTTTAGTTATTTATTATTATAGATTAACATAATAAATTTTTGGAATATATGTATCAATCATAGATTGGAGTTCAAAGGAGTTTCCCTGTCCGATCTTTAAATATTTGCCAAAATTAAGACTGGTAAAACTATCTTTTTCAAGACTTTTGTGGGATATTGTATCTGGTTCCGAACCATAAATCGGATTTGCAATGTAAATATCTTTATCATTATCAACTATAGTTATTATTTCTCCTGCCGATATTTTTATTTGCTCCCCATTTATAACTCTGGGAGTTGTTAACGATTGCCAATTAATACCCTCATCCTCATTTGTGGTAAATATGCTATCAAAATGTAAAGAATAGCACCAATTTGTATTATCTTCTAATGCTCGTATTATTACTGATTTATTAGGTCTTCTATTATAAGAATCCCCCGCATAAGCAGTGGTTATTGTGTCAGTTTCGAGTTCGTGATAGATAGCACTACCACTGGTTACAAAAGTACACCCATAATCTTCTATTTTATTATCATCCCCCAATGAAATATTAGTATTTGATAAATCACAAGTGGTGAATACTTCACCTTTGTTCATATTCCAATAGGTTAGAAATAGTTTATTTCTACTATCTCTAAAATTATTAAATTTTGCTTGCATTATGCTGATCCTCCCAATAAAGTTCCGTATGTAATCCAAATTACATAACCACCATTAGTTATATAGTTTCCTGCGGCACCACCTGACGTGCCACCACTACCACTGCTACCAGAACCAGCGCCAGCAGCGGATCCGAGATCTGCCCCAGCAGCTCCACTAGCCGAACACGCAGTTTGATTACCACTGCTACTACAATATCCACCACCACCGGCACCACCGCTAAAGAATGATCCTGAAGATCCAGAATTTCCGCCAGCGCCACCGGCACCAGGAGTGCTTCCGGCGCCACCGCCACCACCTCCACCATCAGCAGTAGCCGTATAACACCTCTGATCGCAACAACCAACTTGTTGGCAACCATTTGCATATCCATCACCACCGGCACCACCTCCACCTCCACCGCCAGCAATGGTGCCATTATTTGTTATATAAGTGGTATCTCTTAAAATTAAGGCAGGACCACCAGCACCACCACTAGTGCTGTTACGATTTCCACCGGCACCACCGGCACCAACAATATAGCTATTATTTGTCAGGTATATTGTTGTACCAGCAGGAAAGGTTCCTACATCAAAAGCATAAGAACCAGTATCTGTTGCTCCAATAGTTCCATTGACTGTTATGTAGTATTTTACTGCCTGATTATTAGTATACACACTGGATGAAGTTTTCTTTCCACCCACAATAGTGGCATTATTTTCAAAATCACTACGAGCATTGAAGTTTTGAGCTGATGTTAATGTTCTAGTGGCATTAAGAATTTTTCCATAAAAGTCCGAAAACTTTATGGGACCATTTGTGGGAACTCCCGAATCTAATCCATAATATTGGGACATTGATATTGGATTACTGCCGCCAAATTCAGTTTGTATTTGGGAAGAACTAATTGAACCAGAAGATTGTAAAGTCATTTATTTTTCTGCTTTGAGTTGATCAATTTCTGCTTTAAGATCTTTAATCGCTTCAATCAGAAGTGGAACTAGTTTCTCATAATTAACTGCAAGATAACCACTATCTCTTGTAGTAACTGCTTCGGGAAGTACCTTTAAAATTTCTTGTGCGATCACACCCGCTTCAGTTCCCTCTTTACCAGACTTCTCATTCCAATCAAATGTATTACCACTGATTAAAAGCACTTTATTCAAAGCATTAGGAATTGGAGTAATATTATTCTTTAATCTTTGGTCAGAAGTATAGAATGCCGTGATGTCACCAGTAACACTTAAGTTTCCACTACCACCCAAAGTTGCAATGTTTGTGGTTCCTGCATACCATTTGAATGATGCTCCTGAACTTTGAACAGAAGACCATAAAGTACCACCATCAATACCTAATGCATAATCAACATTAGAAGCATCAAGTGAAGGATATAAAACAAGTTTGGTTCCTGCACTTCTTGTTGTAAATGTAGGAGCAGCAACACCATTAGTATTAAAATCAATTCGGTTTCCGGTAGCACCGTTTAGGTAGATTTGACCACCACCAGTTGCTGTGGAATTTGCTTGTGTAGATTTGATTTGTGATGCAAATGTTGAAACACCAGATACATTTAGAGTAGAATTTAATGTTGTTGGTCCATTAATGGAAACATTAGAATAAAATATTGAAGAACCAGTAACTCCTAAAGTACTTGATAGTGTAGTAGCACCAGTAACTCCTAAAGTACTTGATAGTGTAGTAGCACCAGTAATATTAAGTGTTCCCCCAACATTAAGATTTTGAGCAATACCCACACCACCACTTACAACCAGTGCCCCAGTTGTGGTGCTGGTTGATTGTGTAGTATTAACAAGTTTGAGTTGTCCAGTAATATTAACCGCATTTTTAATCTTAACTTCTTCACTAAAAGTAACAGGACCATTGAACTGTGAAAGAACTGCACCGGAGTTTCCACCTTCAACAACAAGTCTTTCTTTAATTGTAACTTCATCAAATACAACACTCAAACGGTTTGGATCTTCTCCAGTAATTGTTGGATTTGGAATATCATATGATACAATCTCACCACTCGAAGAGGAAGTCTTAGTGTTTCCATTATAAACATCACCATTACTGTTTATACCATTATAAACAACAATACCTCCAGACCTTTCTTGTGATTGAACAAGGAACTCTTCTCTTTCACTTAGAGTCGTAACCTGAACTTGTGGTAAACCTGTGGAATAGTTACCAGGACCATACCCAACATACTCAAATGTATGACCCGATGCTCTGAGAATAGAAGGTCTTCTAAATTCAATTGAGATTGCTTTAATCTTTGTAATTAATGAACCAATTTCGTGAGTTGATTGTAGTGTTGCAAGAGCACCGCGAATGACTGTAAATTCATCGTTGAAAGTACCACCAAGAGTGCTACTTACAATTCTCATAATCTCATCATCAATCTGAATATGAGAACCAAGTGGGAATCTTTTCGTGATTGCAGCAGCACCAACAGGACTTGAGACTCTGATTTGAGTATCACTTGTAAATGAAACAAGTGTTAGAGTTTCTTCATCAAAGAGTGGAATACCTCTTACAGCCAGGTTCTCTGCAGAAATATCTGAGATTGCCTCATTTGCCGAAAGTCCGTGCTTAAGAATATAATCTGCCGAAGATATAGATTTGTTTGTAATCGTAGTGAAGGTATTGATTCCAACTTTTGAATTTACAATATAATCTCCAAGATTATTATTACTAGAATCAATCACTCTAAATCTATTTCCGGCAAATAATCCGTGAGGAGCAGAGCAGGTAAATGTGGTAATGCCAGTTGCAGAAGTATAAGGTGATGATGAAACTTTAACCGAAGGTGATACAATTAGTGCATACTGAGATGCGGTAACAACTGGATCTCCTGCAGTTTTAGCAATCGCAATCTGATTCTTAGCAGGAACCGATGTGATTTTGTAGTAACCATCGGAGGTTGTACCTGCTCCAGTAAATTGTACAACATTACCAATTGCCGTTGTGATACCAGCAGTAACAACATTAAATCTTGCATTTCCATTACCAGTACCAATTACAGAAGCATCAAAATATAATCCACTGGCAGAATACCCAGAACCGGAAGAAACAACATCTGCCGAAATTACTGCTCCACCAGATACAATAACATTTGCAGTTGCACCCTGCCAGGTTCCAGTCTGAGAACCATTCAGAAGTTTAACATTCTGATATGTTGTAATTCCGGATGTAGGTGTGTAATTTGCACCAGCAGTTAGAGTGCTATAGGTTACAATACCAGAAAGTCCGTGCTCTCTTGCAAAGGTAATTGTTGCACTTGATGTAGAACTAGAAACAGAAGATACATCAAGACCAATACCTAGGGATGTGAGTAAAATATCGGATGATTCTTTTGTAATACTCTTCTTAAGATCATTTGTTACAACTTCTCCAATAAAAGATCTCTTCGCAAATGACTTGGCAGAAGTTGGAGTATCATTAATGTTGTCCCTATCCAACTGTGGGTATAGATCGACAACATTTTGACTATATTTTAGATTTGTAAACTCCGTTGGAATTGCCCTATCTGCTGTTAAGGCATAGATATGATAAACTCCATCTTGAACATCCTTAATATATTCGGAGATTACTTCATTTCTATAGACATATAGATTGGACTGAAGATTATTTCTCTCAAATCTTGGAAGTGTGGTTGTTCTAACAGAAGTATTATTTGTGAACGTCGTTCCGGGTGTTAGAGTTGTTGTATATGTAAAGGTCATATCATCAACAATAGATGCAACCGTAAAGGTTCCATTGTATCCAAGATTATCGGCACCGGCAGTATTAGTACTGTCCGTTACATTTTTAATGATAATACTATCACCAACCTGAAGATTATGAGCAAGTTCTGAGATGATTGTGACTGTTCCAGAACTTCTGGTACATTTTGCAATGAATCTTAGATTTTTATTATAATCATAGTCGGATTGTGTAAGGGTTGAAAGATTAAAATCTCCAGAACGAGCACCAGTACTACTAGATTCCTGAATTATAAATCCATTTTCAGGTTTTTTTGCATTTGTAGATTCTTTTGGAATTACAACTCTGATTTTATAAATTTTCTCATCTAAACTTCTATTATCTTCAATTCTCTTAATATAAGAAGGTTCGGTTCTTACACTCAATCCGGCAACACCCAATGTGTTCAGTGCAGTATAGATTCCACTGTTTGTATTTGTTGTAATGTACCATTGAGTTCCATCATATTGAACTGGGTGCCCAATATCTCCGGCATTTTTGTCGGATACTCTACTTAGAATTTTAAGACTGGTTCCACCATAAACAGTAATCGCAGTACCAGTTGTTGCATTGGATGCAGAAGATGCTAGTTTAATTTGAGTAGATGAAATTTTAATTGTATAATAAACCGTATTTTCTACAATATTTTCTGGTAAGTCACCATCATCACTCAGAATGATGACTTTTTCACCAGTATTAAGATTATGCGTTGGAAGTGTAAAAATATTTGATGATGGACTACCAGTTACTGTATATTCTTTTACAGAACTTGTAACTCCATCAGACATTAAAATATTTGCCGAATATTCGGTTCCATTTGCTACAAAATATAATTTATCATTTACTTTTGCTCCGACACGATATCCTTGTGTGAGAATTGGTGGAACATCATCTTCAGAAGTGAATCCATAGAGATAAAGATGCGAAGTAATTCCTACAGAAGTTGTGACTCCAACATCTAATGAAGTCCAATCAATATTTTCTTCTGTACCTACAATTGCTCTTGGGGTAATAATGGATGTAATAAATGCTTTATTGTCTTTATCAAATGCTTCTTTCTTAAATCCACTAGCACTAAGTGCAAGTTGTCCAAAGTTCGAGTTGGAGTTTGTAATACTAAAGTCTGCACCAGTTTGAGCATCAAAGTGCTTATTATATCCAATTGCAAAGACGGATACAATCTGAATAAAGCAATCGTCACTTCCCTTAATATGACTGGATTCCCATCCGTTTCTATAAATTGCAAGTGGTTCTAGGTGATAGGCAGTGCCCAAAGATGTAGAAGATGATTGTGAAGAGAGTGTTGCTCCTGCAACTTTAGTAATAGAAAGTCCTTCATATGCCCTAGATGTTGGGTTATATTTTACAAATGCACGATCATCTTTTTGTAGAGATACACCAGTAAATTGTGCGACAACCATTGAACGGAAACCTGATGCCTTGCTACCATCAGCCCACATTCCGTTCATACCATAAACAGAACGCATAGAGATGTTAAAGATATATGGTGATGCACCAGATACTGTATCAGTCTCAATCGTTACTGTTGCACCAGATGCACTTCCCGGTGTTGGTAGATTTGCTCTAAAACTTGGAAGCAAATATGTGAATATGGTTGGGTCAGTAGCACTAATACTCTGAACTAATGTTGAGATATTATAATCTTCTGGTGAAACTCCTTTAATCTTAATTGGAGTTCCTGCACTAAGTTCGTGAGGTACTGCAGTCTTAACAGTAACCTGATTACTCGCAGTTCCACCAGATCCAGCCTCAATAGTAGAAATTGTAACAGGGTCGGCAGCAAATGCCCCTACAATTTCCCATTCGGGTCTTTGCTTCTCAAATCCAAGAGGATTAGTAGGATACTTTTCATCAATATCTCTACCAGATGCAAGATTAAATGCATTGGAGAGTTTTGCATAATACATATCAAGGTCAGTAAGACCATAAGATCCTACATTATTCACACCATCTGCATACTCAAAGCAGGTAAGTTTATGGTGAGAGAATGTTGGTACTGATTGATTATTGACTGAGAAATCTGTCGGGTCGGTATAAACTAAACCAACACCATCAAAGAAACAGAACTGCCAGAAGTAGCAGGCACCAGTAATTCTAAAGATTGCCGAGTTAGCAACATTAACGTCTGTTGGGTTGGGTACATACTTTGGACGCAGTTTAGTCTTTCTTAAATCAAGACCAACAACTGAAGTACCTCTGGGTACAACAACACCACCATTAACACTATTAAACTTATAAAGAATATTATCTTCTTGTGTTAGATCAAAGTTTGATTCGAGTTTCAGTGATAATGTATCTGCAGCTATTGTTATTGCCCCACTAGGTGCTACTGCTTTTGCTACTCCAGTATCATTATAAACTGCAAAACCAGGTCTATTATCAATTGTATGAGCACCAGGCATCAAGAGAATAGTGGTCTTCTCTACATCATCATTACTATTTCCTTTCCGATATGAGAATCGTGCTGCTTCTAAAAGTGCTCTCTGCAGTGTCTTAAAGGGTTGCGCAAGTGAATTGCCTTGATTACTAATGCTATCTGTAGAATCAAGGTCACTTGGTGCAACATAAAGAATACGACCTTCAGTATTCTTAATAAAATTGTCAAGTTTATTTAAGGGCAATTTTCCGCACCAAAATGTCTTCTATCCTTTATTTATCTCATTAAATCTTCCCCATTAAACTCCATAATGTCTTCTGGTAGGTCTTGTGGATTCTCCAAATCCATCTCAAATAATAGTGGATGCGCTTCCTCATCTATTAAGTAGAAAGAGTTTTTATATAAGTCCTCTGGTTCATAATGATAATATTGATCCGCTTTCTTAACCAATTCTTTATCATACAAATGTCCTTCTTCTAGTTCGTCAAATGTAAAAGGAACTTGATTTATGAAATACATTTTTACTATCATACTGGATTTATTATACCAGCAGTATGCATGACCGATTTGATAAGACATATGAGTATTTCAATATCTTATATTTATTTTATGCCCGTGGTCGGATTCGAACCGACCCTGGAGCGATTTTAAGTCGCTTGTCTCTGCCGCTGGACTACACGGGCTGGTGATCGCAGTGGGAATCTAACCCACCTTCGGCGCTTTATGAGAACGCTGCATTCAAACAGATTGCTATACGACCTACATTCACTATTCGCAAATATCGAATAGCAATACTCGTGGATGGTTACGATCCATCTCAAAGGCCCTAATCTGGGGCAAAGAGTTTATAAGACTCCCCTGACTACCAAGTCTCACGAGCATAAAAAACTCAGAATATTACTGAGCTTCGTTGTTCTCCTCAGTGTGTATTCGTAGGAGTTCGTCATCTGCGGGCATCATCACTGCTGCCTGTCCGTCTTCGTTGACGATACCTAAATGTTCTCCATTTTCAACTCGTTCTATAAGTTCATCAAAACGTTCTTGAAACTCTTCTACGGTAAAAATTTCCATTTTTTAAAGGGGTTTGGTGTATGCAAGGCAATCTTCGCTTACCTGACTGCGAACCATTTTCAGTACATTCATAAACTGATCAATAGTCTCACACTCTACAGTTTTTTCTCCACCATTACTTGAATAAAGATAGAATTTCTTTGCCAGAGTATCTACGACGCAACGGGACAGGAAATCTTCGGTCTC
>Ga0181349_1000921_pt1 | contig 12624 bp, 16 predicted proteins | sample Su13VDMM110SD_FD_130106 | JGI IMG/M metagenome (GOLD analysis project Ga0181349, IMG submission 130106) | Freshwater viral communities from Lake Michigan, USA - Su13.VD.MM110.S.D | ecosystem: Environmental > Aquatic > Freshwater > Lake | place: USA: Michigan | collected 2013-07-16 | reverse complement strand
GCGACGAAAACAGACTGGATTGCCTGCGTCTGTAGCTTCAGCAACACGACCAAGACGCTCAAAATCTTCGTTGCGGGGGTCGAGGTGTCGATCACCGTGGGCAACTCCACCACGTCATCGACCAACCACATTACAAAATGGCTGACCGGCGTAGGCTTCCATATGTTCGGCTGTATGCCGGTCGGCCAGACCTCGCCTTCGGCTGTGACGGTGCAAGGCGATGTTGCGCTGGAAGCGCTCTATTCGCGGACGTTCACCCTGGCCGAGGCCGACGCTGTCATTGCGGCGGCGAAGGCTAATGTTAATGCGCGGACCGGAATGTCTGCTGTAACCATCCTGTGAGGGCCTGAATTATGCCAACGAGCAATTACGGATGGGCAACACCTGTTGTCGGCGGTTCGGCTGACACCTGGGGAACCATCCTCAACACGCTATTCCAGAGCATTGATACCCAAGTCTTTGCGATGGTTCCCAAGGCCGGAACTACGCTGACCGGCGTGTTGATCGGCGTTACGCCGGCGGCGGGCGCAAACGGTTATGCGTCTTTTCGGTTTCCGCAGGGCGCGGCTCCAACAACCAATCTGACCAACGGCGACGCCTGGATGACCTCCGGCGGGTTTTTCTATCGCCGGGCGGGCGGAACCAAGACCATTGCAGAACTTGAAGGCGCGGCCTTTACCGGGGCGGTATCGTTTGCCTCGACAGTCCTGCTGGCGGCTGATCCGACCTTGAGCCTGCAAGCAGCCACTAAGCAGTATGTCGATAACCTCGCGTCGGGCCTGAAAATCAAGGCTGCGGCGGATCGGGCGACGACTGCCAATATCACCCTGTCAGGCGAACAGACCATTGATGGAACGCTGACCTCGGCGTCTCGCATCCTTGTTCGCTCGCAAACGGCTCCTGCTGAAAACGGGATTTACACGACGGGCGCAGGCGCATGGACGCGCGCAACCGATATGGACGCGTGGGATACGGAGGTCCCTGGGGCGCTCTGCTACGTCTCTGGCGGCTCTACGCTGGCGGGCAAGCGGTATTATTGCTCCAGCGTCGCCGGGGGAACGCTCAACACAACGGCCATAACGTGGATCGAATACGACAGCACGACGCTTTACACGGCGTCGGGCGGCATCACTCTCACCACGGCTAATTTCGCCCTGACCAACATGGCGGAAAGCACCATCAAAGGCCGGGCGGCTTCCTCCGGGACCGGGGCTCCTATCGACCTTACGGCTACGCAGGCAACGGCCATTCTGAACGCTGTGGTGGGTGACAGCGGGGCGGGTGGCACTAAGGGCCTCGTGCCTGCTCCGGCCACTGGTGACGCTCTTAAGACCCTTCGCGGCGATGGGACGTTTGCTGGCTATTCCGCAGCGGCCTACGGGTATGGGTCTAACTCGGGTTCCACCATGTCGTTTACCGGATCGAAGGGCATCAGCAGCTTTTCGCGGTCATCGAACGGCAAGTGGATTTTGACGCTTGACCCTGCCAGGACTGACACGAACTGGGCCGCACTGTTTACGCCGGGCTACGCGTCGGGCTCTCTGTTTGCGTCCATTGATCCGGCCATCGTGACCAAATCGACGACGCAAGTGGGCGTGCAATTCCGAACCGCCGGCAATACGCTGCAAGACCCGGACACGATCAACATCGTGGTTTTCGGCTAATGTGGGTCGATCTGGTCATCCCGTCTGGGGTCAGGGCGTCGGGGACCGAACGGGGTTCTCGCGGCTCATGGCTTGACGCTTCTCTGGTGCGGTGGGACCCGGACTTGCAACCCATCGGCGGGTGGGTGGTCAAATCGGTTGCGACGGTTACCGGGAAGGGCCGGGCCATCCTGACGTGGCGGGATAACGCCGGATCGACATGGACCGCGATTGGGACCAACTCCGGCCTGTATGTGATGACGCCCTCGGGCTACATCAACAACATTACGCCGGCAGGGTTTACCGATGGGCGGGCTGATGCACTGGTCGGCGGTGGCTATGGTTCGGGCCTGTATGGGTCGGGAGACTACGGCGACCCTATCGCAAGCTCCTCGCAGATCAGCCCCGCTTCGGTCTGGACCCTTGCTCTGTGGAACGACCGGCTAGTTGGCTGCATGTCGGAAGACGGGAAAATCTATCAGTGGGACCTTAACCCGCTGTTTGTGGCGGAGGTCATCGAAGGCGCGCCGGAGGATTGCGCGGGCATTGTCGTGACGGAAGACGCTATCTTGATGGCGTTTCAGAACCGCTCGGCCATTTGGTCGAACCAGGGCGATAATACCGACTGGATTCCGACTTCGCTTAATCAGGCGGGCGAATTGGCGCTAAACACTGATGGCGTCATCATGTGCGGGCGCAAGGTCAAGGGTCAAACCCTGGTCTTTACGACCGAGGACCTGTGGGTCGCCTCGTATCAAGGCCTGCCTGCCGTCTATGGGTTCCAGAAGGCCGGCGATAGCTGCGGGCCTGTCTCCAAGGGCTCGCCTGTTCCCTATGGAACCGGGAACTGCGTCTGGATGGCGAACAACAGTTTCTATCTCTACAACGGCTACACGCAACCAGTGCCTTGCGCGGTGCAGGACAAGGTGTTTTCAGACATCAACCTGCAACAGATCAGCAAGGTTTCCGGATGGCATAACAGCCAATTCAATGAGGTCTGGTGGCATTATCCCTCGGCAGGATCGACGGAAAATGACCGCTACGTCTCTTGGAATTACGCCTCGAACGACTGGAATATTGGCTCCCTGGCAAGGCTCTGCGGAGACGGATCGGACGCGCCTTACCTGATGGGTTCAGATGGTTACGTCTATTCCCACGAAACCGGCGAGGCTTACGGCGGGGCCTATCCCTACGCCAAGTCCGGGCCGTTCGAATGGCCTGATCAGATGGGCCAAGGCGCAAAGCGCGTGCAGATCGCGGGCTTGATCCCTGACGAAAAGACGCAAGGCCAGTCGCGGGTGACGTTCTATCTGCGAGAATTTCCGAACCTGACCGAAACGACCAAGGGGCCTTACACAATTTCAGGGGCTCCGGTGGACTTCCTGTGGCAAGCGCGACAGGTCGAAATGAAAGTTGAATTTCTGGACGGCGACGCGCGCTGGGGCCTGCCTCGGATCGACGCCAAAGCGGTATCCAGTCGATGAGGCTTAACCTTCCACTCCCTCCGCGCGCCTATGACGCCAACGACCAAGCGCAATTGCGTCGGGAGCTAGCGAAGCAACTGGACCGCGTTTTGATGGGTGGCCAGGATTGCGAAATTGATGACGGGCGCATTATCCTGACCTCTGCCAATGGATCACGATTTGTGTTAACTGTTGGAGACGATGGAACCTTGAGCGGGGTCGCGTTGTGAACTGGCGTCAGACCTTGGCTAGAGCGGTTTCTGATGGCTCTGATTTGTCTGAGGTCGAGGCGGCGATTGTCAACGGCGAGGCCATGCTGTGGCTAGACAGCCAATCGGCTGCGGTGACGCAATATGTGCGGGTCATGGATTTGACCCTGGCGGCTGGGGACATGGCGGAATTGATGGCAATGCTTGCAGACGCTGAAGCCAAGGCCCGGCTTGATGGAATTGACCGGATTGTCTGCACCGGGCGCAAGGGCTGGGGCCGGGCTCTACCCGGTTATGTCGAGATGACGGTTTATGTGAAGGAATTAAGCTGATGCCAATTTCGCTCGGTTTCGGCAAGGAGAAACAGGATTCGTCTAGCAAGACGAGTTACACGCCCAACGCCCAAACGATGGCGCTGTTTAACCCGACGTTTCAGCAGGCCTCAAGCCTGTTGCAAGGGCAGGCAACGCCTTACACTGGCCAGCTAGGGGCGGGGACGTCCCAGATGCAACAACAGGCCTACGATAGTTTCCAGCCGGGGCAGGGCTCAACGGCAACCGGAAACGCGGTGGGCGCGGTGCAGCAGGGCATGGGTTACCGCCCCCAAAACATCGACGTGGGACAGATCAGCCAGACCGACCTGTCGCAATATTTTGACCCCTACCAGCAGGAGGTCATTGATAACTCCCTGGCGGACATCAACCGTTCACGCGGTCAACAAATGAACGCTGACAGCGCTGCGTTTACGCGCGGCGGTGCATGGGGCGGAAGCCGGCAAGGGGTGGCTGACAGCCTGACCAACGAAGCGGCGCTGAGACAGTCGGCCAACACCTCGGCGGCTCTCCGCTCGCAGGGCTACCAGAACGCGCAGCAAATGGCTGGGCAGGACATCCAGAGCCGATACGCGCGGGATGCCTTCAATCAGCAGATGGGCCTCCAGGGCGCGCAATTTGGCCTCCAGGGGGCCGGCCTGCTGGGGCAACTGGGAATGCAGCAGCAGCAAATGGGCCTCGCTGACACGAACGCCCAGATGCAAATGGGCAACCAGCAGCAGGCGACCCAACAGAATATCAACAACCAGCAATATCAAGAGTTTCTGCGGCAATATCAGGACCCGTTCCTGCGCTCGCAGGGCCTCACCGGATTGCTCGGCTCGATTGGCAATCTTTACGCCGGCGCCACTCAGCGCGGGACCGGCTCGCAGACCGGCACTAGTGTTTCGGCTGGTTTTTCAGGGGGCCAATGATGCCAAACATGCCAAACATGCAATACGGCGCCCAGCCCTACTCGCGGTTCATGCAGGGGCCAACGCCGCAGACCGCGCCGGGCCTGTTCGGGTTTCCGCAGCAGCAGCCTATGGGTCAACAGGGCGAGCCTGGGCAAGAGCAACCGCAACAGCGGCCTGACTACGGGGCGGGGTTTGTGAACAACTACATGGGCCGGAACCCTAGCTGGATGGGCGTTCCGCAATCGCAGCCTATGGGCGGTTCGCCTATGGGCCAAGGCGGCGGCGGTCAAAGCAATCTGCTGTCGCCTGAGACGTTCATGAAGCTGATGCAGATGTTCGGGGGTGGGTGATGGATATTCGCCAACTGCTAGCCCAAGGCTATCAAGCCGCTGATCGGTTCCTGCCTTTCGACGGCGTTCTTGATCCAATGTTCGCACCTCCGCCGCGCCGGCAGATGCCGCAGGACGTGGGGGCTATGCCGAATATGCAGAGCCGCTTTGCGCCGCAACAGCCTGCGCCAATGCCGCAACAGATGCCTGCTCCGGTCCAGGCTCCGCGTAGGGGTGGGAACGACTTTGGGCGGACGCTGATGGAATTTATTGACCCGTCATTTAACCGGCGGGCTGATGAGCGTTCGGCGGCTATGGCTGGGCAACAGCAACGGGCCGCTTTTGCTCAATGGGCTCAACAGAACATTGCCGATCCGCTTGAGCGGCAAATTGCCATCTATAACCCGGAAGGGTATCTGAAGGCCAAGGCAACGGGACTTGAAGCCTACACGCTGACAGAGGGCGGCGTTAGGGGGCAAGGTCGCGACGTGCTGCGTTCTGTTCCGCGCACCATGCAAGACAACAACAACTTTTATCAGGCGGACCCGGAAACGGGTGGCGTTAAAAACGTCCTGCAAGGTCCCGCGTCGCTTTCAGATCAAGTGGCGCAGCGGCGGCTTGAGTTTGACATGAGCAAGCCGCAGATTGTTACCACGAGCGCCGGTCAAGACGTGGTTGCGGTCAGTCCTGGCGGGCCGGCCATTGATGAAGGCACGGCGCGCAACGTGATTGGGTCGCTGTTCCCGGATGCTCAAATCACCAGTGGGATGCGGACGCCAGAGCGCAATGCGACCGTCGGCGGGGCTCCCAATTCCTTCCACATGCGCGGGCAGGCCTTGGACTTTGTGAAGCCACCCGGCATGACTTTTGAACAGGTCAAGCAAGGCATGGCCGCGCAGGGCCTGCCGGTCACGGAACTGATTGACGAGGGCGACCACATTCATTGGGCCTGGGGTGGAAAGACCAACCCGTCCGGTCAAGTTGTCGCCAGTGGCGGAGCCAAGCCGCAATACAGGCCTGCAACGGCGCAGGAGAAGGCTGAGTATGGCTTGCGTCCAGATCAGCCGGCGCAAGTCGGCCCTGATGGCAAGTTTGAGCCATTGCAAACGGCGGCTACGAAGCCCCTGCCTGTCGCCATCCAAAAGGCAGAGGATGACGATTATTCAGCCATCGACGGCCACCAAGTCATTGCCGATCAGCTAGGCGGGTTCATTAACCAACTAAAAACTGGCGCGCTCAACCTGGGTCTGGTTCGCAACGAGGTGGCTAAAGCCAATACCTATATGGGGCGAGCTACTGCTGAGGACCGAAACTACAATTCTTTCGTCTCTGGCATGAAAAAGATGCGAGATGATTCGCTAGCGCTTAACAACGGCACTCAGACTGAGGGCGACGCTATTCGGGCCTGGGAGCAATTGTTTGCCAACATGAACGACGAGGGCGTCGTTATGCAGCGGCTAAATGAAATTCAGGCCGTTAACGCTAGGGCGGTGCGGTTCAGGCAGCAGCAGATTGACCGGCGGCGCACTCGCAATGGCGCTGAGCCTGTGTTCGGCACGGCGCAGGCTGCGACGCCACCCGCGCCACCGCCGACAAAACCGCCACCCAGAAAACCGCCGCCCGCGACCAACAACGCATTGGCTGCTGGTGGAAAACCGCTTACGCGCGAAGAGGTCGCAAAGCTGCCTAAGGGAACAAGGTTCAAGGGCGTTGACGGCAAGGAGTATGTGCGATGAACCCATACGAAGGCCTCGCAACGCCCGTCAAATCAGCAAACCCTTACGAGGGTCTGGCGACGCCTGTTGCGGCCCAGCCCGCCAAGCGCGTTCCCGCACCTCCGACCGCAGCCGACGCCAAAGGGCAGAGGATTGTTGACCTGGGGAACCTTGGCCCGCCTACGTCACCAAGGGCGCGGCAAGCCGTTGCCAAGCTGCCTGTTGGCGCTTTTTACCGGGACTATCAGGGTAACGTCAGGCGCAACGACAATGGGCCACGCTTCATGACGGACCCCAAGGCGGGTAATCCGGTGGTCCCTATCGGCGGCGCGAGCGATGCCGGGCGGGGCATGTTGCGTGGGTTCGGCGAGGGCGTTCAAGGCCTGCTAGACGCGGACATTGTCAGCGATGCCGCCAAGATTTTCGGGCTGAAGCCAACGCCTGACAAGACATTCTCGCCGCTAGACGTGCTGCAATCGGCCTCCTACGGCGGGCGGGCGCTTGGCCGGCAGATCGCCGGCGATACGTCTGGGGCTCAACGGGATGTGGCGTCGGCTCGGGCAAATACGGGCCAAGGTCGGAACCTGTCGCAAGGCGGCGGTTATGCCCCGCAAACGGCGCTAGGGCGCGGTTTCCAGTCGGCGGGGCAACTGCTGCCTAGCGCGGCGCTACCCGCCTCTATCCCTGCCAGGATTGCCACTGTGGCGGCACCGCTCATTGCGGGCGAGGCTGCGGCGAATATCGGCGGCGCTATGGGCGCTAATCAACAGACCCAAGAGGGTTTGAGGCTTGGCGGTCAGGTTGTCGGCGGGGTGGCGTCTGGCCTTCGCCCTAAGGTTTCCATGCAGCAAGTGCCGGTGATGGCTAACGCGTCGCCGCAAGCGGTCCTGAAAAGCTATGGGGTGTTTGTGACGCCAGGGGCGCAGATTGGCGGTCTGGCAAAGAACGCAGAGGATTTGGCACAGCGTTTCCCCATTCTTGGTCCTGCTATCGCCGGTTCTCGGGAGCGCAGCGCGCAAAGCCTTCAGCGGGCTGTTGCTCTCAATGCCCTTGCGCCGGTTGGCAAGCGCGTGCCTAAAACCATCAAGCCCGGATATGACATGGTGCGCCATGTCGATGATGAGCTAGGCGCGGTCTATGACGAAGCGTTCGACATGGTGGGACAGGTTGCGCCGGATGCCCAACTAGCAACGGACTTGACGGACATCGCCGCTCGCAAGGTTGATTTGCCGGAGAGCATGGGGGCGACGTTTACCAACATCATCAATGACCGGCTGGCGAGGCTATCCAAGCCCGGACTGGAGGGCCGCGACGTAAAAGAGATTGGTTCCAAGTTGTCCAACCTCGCAGCCGAATATCGCGCCAAGGGGGAAACAACAATGGCCGATATGCTGGGCGATACCCGGCAGGCTCTGGGCGGATTGATTGCCAGAAACAACCCACAAGCGGCGGCGCTTATCAGCAAGGCAGACGAGGGTTGGGGCATTTATAAAATCATGAACAAAGCTGCTGCATCTGCGGATGCGCGCGGCGGCGTCCCAACGCCAGGACAGTTGACGACAGCGGTTAGGCAATCGGCCAAGCGCCAAGGCGTCAACATGGCTGGTAAGGGCGAGGGTCGGATGCAAGACCTGTCGTCAGCCGCCCAACAAATTATCCCGGATGCGTTTGGCAATCCTGGCACGGCAAACGCCGTTGGCTTCGGAGCCGGGTTGACGGGAATGTTTTATGACCCTGCGTCAACCACGTTGGCTGCGGGAGGTCTGGGCGCTGCGTCTGTTCCATACTGGATGATGGGCCGCAAGGTGTTGGAGGAGCTTCCAGCCAACGCAGGGCAGACGGGTCAAATTGGAATGCGTCGAGTTCCGCAAATCCAGATGGGTTATCAAATCCCCGGCTTTAATTCGGCAAATGCCGTGCCCATGCGGCGACCGTAAAGACAATGATAAACAGCACACTGGGAGCAAGGGTCAAGCGCCATCTTTTCCAGATTGGAAGCCGCTTCCATGCCTGATACTCGGCTTCTGAATAGTCATCCGTCCCTTTTGGGCGCGGTTTCCCTGTTTCAAGGTCTATCACTCGAAACTCGACATCGGTCATCATGTCTTACCATAGGGCCTGACATGCAATTTCATCAAGCTAGGTGGGCCGTCTAATGGCTCCGCGAATCACATCCGACGACCGAAACCACGAAGACCTAGAGGCGTTTCGCGCTGAGGTCCGAGACGCAATGGGGGACATGAGGGTCCAGCACCGGGCGTTGCTCGACGCAATCGGCAAGCCGGCGGATGATGGCAAGGGCGGCTCCGGCCTGTTTGGTGAGGTGTTGCGCCTTAAAAACGACGTGCGCGGCCTGCTGGACCTCAAGACCAAGGGGCTGGGCTTTATCGGCGCCATCGTCCTGTTCGGCGCCCTGATTGTCCTGGGGATCAAGGGCTGGATTGCGGACTTGTCTCCGCATCCTCCGCAGCCATGAACCGGATATGGTCGGCTATGCTCGCAGCCGGTTCCCTCCGGTTTTGGGCGCAAATCGGCGCAGGCATGGCCTTGACGCTGGTTTTTGTCGGTTATGGCGTCGTCATCTGGCGCGGGCCGTGGGCGGCTACTCGGCAACAACAGCAGCTAGACCTTCTCGGGCAGGGCCAAATCGCGGCGGCGCTCATGGTGCTAGTGTGCCCTGTGTGCATTACCGGGATGCGCTTGGGGTTGTCTGCATCCAAAGATGGCGTTACAGCGGATATGGAACGCGATGACGAGCCAACGCAGCAAGTCATCACAACCACAACAACGGAGGTGAAGGCATGACCTATTCGCTAGGCGCGCGGTCGTTGCAACGGCTTGAGGGCGTGCATCCAGACCTCGTGCGCGTGGTCAACCGGGCCATTTCCATCTCCGATCTAGACTTTACCGTTCTTGAGGGCCTGCGAACCGTAGAGCGGCAAAAGGTGCTGTTCGCGAAGGGCGCAACCAGGACCATGAACAGCCGGCATTTGACCGGCCATGCGGTCGATCTGGCGCCGGTCATTGATGGTCAGGTGTCGTGGGATTGGCCTCTTTATAATCGTCTGGCTAAATTCGTTCTGGAAGCCTCGGCGGAGGAAGACGTTCCTTTGACCTGGGGTGGGACATGGACGGCGTTTAAAGACGGCCCGCATTGGGAACTCAGGTGGGATCGGTATCCGAAATGATCGCCCTCGCTCTTCGCTATTGGTGGGCAATCGCCATTGCTGGCCTAATCGCCCTGCTAGCCCTGCAATCGGGTCGGCTAGATAGCGCCAAGGCAAGTCTTCACGCAAGCAAGGCCGAAACAGCGCGAGAGCGGGCCAATTCCCGCGCTTGGGAGGCGTCCTTTCGTCAATCGGAGGCAATGCGCCTCAAGGATCAAAACGCGGCTGCAAGGGCCGTTTCTGAGGCTGACGCGCAATGCGACGCCAGGGTGAGTGCCGCTCGCAAATCCGCCAACGCCATCCAGACCATCGTCAAAACGGAGACACGTTATGATGCGAGCGGTTGCCCTGTTCGCGAGCGCGTGCCTAACGGCCTGTTGCTCGACGCCCTCAAGCCCGCCGGTTAGCCTGCCGGTCGCCGCTGTCGATCCGCGTTTGTGCGCTGATCTAAAGCCGGAGCCTGACGTTATGGGTGGGCTCGTGGCGCCCGTCACGGACCAAGAGCGGGCGGACCTAGCGGCGTTTCTGACTGGTGAGGCGGCGGCAAGGGATTGGGGCCGGCAAGGCTGGGACCGGGCGGCTATAGCGCGGAGGCTATGCAAATGAGCGCCCCCCCTATGTCGCGAGAACTGGCGGAATATACCATTGAGGTCTGCCACGAAATTTTGAGCGAGGGGATTAAATCATATTGGCCAGAGGCGGCGAGACGGCTTGGCCTGTCAATCCCTTCCATCCGAAACCGCCTGCGATCCGCTGAGGCAAACCACGGCCTGACGGTTGATGAAACCCAATTTCAGCCACGCCGCCAGTCTGCCGCTTTCACGGTTGATGCGTTGCCAGATGATGGCGAACCAGACGCTGAGACGCTGATTGCTCAATTGACGGACCGGCACGCCAAGCGCGCGACACATGCAGAGGCGACCAAGCTCCAGACGGTGCGCGTCAATGTGGATGGGCCAATAGCAATAGCGTTTTTTGGCGACCCGCATATTGACGACCCCGGATGCGCCTGGGGTGATCTGTCGCGGGATGTGGCTATATGCCGGGATACGCCCGGCTTTATGGCGGTCAACATTGGGGACAGCACGAATAATTGGGTAGGCCGGTTGATGGGCCTCTACGCAAATCAGGAGGTCACGTCTCGGCAGGCCCTGACCCTTATTGAATGGCTGCTGTCGGAATTGCCGTGGTTGGTGACAGTGGGCGGAAACCATGACACATGGAACACGCATAAAGGGGACGTTTCGGAGGTCATCCACCGGCTAAAAAAAATGCCGGGCCTATACGAAAACGTCGGCGCGAGAATGCGCGTTGTCCTGCCGGGTGATGTGGAGTTTAGCGTTAACTGCCGCCACGACTTCCCCGGCGGCTCGCAGTTTAACCCGGCCCACGCCCTGGTGCGCGAAACCCTGTTCAATTACCGCGACCACATCCTAGCCTGCGGCCACCGCCATACGAGCGGTTACATGCCTATTTGGCACAACGATCCGGCTAGGCTTTGTCACGGGTTTCGGGTCGGGACCTATAAAGATTTTGACCATTACGCCAAGGAAAAGGGGTTCAAGGAATCCAACTGGGCGCGGTCAATGGCTGCGGTGATCGACCCGGCCTTTTCACACGACCCCGTTAGGTTCATCAAGCCATTTTTTAACCTAGAAGAAGCGGCGGAATATCTGACCTGGAAGCGCGGGCGGTTTGACGTGGGGCGGTCTGCATAGCTTATAGCTTATCAAATTAAGCCGCGTTGATAGGTTCGGATATATCAGCCTTTTGGGTTTACGTCGGGGCGCTTTTGTCTTCTGGCACAAGCTGCCATTCTGCAGTGGCTGGAAAAGCGGTCGGCGTGCGTCTTACTAATCCGGCCTGCTCAAGTGTTTGTAAAACCTTCACGACGTGGCAGGTTTCATATCGTGAATTAGGTTCGGCGGCGTTAGCCCGATTGCGAATGATGTAGGTCGCCGCTGGGCAGTCTTTGACCTGATCAAGAATTATGCGCTCCAACGGCCAAAGCGTTTTCCGCGTTGTTGGATGTGTTTTTGCGCGGGTCATGGTTCCTTCCCCTCCACAGGAGGGGCGGGGAGGGGTCGCCAGTGGGTCACTTGACCATGAAAATCCCCGCCTGGGGTTTCCTCGATCTCGAATTGCAGCGCGTCATCAAACGCACACCAAATCGCGCCGTCATATTCGCGCGGGCTGATTGGCGTTTCAACAGACCACTCGCCGGGGCAATATCGCGCCTCTATTGCCATGCCGTTTGCAAGCAACAGAATGTCGCTTCCATCCCTCGGCGCGGTCTCAATAGGCCGCCACTCCTGCTCATCCAGGGCGGCGAGGACGGCCTTCAGGTCGTCGGCGCTGACCGAGGGATAAGCCCCTTGCCGATCTATCGCGCGCTCCACCCTCTCTCGGGCGGCTTTGAGGGGGGTCATGCGTCTTCCCTCCAATAGCTAAGCTCATTGGCGACGGCTTCATGGGGCGTTTCGTCGTCACTGGCGTATTCGTCAGCAAGAGACGTGGCCAACATCCACGCCAAAGGAATTGTTGCCGCTTTGGTCAAAAGGAAAAATGCTTGGATTTTCCATTTCAATTTGTGTGCGGCAAAGCGGAGTTTGATTATCAGTGTTCTCAAGACCCCCGCTCCTTCATCATGGCGTCTGCGAATTTGTAGGCGACCCCGGCGGCAAATGGGGCGCTGTAGTTCTCAAGGTCCATGCGAACCGCGAGCCCCGTCAGAGCCGCCATAGCGAACTGATCGCGTAGGGTGGGGCGCTCGGGGGCGGGGTCAGGCACGAGTGCCGGGTTCAGAACGCGGGTCGGGTCGAGGTCAACGCGCAGCGAGCGGTAATTGCTACAGGTCTGCCTGACGGCTC
>Ga0181349_1000920_pt1 | contig 12628 bp, 22 predicted proteins | sample Su13VDMM110SD_FD_130106 | JGI IMG/M metagenome (GOLD analysis project Ga0181349, IMG submission 130106) | Freshwater viral communities from Lake Michigan, USA - Su13.VD.MM110.S.D | ecosystem: Environmental > Aquatic > Freshwater > Lake | place: USA: Michigan | collected 2013-07-16 | reverse complement strand
CGTTTGAAATGACGACGAGTAGTGATTTACAGACGTTGACTGCGAATAGTTCTACGTCAACAAAAAACCCATTAAAACTTGCTACCTAAAGAGAAAAAAATGAATCAACTTATATCCGAGTACCTACGTCCTAAATCATTCCAAGAAATGATGTTGCCGAATCAACTAAAGATTCGTCTTCAAAAAATGATAAATGAACAAAATGTGATGAACATGATTTTTCACGGAAAACCCGGTTCTGGTAAGACCAGTGCTGCACAAATTATTTGTGATGACGAAAACTTCGAAATCATCAAAATAAATGGTTCTCTGTTGACTGGTATTGATGTCGTCAGAAACAAAATTCAAAACTTTGCGAACTCTATGTCAATTCTGAATCAGAAGAAGATTGTCTTTATTGACGAAGCAGACTATATGTCAAAGAACGCACAAGCAAGTATGCGTGGACTGATTGAAGATACTTCGAGAAATTGTCGATATATCTTTACTGCAAATGAAGTGTCAAAAATTCACTCTGCACTTTGTTCACGATTGATACCGATTTGTTTTGATTTAACGAGTGCGCAGACCCAGTCTGCACTCGAAGAATATGTGCGAGTGACAATTGAAAAACTCAAACAACGTGCAGAATCGATTGATGCACAACGAGTTGAGGCAATCATTCGTCATTACTATCCAGACCATCGCAACATTGCGAATCATCTCGAATTCGAATTCTCATGAAATGTTCAATTTTGAACACGATGATTGTTCAAATGTTCAAAACCACTGCCGAAACTGAGCAGTGGTTTGATTAGGCAATAGTGAAAACCTTTGCCTAAAAAACAGTCATTTGAGACATTGTGCGACATATATATAAATGAGAGAACAATCTCGTTACTAGTAATTTAAAGGATTAAATATGAAAAAAGATTCACTCTTTAACTGTGAAAGCGCTATACCTGAATTACCTACTTATTTAAATCGTTGGATCTCTCAGTACATTAAGAAAATTCCGATGAAGGTACCTTTAAGAAAAAATGGACTAACAAGTTCTGGACGACCAAAACAGTGTCACTCAAATGTTGCTGCGTTAGTAAAAGTGTTTGGAGGTCAAAGAATCACAGGATTTTTAATTTGTGTAAATGAAGATATGTCATTCCTAACAAGTCATTCTTGTTGGTTAACTCCTGAAAATAATCTGGTTGATGTAACCATGTCTCTTTCATCAGAAAATGAGACACATAGATACTTCATCCCATACTTTAATCGTAGTAATGAACATGAATTGGCATCAATTTATCTTGATCGATTCTACAGAAAGAAGGGGGTTCTCGTTGATTTCGTGCTTAGTAAAACAAATTTTTACATTGCAATAAAAACAAATCTGCAATTGGTTAAAGTTGGTTTAAAAACAGCAGTGAAAATTCCCTCTTCGAAGTTTGATGAACAGATGTTGATGTCTTATGAAATGGATAAGAATAAATTTGATCAAGAAATTTTTGAAAAAGCAGACTTTTCTCGTCCATCTACTGCAACAGGAAAGTTATGGTCTGAATATGTAAAGTCATTCTAAATCATCACCTTTCTGAACCCTAAAAGTGAGTGATATTGAATTCGCTAAGTCATTGATTCCATTAGACCTAAAAATCACACGGAATTAAGACTTACCGAACCTCAAATTTATTCAATCTGTGTACTCATTTTGACGCACAGATTGACTAAATAGATGTGCTGACAGTTGCCTACGAACGATTCCCTAAGAAGAACACCTTCTTCGTAGACCACTGACACAAAGTATGCCGAGAAGTAAAACGATTGCTTGCTTCGTAGCAAGTAATTAGTACCCCCTATTGTCCTTTGAAACCCGATGAAGAGTTACTGAATATGCTGAACACAGACCTTACAGATTCCCATCAATTATCTCAATTAAATCTAACCCATCTCCGTCATTGTTGGAAAGAGTACCTAACCGATGCTGATACCTTATCCACAACTGACCAGTATCGTTTAAGTCTTACCGAGATGATGTACCAATACCAACTCCAAGGTAGAACCCTGTACCACTTAACCGTGACCTATAAACCTTATGCTGACCGTGAGTATGCTGAATCGGATGTTGCTAATTTCTTTAAGTGGTTCTACCTAAGAGACTTGTTACCTCTCCTGATGTCCACTAGTAACTTTCATCGTCCCAAGTATCGGCACACCCAACCGATTGCCCTTGTCTTTACCGATGAGCACGAGTCCAAGAGTTCTGCAACATCCAAGTACGATCCAGATTCAAATCAGTTCAAGATTAAAGAGTTTGCTGCACGACTACATCATCATGTGATTCTTGCAGTTCACTCAGACCATATTGAACAGATGAATGAACTAATCGGTACAAATACTCTTGCGAAGTACAAACTCTCGCATCAAGTAATGACAACTCATATTCGTGACTGTGATGCGATGTGTTTGTTATATGCATCAAAACTATTAAGAAAGTATCCAGACTTCTTATCCTTTCCCGATAGAGTCACGAAGTGCGCAGCAGGCGTAGAGTGCGAAGCAGTCGGAGCACTAAATAGGGTCAACACAAAGTGATTCGCCCCCAATACCGTTCCAGTTACTACCTATACGCTTTTATTAACATTAATCATTAGAACTACCACAGGAGACTTACCCCTATGACACCAAAACATCCACCACTCACTAGAGACATCCACATCCGTCTTGATGAAGAGACCGAGAAACTTATCACTCAGATAGCACGAGAGAACAACTTGCGTGACTCAACTTTGTGCAGAGTGATCCTTCAACGTACATTGCCGCAATACACACGCAATCGTTTCTATGCGTAGTCATCATCTTGTTCATCAATCACACGCTGAGACCACATTTCCTCGTTTTCTAGAGACTCAATGCTGTCGATGATTGCCTGAAACAGTTCTTCATCAGTATCCATGTACCAACCATAACAGAGGGAAGATTCAAAATGAAATTGAACCCGAACAGTAAACATGAAAATAAGTTGTTATCCCTTAGACAGTTCATTGAGAATCTAAGGGAGCAATATGTTTTTGCAGTTGAGATTGTGAGTTCTGATAATGACCAAATCACGATTCAGTTATTGCGTGAAGATTTATGAGTAAAGAACTTGAAGTACTCAGAAAGAAATCATTGCTGACGATTGAGATTGACCCTGATACAAAACCTCAAGTGACGAGTGCTGAGTTACAAAAGTTTGTGCAAGACGTAAAAAAAATCACCACCCGAAAGAGAGTGGTGATTCTGGTGGTTGATTGCGCATAATTGTTGCGCTATTTAAGATGTGTTTTTGTAAAATCTTCTATTTGTCGCACAGTATTATCTATGAGTGGCATATTGTATAAATCGAATTCGCTAGGTGCTTCAGCAAGACTTCCATAAAGTCCTTGAGACTGATGCCGTACTTGCTGCCAATTCCATTCATTACCATCTAGACCAAATGCGAGTGCTGAAAACATAACAAGAAATTTAACGGCATCGTCGTGGTATGACTTGCTATTGACTTTGAGATAGTTATCTAATGACTCCTTCATATAGATATATTGTCTACCGATAGAAATGATGTCCGCTTTTTCTGACGAATCTAAGTCGTTGAAATCGGCATAACCATTAAGAACATACCCTAGTCGAGTTAGGGGTTCACTGAGTTTGGCACCATCTGTAGTGATACCACTTACTTTCCAGTTATTAAAAAAACCCATACGATCCCCTTGCAAGAAAAGAATTGTTCATAAACTTACCTGTAAAGCGTATCGTTCAAAGTCTTTCATAAAAAACTCAACTCGCCTCATTGGTTCTGGATGAGACGGCGCAAATATTTGTCCCACTTCTCGAATTTTTATCCCGTGTGGATTGTACATATCTGAAATCTTCTGAATGCGTTGAATCTCAATCCAAACCCTTTGACTGAACCCGTAGTTTTTCTCGATATATGTATCAAGTGTAAAAGATGCCTGCGCAAAGTGATTGGTTAAAAAGTCATCTCGTTCGTAATGTTTGCAGTACTGTTGCATTAAGGTTGTTGCATCAATTGTCTCAGTCCGTCCTTTTGTTTCGATAGTCAGTTTTCCTGACCAGTATTGTTTGAAATCTTTGTATTTTGGTCGGAATTGTGAGTACGACGCCAAGACAATATTATTGAAGAGTTCTTGGTGAAGATAGTGAGGACCTTCGGGACTCCCTGAGGACTGCTCATACAGTCGAAGTGCGGCAACATACGGAGGGGGATTTTTGTAGGCAAGGAACCCAGCATAGTTTTGTATCTTTCGTATTAATTCTTGCATGACTGCATTTTCTGACTTAAGGGTCACACATTGAAAGTTGAAGTGGGTACGATGTGAATCAGTCTCATTCAACAGTTGTGATTTACATGAAAAAACTATCTGTTTGATTTTTCCATTAGTGATTTTTATGATTTTTAGTAGTTCAGAAGTAGGATCTGTTTTTTCATTCCAAACTGCAAAAGCGCCATATACAGAAGACCCGTCTTTGTACGAAGATAGCGGATAGAAGAAATACGTATTCTTTTGTTCATCTTCGTACTTACAAATTACTTTTTCAGTTTCGTCATCCGCTCTAAATGCGCTTAATATCATTTTTTGAAACTCAGGACTACGTTCTAACGATCCTTTCGAATAAATTTCCTTTTTTTTGAATAATCCAAACATAACGATTTACCTGACAGTATTTGGTGAGGTCTTAACTAGTAACGCTCACTGAAGTTTATTCGGTTGCGGTTACTTAATTATTTAAACATATTGCTTCGATATATCCCAACGTTTTGCTAGTTGAGTCAAGATATGACAGTAGGCAAATCGCCTACCGTTCATGTTTGTTGTTATAGGTTCTGAAAAGTTTTCGAAGTCAATTATCGTGTCCAAGACAATAGGGGGATAAATGCCAGAATCTCCCCACTCAGGAGTTGTCTCAGTAATTTTCGAATCACTAATCCATAAAGAACGTCTATCTTCGTCAATTCGACAGTTCACGCAGCACTTGGTGAGTTCTTCGACGATATACCCAACTTGCCAAACATTATGCGCACCTAATTCATACATTAGGTCGAGAAACTGAACTCTATTTCCCGGCGATATTAACGGTTGCATTGAGATTCACCCTTTCAGTTCATGAGGTACAACGACCGCCCCCAACCCTATGTCTTCCAATCAATTTCTAAAATCACGAAGTCATTCCAACTCGGGAAATGCTTACGAAGTGCTTGCATCACCGCACTCTCTGTATCGCCGTAGACTTGCAGAGTGACTGCATTGTGTACACGGTTTGAGTGACCCTTTGCGGTGTATTGAAACTTGATGTGTGCTCGGTGCCAAGTAGACATCAATCTAACTGAAAAGTACGACAATACTTGCCATCCTTAACAATGAAATCAGCAGAAACATCATTTCCTGATGTTGTACAAGCAAAAGTCCAAACTGGTTTACCAATTCTTCCGCTAAAACTAGTACCCAAATCGGCGCAACGTTCGTATTTTGCTTTAACTTGCAGGGGTGTCGTATAGCACTCTTGTCCACAACCGGAGAGAAGTACAACTGACAAACTCAAACTGAGAAATATTTTTTTCATTTGTTTTCAATTACAGAATCAAAAAACATCAATGTCACTAAAAAACTACTGAAATCATTATTCACTTTACTACCAATACCCAAAAATTGATGAAAAGTTGTATAAAAAAATCACCACCTGAAAAAGGGTGGTGATTCTGGTGGTGGAGGGTTAAGGTACTTTGCTACTGTAAAGAAGCAAAACACTTTTGAGCAGATTCTTCCACTAACTGTTTTATTTCAGGATTTGAAAGAGGATCAGTCCCTTGAAGACTTCCCCTCATCAAGAGACTACTTTGTTTAGAATTAATCCTCATTGCCATACGAGTGCAATAACAACTGCAAACCGCATCAAAGACAAATGGTATGTCCATAAGACTTGCATTATCTGGACTACTGTTCTGTTCTTTTAAACAACTGGGCATACAACTTTTATAGAAATCGACCTTCTGAGTCGAACTTATCTCCTGCGCACTTAAAGAACAAGTCATCAGTAATCCTAATACTGTCAGATAAAGTTTTCTCATATAAAACCTATATTGGATGTTCACACGGCACGTCTAATAGATCTGATTTTTTTAAACTTCGCAATAGACTAGAACTCTACGCTAGAGTGTGCTTTCGCATATCTAAGAATGATTCATCTTAGACTAACCACCCGAAAGAGAGTGGTGATTCTGGTGGTGGAGAAGTGAACTAATCGCAATGCGCCGCAGCGATTTGTTGGGGTGAACGTTCGTTAGTCTGCATGGATACAAATTTATCATTTGGATATGATGTAAAGACCTTAAATTCTTGATTCCCATACACTCTAACTATCTTACCATCTCGACCGGTAAACAGTTCTTGGTACTTCACATTGTAAACCGAACCCTGGACCCATACCCTTGCGGTCCCTCCATCAAATGCGACATCAAATTTAAAGTTATTTTTACGGTCAACGCAAGTAAAAATTGGAGACCTGACTTCTGCTGCCGCGTTGAAACTTGTCAGTAGTATCCCAGCAATTAAGATTAGTTTTTTCATCTCATCACCTCTTTAAAAATATGAATCATATTATTTGATGAGTAATTGTATTGCAATGTCGCGTACGCCGAGTTGACTAAGTTTGTGCAAGACGTAAAAAAAATCACCACCCGAAAGAGAGTGGTGATTTTGGTGGTAGAGGACTAGAACTATTGGCAGAATGCGCCAGCAATAATCTGGTGTGAAGATCCCCAAGTCTCTATACTCACATACTTTTCAAATGGAAATGTAGTGGCAACACGAATTTCTTGATTTGAATATTCTAACCAACGCTTTCCACTTGGACCTACCGTTGCCCCAATGTATTTTAAATTATATGTCCAACCTTTAAAAACTACCGTTGCATTCTGCCCATTAAATATCGCAGTAAATTGAAAGTTATTTTTGGAACTATCAACGCAATTGAGTAGCGGTGACGTAACTTGTGCACTCACGTTCAAACTGAGTAATAGCATGGCGGTACTTAATGTGATTCTGTACATCGCATCTTCTCTCAAAACTAATTAATCAAATATTTGTGTTGCTCAGAATTTTTGACAAGTAAATTCTTTGACTGATATTGAGTCTTTATATTGATTACTTCTAGTAATAGATCCATTTAAGAATGATGAACCACCTTTAAGAGCGACTTCATCAAAGACAACCATATTGCCCCAGTGATTGTGACAGTTCAAGAACTTAGTTTGTTGAACCCATAAGATCTGCGTAGTACAAACATATTCGTCCTCAACTGAATCAGACGCTGTTTTGTACTTCAGTTTAGAACCATTTTCTTGCACCGAAATTAATAGATTTTCTTTTGTAAAAGTAGTCAATTTCCAAGAACCATTTTCCCAGTTAAACCCGCCAGATATGTTCATCACGCACCCATAATTTCCATCTGCATAAACAGTTGCAGATAGATATGAAAGTAATAGAGTCAACAGAAATTTTTTCATCATCATCTTGTCTCTTTTCTAGACTAAACAATTTAGTTTGAACACTAGTTAAACTGACCGCCCCCAACTCTATGTCTGCCAATCAATTTCTAAAATCACGAAGTCATCCCAACTTGGAAAATGTTTACGAAGTGCTTTTATTGATTTTGAAAGTATGAGTCTGTTCTAATCATTTCTTTAAAACGCTTTTCATTTTATCTATATCTATCGATTCAAATCTGATTTTCTTTGAAGCAAGACCAAATAACAATTCTGCAAAATAAGTTTCAGTCTCGGTGTTAGGTATTGAATTTTTAATTTCCTCTTCCGTTTGACTGCCTAACGTCCACACCTGCGCTCTATCTCCTAATTTTTGCCGAAGTATTGCGTTTTTTATATTTAATTCTGCAATGATTTTCTTTTGATGTACGTGCAGATTGCTTCTGCAGTCACAAAGTGTAAATCTCGAACTAAGATGAAACTTCGAGGGACTTCTATAAAAAACAAATACCTTGTCCCACTTGTTGTGATGGTGGCAGTAACAATAAATTTCGCAATTGATGCCCAACTCGTTAGTTTGCCTTTGAACTAATCCGTACAGTTGATTTCCGTTGTCCATATTTAAGAAATATGAACTCCATGGATCATAGATATTATTGAATCCAAATTCTTGATAGAACCCTTGCAGATATACGGGCATTTTCTCTCCGTGTTTATCGTTTTATTCCGTTAAAAATTAAATCCTGTTTGATCCGTATCTGATTTATTAGACACATCTGAGTACAAGTGAGTAATCAGTTTTTTATAAAATAAATCTTGTTCTGGGTTGTAGTTTGGCACACCACCCCAATATCTTTTTATACCCAACACCGACTTGACGTTTTCGTAGTGATAAGTGAGATTACTCTTTCTTAAACTTGGTGTTTTCCCAAGTGAAGTTTTTATTTTTTCTTTCCAAGGGTGATTGCTGCGCATGATATTTTCATTGCGCTGGATTAGTTTTTGTATGTAATGAGACCCAACAAGGTTGTCTAGTTTGCTCAAGTTACAAAAATCATGCGCTAGTACCAAATTCCAAATTTCATCGTGATTCAGAACTTGTCTTGGCAGAACATGGTCAACATGGCAGTCTGACTTATCGATGGGTTCCCCACAGTAAAAGCATAAGTTGCCTTGATAACCTTGCAGAAAGGGAACTTGGTCAGTCAGATTTCTTCTCTTAGTTGCGCCAATAAGATAAATTTGTCGGATGTCATTCGATAGTGCGTAATTGTTATCTTTCATCGTAAATGCACCTTCAAGCAGACTCCAGCGTGCATCTAATTCAGAAATTAGTTCTTCGTTATGTTTTTCGTAAATGGAAAACATTGAATCAGTTAGTTCAATGAATTTACCCTCTTGAAATTTGTAGAACTTGCCTGAGAATTCTTTGCTATCTCCGATGTTATGAAATCGATGAATAACATCTCCAAATGCATTTTTGCCTACTTCTGAAACTGCGCCATCAAGAGATAGATTTAGATTATGAGCATGAACAATTCGTTCCATCACGGTTTTTCTTGATGGATTGTCAAGTTGGGGCATTGGGTCATCTACATTAAGTCGCTGCTTGTATTGACTTAAGAATTCAAGTGATAGGTTTTCCCATGACACTCTGCTCTTACCTTGTTGAGCAAGTGTTAATAATGTTTTTCCTAATGCAATTTTGTAAGTCGATGCATTCAAACCATAGAGAATGATTGACTTCCAGTATTCTTCATTAGAGAAAAAGGACATTTATTTTTTGTCCTCATAGAAACCTTTGCCCGCAATGATGTGACGAACTCCACCTCGTGGATTCTCAACATCACCTTTTCGTCTTGGAATTAGATGCACATGACAATGAAAAATTGTTTGTCCAGCAGTTTCTCCGCAGTTCATTCCAATATTAAATCCATCGATAGTCGGGTCTTCTTTTTGAAGCAATTGTCGATGCGAGTCCATCAACTGATTGATTGCTAAAACTTCTTCTTGTGTAAGACCGAAATAGTCAAGGGTGTGTCTTTTTGGAATTAGAAGCGTGTGCCCTTCGGTCACTGGAAATCCATCTTGAATAGCATAGACAAGATTATTCTCAGTAATTATTCTTTTCCGATTATTTGCTTGTATCTCGCAAAATAAACATTGTTTTATCTCTTGCTTGTGCATATTCGGCATACCCATCTGAATCAGTTTCGTACTTAGGATTTCAGTCATCCAACGCATTGCTGCTGCTGACACTATGACTTACTTTACTACCAATACCGAACCGTTTTAGAACCAGTCCTAGTTCAAATTTGAACATTTCCCTGTTGCATCACATGAGTCAGTCGTGCAAATCCTGTGTTTACGATGACTTTTTGCGGGTGGTGGTCTTGGCGGGGGCGGGTTTTGACTTGGGGGCGGTGCGTACCCTAGTAGATATAGACTTCTTGCTCTTAGACTCAAACGCATAAGAAATCGTCAGAATTGCCTTTCTCTTTGCTGCCAACGATGCGCCCCCGCTATAGAGACCGTAAGTGATTCTCGGTTTTTCATGCCCAACAATATCTGCTGCCATGTTCTCAGAGATGCCGTTCTCTTCTAACATCGTCGTGAACGTCTTTCGTATTGAGTGAAAGACCTGACTTTTCGTGTAACCGAGTTTTGTCTTTAATCGTCCGAATCGTTTGCCAATTGCATTCGACCTATCGCCGTATTTGTTCTCAGTCAGACCACTGAAGACGTAGTCATCTTCTGATTCTGAAATCATCTGTTTAAGTCTAGTTTTGATATCAGGATGCAACGGCACAATACGATTACCCGCTTGAGTCTTTGCATCAACGATTGTGATTGAGTTCTCAGTTAGATTGACTGAAGAACATTTCAGAGATGACAGTTCTTCAATTCGTGCACCTGTGTATGCACCAACCCTGATTAAGTCTGCAAGTTGCTGATCCTCCATCGCCACCGCAGCACTATAAATCTCGACCACATCAGTTGGTTTTAGCGGCACCCACGGCACAGACTTGTTGATTGCCTTGGAGTTTGGTTTGTTACTCGTCTTGAACTCTTTGAGTGCAATGAATGGATCAGTTGCAGTCTTTGCAACTACACCTCTATCCTGAAGATATTTGAAAAAGTTACGACATGAACCCAAGATCCGACTAGATGTTGATGCTGACAGAGTGCCTTGTGCCGATATCTGTTTGATCCATCCTTCAACATAGTCCTGCCTCAATGCCGTGGCAGTGGGAAACCACTTCACCATGACCTCAATATCGCCCTTCATCTGGTCAATCGTTTTTTGACGCAACCCTCTGTCAACTTGATGCTTATTCCATGAAGTAACAAATGCACTAAGAGGTTCTTGCTTGCTTGTGGCAATCTCTTTGAATGCATCCGCAGAAAAGTCTCCAACTTCTTTGCGAATGCGAGATTCTTCTTCATCAATCACATCTTTGACTAAGTGACGAATGGATTTCTTTGTCAAATTCTCTCGAAGTTCCAGTGCTGATGCGATGATTGGATCTTCTGCCTCATATCTCGCATTATCTATTTGAGATTGCCACCCTAAGACAAACGCAGTGGCACGTTGCTGGGCAATCTTGAGACTGCTAGTTTGAGTGCTTTTATAGAACTTAACCTTGCCGATAATGTGACGAACGTCCTTCGGCACAAACAAGACCGCATAGTAAGTCTTGTATCGTAGTTCTAGGTGCGATGCTTTGAATGCTCGGCGAACCATAAACACCTCCAAATATGTTGTATTTTTAACATACTTTCACCACATGTTTTCACCACATGTAGTATCTGAAGATGGTTGAATTTGTTACGTTTCAACGACTTATGATATCATGTCCGAGTTTCCCCCTCTGTCCGCCAGTGGTAAAAAACAGTAAAAATAACAATAAAATCAATAACTTACGAACAAGTCGGTTTCTCACTTCACCACATGTTTTCACCACATGTTTCGGTGTTCAAAATAGAACAGCAATCTGCATCTTGTTCATGTCCAATTTGCTTGGAATTAACCTTGCATTCCAATCCACTCCTGATACCTTCCACCTTACCGAACCAAGTTTCTGAAGGTGGCAAAAATGAAGAAAATCGCAATCTATGCTCGTGTCTCTACTGACAAACAGTCGTGTGAGAATCAACTAATTGAACTTCGTGCAGTCGCAGAACGCAGTGGTTACGAAATCGTCTCTGAGTATCTTGACGAAGGCATCTCGGGGGCGAAATCTCGTCAGGATCGTCCCGCACTCAATGCAATGATGAAGGCAGCAACACAACGTAAATTCGACTTGGTCATGTGCTGGTCAATCGACAGACTCGGTCGTTCTCTGCAAAATCTCGTTGAAATTCTGAACGAACTGCAATCACTCAAAGTTGATTTGATGTTTCTTCAACAAGGTCTTGATACAAGTTCTGCATCGGGACGAATGATGTTCTCTGTATTCGGTGCGTTAGCAGAGTTTGAACGCAATCTGATTCGTGAGAGAGTGATGGCAGGTCAACAACGAGCAAAGGCAGCAGGAGTAAAACTCGGTCGTCCGTCAAAGATGAATGACGGTATGCGTAACGCAATCAAGATTCTGCGTGAGAAGGGCATGGGCATCAAACAGATTGCGAAACAACTGGGTGTGGGTATCGGGACTGTGTACTCAGTTATTTAAAATAATTTTGATGTGATTCTCTTGCAAGAATATGTCTCCCGCTCACTCGTTGTTTTTCCTGACTTTTGGTTTTGAACAATAGTGCCAGTAGTCAAGGTTCCAGAGATTCGAGACAACGTAAGTGTGCTTGTGTAACCAAAACCGTTGTTACAACGTTTTTGAACGCTGTTCGCATCAATCGAAAGATCAACTTTGCTATCTTTAAAATCACCAGCGCAACCTAGTGCAATAAAATTTGGAAATTGCCACATATCTCCTGAAACAGTATCAACGATCAGGTCAAAGGTAATTGGCGCAGAATCAACAACACCTGAACAACTCAAAGAGATGGTGTTTGCAGCATCTTGAGCACGTAAATTACAAAGAGTGAACATCAAAAAAATAAATAATATCCTCTGCATCCTTATCACCTCTTCGGTAACCTGCCGCCTGCTTT
>Ga0181349_1000917_pt1 | contig 12637 bp, 7 predicted proteins | sample Su13VDMM110SD_FD_130106 | JGI IMG/M metagenome (GOLD analysis project Ga0181349, IMG submission 130106) | Freshwater viral communities from Lake Michigan, USA - Su13.VD.MM110.S.D | ecosystem: Environmental > Aquatic > Freshwater > Lake | place: USA: Michigan | collected 2013-07-16 | reverse complement strand
CTACAATTACATCTTCAGTAACACCTACTGAAACTCCAACAAACACCCCAACAAATACTTTAACACCTACAATTACACCTACAATTACACCAACTGAAACTCCGACTGAAACTCCAACAAATACTCCAACTAATACAGTTACTCCTACAATAACAACTTCAATAACACCTACTGAAACTCCAACAAACACACCAACAAATAGTTTAACCCCTACAATAACAACTTCAATAACACCTACTGAAACTCCAACAAACACTCCAACAAATAGTTTAACCCCTACAATAACAACTTCAATTACACCTACTGAAACGCCAACAAACACTCCAACTAATACAGTTACTCCTACAATAACAACTTCAATAACGCCAACCGAAACTCCAACTAACACAGTTACACCTACAATAACAACTTCAATAACTCCAACCGAAACTCCAACTAATACGGTTACACCTACAATAACAACTTCAATAACTCCAACCGAAACTCCTACAAATACTCCAACTAATACAGTTACACCAACAATAACAACTTCAATAACTCCAACCGAAACTCCTACAAATACTCCAACTAATACAGTTACACCAACAATAACAACTTCAATAACTCCAACCGAAACTCCTACTGAAACTCCAACAAATACACCAACAAATACTGTAACTCCTACAATAACACCTACAATGACATCTTCAGTGACTCCTACAATAACTCCTACAATCACACCTACAATTACACCAACACCAGAAACAATATCGGTTAGATTTGTAGAATGTTGTTCTCCTAATGACTCATTTGATTATAATATTACAATCACACAATGGGCTCAACTAACATTAGATTTAATTTATGTCATTTCAAATAAGTGTTACACTTTTACTGAAAACTTAATTAAAGATGATTACCAATTTGTTAATATAACCTCACCTGAAATATCTTACGGTGATTGTTTTACTTGTATAGACAATAACCCTTGTGTTACTTCAACCCCAACATCAACACCAACAGTAACCCCAACAATTAGCATTACCCCTACAATGACACCAACTGTTACCTCTACAATTACACCTACAATAACAACTTCAATTACACCAACTGAAACTCCTACTGAAACTCCAACAAATACGCCAACAAATACTTTAACTCCAACAATTACACCTACAATCACTCCAACTGAAACTCCAACTGAAACTCCGACAAACACTCCAACTAATACAGTTACCCCTACAATTACACCCACAATTACCCCAACTGAAACTCCGACTGAAACTCCGACTGAAACTCCAACAAATACTCCGACAAATACTGTAACACCTACAATAACAACTTCAATCACTCCTACTGAAACTCCAACAAATACTCCAACAAATACTGTAACACCTACAATTACATCTTCAGTAACTCCTACTGAAACGCCAACAAATACACCAACTAATACAGTTACTCCAACAATTACACCTACAATAACACCTACTGAAACACCAACAAATACTCCAACTGAAACACCAACAAATACTCCGACAAATACTGTAACGCCTACAATCACATCTTCAGTAACTCCTACTGAAACTCCAACAAACACTCCAACAAATACCGTAACTCCAACAATTACATCTTCAGTAACTCCAACTGAAACGCCAACAAATACTCCGACAAATACTGTAACACCTACAATTACAACTTCAATTACTCCAACTGAAACACCTACGAATACTCCGACTAACACAATTACCCCTACAATTACACCTACAATTACACCTACAATCACTCCAACTGAAACCCCTACAAATACTCCGACTAATACAGTTACTCCTACAATTACAACTTCAATTACCCCAACTGAAACACCAACAAATACTCCGACAAATACTGTAACGCCTACAATCACATCTTCAGTAACTCCTACTGAAACTCCAACAAACACTCCAACAAATACCGTAACACCTACAATCACATCTTCAGTAACTCCTACTGAAACTCCAACAAACACTCCAACAAATACCGTAACACCTACAATCACTTCTTCAGTGACTCCTACTGAAACGCCAACAAACACACCAACAAATACTCCAACTGAAACTCCAACAAATACTCCAACTAATACTGTAACCCCAACAATTACTCCGACCGAAACTCCAACAAATACCCCTACAAATACCGTAACTCCAACAATTACATCTTCAGTAACTCCAACTGAAACTCCAACTGAAACTCCTACAAATACGCCAACAAATACAATTACCCCTTCAGTTACTCCAACACAATTGGCGGTGATATTTTTAACGGATGTGATTGATTATGCGACTAGGGAGTTAGCTTGTGACACTGGTACTGCTAATATTAACAAATATTTATCACCAGGAACAACAGAACCAACTGCGGGTCAATATGTTTACGATAACGCAGGTTTAACATCTACGTATGATGGTAATAATAGTTATCATTTAATGTCTTATGGTGGAAATACTTGGGGGGTTAACATTGATACTGATGGGTTAATTACGGTGGCTATTGCGTGTTAAACTTAATTTACATCATTTCAAATAAGTGTTATAATTTTACTGAAAACTTAATTAAAGATGACTACGAATTTGTTAACATAACATAACATCTCCTGAAATAACTTACGGTGATTGTTTAGATAATTAAAAATCCAACTAATGGTTGGATTTTTTGATTAAATTGTCTTCAATGATTTAGTATTTTATTTAAAAATTTTACCAAATAGATTTTTGCTTCATATGTCCTAAAACACAAGCGTATGCGTCAGACATATCAAAACATTCTTTTTTTAATGTATTATTTTTAGTATATACCCATGTAATTTGAGGTTCTTTTTTTGCAACTCTTTCCCAAACAATCATTTTTTTATCTATATCTTTTGGATACCCTCCAAATAAAACAAATTTATTTTTATCGTTTTTTTGAACAAGTTCTGGAAATGCGAATTTTCTTGAATTATATGTTGAAATAAATTCTGGAACAACTCCTAAAGTATCATAAATTTGTTTTGTAATTAAAGTATTATATCGTAATAAAATCCCAATAGTGTAAACATTATTTGAATTCAATAAAGGTTCTTCTATAACAACATGAGTAATTCCCATGTTTTTATATTGGTCAATTTTTACTTTAAAAAGGTCAGATTTTAATAATAATTCTTGAATTTTATTATCCGTTTTTGGTTTTGGTATTGGTGAAACATGGGTTAATTCTAACAGTTCTTGTGATTGTAAATCAAATAACGCAAATCCAATTGTTTTTGTTGAAACGTCTAAACCTAAAACTTTAGGCGAATTTATTAAAATACCTTTTTTATTTTTTTTTAACATACATTTGTTTTAAAAATCAAATTTAATCAAAAATTGCTGAATCCCTTGTCTTTGTACAGGTGACTGCATTTTAGATATAACCATAAGATTTTTATCAGAATCGTAAAGACCAATTTCTGTAACAAATAAATTTTCTCCAAAAGTATATGTTGGGTTTGTTGTTGTTAAAAATTCAGTTATCCCTAAATTAATTTTATATCTCATTTCATAGATAGTTGCTTGAATATCGGTTTCTAAATTACCGTAAAAATAATACTCATCCCCAAAATTTAATGAGGTCCCTGTATAATTTAGAGTTGTTAAATTAATATAATCACCTAAATCGTAAGTTGTTGCCTCTTGATAATCACTATCCGTTATTACAAAAGTTACCCCAGTAATTCCATTTTGAGTAATATAACTATTAATAGTAGTTGCCGTTAAATGGTCGGTATAATCCATAATTTTCCATTCTGATGGGTCAGGTCTTGTGTCTCCAGTAACTTTTTGAAAAAGCAATTCAAAAGTATCGGCTTGAAAACCTTGGACTAAACTTGTTGATGCTGATGGTATATGACTTAAACAAGGAAACTCACTTCCAAACCTAATACCAACATTCTGAGGTACGCTAACAATACAAGGATTATCTAAATTAGGTCCTTGAACTTTAGTATAATAATTACAATGTAATGAATTAGTAAAATTTGTTGAATTTGAAAGTCGGTACGTTACGTATAAATACTCAGTATTTGCCGATAAAATACCATTCCCATTATCAATATTTCCACTTGTTGTGTTAGGAGTAATTAAAATACCGGTAGGTGATGGTAAAGTCCAATTACGATTTGATTTATAAGACATCGCAGCAACAATTTCTTCATCATCAATAATAATAATTTTTTGGTCTGGGAAAACTTTACCTATTCTATTTGGTATTCCATCAACATTTGCATTTGTATCCCAAAGATGATAATATCTTATTCCCGGACTATTCATATCCACATTTACACTTGATTCAATATAATGCGGTTGAAATAAATCTTTATCGTCAAAATCCTCTGGGTCAACAAAAAATGTTTGCCCATAACAACAACTTTGACTTTTATGCCACATTAACCAAGGAATGTGAAATCTAAAATGTCTACCAAATCCGGTTGAACTTCCATCTTCACTATAAGGTTGCATTGCAAATTTTTCACCATAAAAACTATCAATTGTGTTGTTCGTGTAATGCACAATTGCAATCGCCTTTTGTTCACTAGGTGACAAAATAACTTTTTCATTTAACGAATTATAATAATAGGTAGAATCAGTATCTGTCTGACCACTATTGCTACCATATCCAAGATATTCTTTTGTTCCTAAATAAGTAATCGAACCAAAATTACTATAACCATTATATACTAATGGGTCAATACCTGCCGGACTTTCCGACCAAGGTATATTCATATTCCATATTTTAACGTCAAACGCATCAATACCACAAACTGATTCAAAATCAATAACATTGTCATTCCAATGAGGCCTTGGAGTTATTGAATCATATAAAGAAGTTAATGATGGCGGATATATTATAGTTCTAGCATAATACGTGTCATTAAGATATGAATAATCCGGTGTTTCTCTATCTAAAGTATATTCATTATTACAAATACTAATAATCCTATATGTTAACATTTGATAACAACTACTAATACTAGATAAACAAGTCGGAGCTTCTATAGGTGGACAAACGTAAGTAGGTGTAGGTGGACAATATGTACCTGAAGGCGTAGGAGTTGGCGTTGGCGATTGACAAGGTCCAAAGTATGTTGAAGAAGGTGTTGGGGTAGGTGTTGGGGTACTATTAATTGACCTAGAAACTGTTGGAGTTACTGTTGAAGTTGGCGTTACAGTAGGAGTTGGTAATGCACTACAACTACAACTATAATCACCTTCATAAAATATAGTAATGAAATCACCAACTTGAGGCATTCTTATAATATCAGTATTACATCCACTATAAATTAATGTTATCACATTACTTCTAGTTAATGTAGACATTTGTAAAATATAATTACTACTAACAACATAGTCATTATTTGTTAAAGCACTCCATTCTATTGGTGGAAAATCTGTTTGACCTGTAAAAAACCCTCTCATTGCCGCAGAATTAAAAACACCATAAACTTGAGAATCCATGAATGGAATACCATAAGTACTACCGTTTGTTCCATCAACAAAAAATGGATATTTAATATCTTGTTTATTAGATTGAGGAACTCCAACTGAATTTTGAGAATTATAATTAGGTTCTAAAATATTAGTTGTTGATTGTGTATATGAATCAGGTAAAACATTATAAGTTACTTCACTATCTCCTATTTGAAAATAAGAAATTCCAAAATTACCTTGTGATAATTTTAATCTTCCAGTGTCAGTTATTCTTGTGTTTACTAACCCTGTTGTATTTTTTAGGTTATATGCCATTTTTGTTTATAAATATCAAATTATTATTTTATTGCGCTACACAATTAACACATCCGGAAATTGTAATTGGTGCTGATTTATTAAAAGTATCGGACGCTTGTCCTACATAACAATTATCCGAACCATTTTTATAAACACTTGTTATTGTGTAAATATATAAACTATCAGTTCTTGTAATAGTTACGGATGACCAATTATCAATATATGTTTTATTATATAAAGGATTTGCTTGACAATTAGCTAAAGTACTTAAAGTTGTTGCAGTTGTGGTTGACGTAGTTGTTGCCGTATATGGTATACTATTTTTATATAATGTACTTGTGGTTGTTGCTGAAGCAATGTCCGGAGTTGGTGACGCGTTAAACAGATTAACATGTTGTAAATTTAAAGTTATTGTTGTTCCTGAAGGTAATTGAGGCGAAACTGAAATATTTGTAGTGTACGTTTTAGTTAAAACCGTATTTGTATTTATTATAGTTTGTGATGATGTATTAAGATTCACTGTATAAACAGTTGGTGGTGGTGGAGTTATTAAAGTAACTGTTTGTGTAAAAGTTGTTCCACTCGCATCTAAAATAACAAGGTTGTATGTTCCACCATTTAAACTTGTAAAAATTGGTGAGTTTTGATAAGTCAAACCATTTGTTATAGAATATTGGCGTGGTGGTACTCCACCAAAAGGTGTGATAACTACTGAGCCATCACCACCATAAATTGGACTATTTGGTAGTACCGTCATAGATAACGGAGTTCCTGTTGTACAATACCCTGTATTACCCACAACACTAGCGTTACCTCCGAAATACTGCCAATTATTTATTGGCGGTATTGATGGGTTACTATTAACGATAAACGGTGTTCCACTATAAGTTACCAATCTATACTCCCATTTACCAATTGAAATATTCCAATTAACAACATAAAGAGAATCGTCTGAAATCCAACTTGGTTTATTATTTACAACCCCATTATTAGTAAAATGAGTACGAGTAATGATTGGGTTATTTATGGCAAAAGGATTACTTTGAGCTTCAGAATTTTGCGTAATATTAATGCAAAAATCGTAATAAACACTTGAAGGTGTTGGCGTTGGAGATGGAATTGGTGTTGGTGTTGGTGATGGTAATTCTAATATACAAGTAGTTGTTGCGGTATAATCTCCAAAATTATCAACAACAGTTGCGGTATATGAACCTAAAGGTAAATTCATTAATAATGGGGAAGTATTATTATTATCCCACATTACAGTATACGGTGGAGTTCCACCTGTTATATTTAAAAATACTTCACCATCTACAGCTTGGATACTGTTAGGATTTTTAACAACACACTGAACCCCCATTGGGAATATAGTTAATACGTTACATTGATTAATCCCTGTATCTGCGCCAATAGGCTCTCCTAAACTATATATTGCCATGTTTTAATAAATACTCGTTTTTTATTTTTTCTTTAATTAACATCCAATACAAACACTGATTAATGCGAAACTTCCACTACCTGAAGGGTTAGCTGTTAATGATGGGGCAATACCACTCAAAACACTACGAAAATAAGACCCAACACTTAATGATTCTAATTGTTTAACTCCTGAACAATTATAATATATAAATAACATATTTCCGGATGCTGCCCTAACACTATAACAATTACAACATACTGTAGGAGTTGGAGTAGGAGTAGGAAGAACACCACTTTCACTTGGTGTAATTGTTATTGTTGGTGTTGGTGTTGAAGGTAACCCTGTTGTTGGCGTTATACTTGGAGTTATAGTGTTTGTTGGCGTTACAGTAGTTGTTGGTGTTGGACAAATAGCTACAGGATATGTTAATTGGCAAGTGCTACAATCATCACCGTCTCTATTATCTAACCCATCATAAGTATAAAATTTGGTACTTAAAAAATATCCAATATATGTTGCACATCCTTCAAATTCATTAGTTCTTACCGCATAAACTCCAGATAATGGACTAAAAGAACTTGGTATATTTGTTACGACAAATTGATTATTTGAATCGCAACAATCTTGAAAATAACCAACAACCCCTGGTAATGTTGGAGTAACAGTTACAGTTGGAGTTGGTGTTGGTAAAACTTCAGGACAACTTCCATTAACACAAAAATTACCAATTTCAATATAAACTCCAGGGTCAGCTATTGGTGTATTACCACACGCAAAAATAGTATTACCAGATAATATCGCACCATTTAATGTTTGTCCATTACATTGTATATAACTATAATTAAAAGATGTATTACCAGTATTTGTAAACTTTAAACAATTACAATTAACAATTTTAGATGGTGTAATTGTTGGGGTTAATGTTATGGTAGGCGTTGGGGTAAAACATTGATAATAATTAAAATCTTCACAACTAGTTGATTGGTCAATTATTTTAACAACAACCTCAGGTGTTCCTAAAAATTCAGGCGGTAAGTCAAAAGTGTACGTTGGCGGTAAACTAACATTTGTTGCAATTAAATCACAATAATCCAAAGAAATATTACATATGTAAATTGTAAAAGGTCCAACCCCATTACTATAATTAACCTCAATTGTTTGCATTTATTATAAATATAGTAAAACTCATATTGATTTAAACAATTGTTTTTTTATTATTTAGTATGGACAAAAATAAAGTAATAATACTTGTAACAGGCTTTAAAGAATTAGAGCCCTGGAATGAAAATTGGAAAGAATGTGAAAGAACTTGGGTCCCATTGGTTAGAGAGTTGGGCTACGATGTTAAAATTTCATTTGGTGATACAAGTATTGAAGATTACTTTTTAGATGAAGGAAACCATATTAAATTCAAAGCGTCAATAGGTAAAGATGGGGTGTTGGATAAAAGACTTAAATTACCAATTAAATGGATTTTAGAACATACTGACTATAACTACTATTTTTGTATCGACTCTGATTGTTTTGTTCATCCAAAAAGATTTGACGATATGATAAATGAAAATATTGAAAATTTTTCACCAGATTATATGGGATTTATGGTTCCGGCAAATGGTATTAACACAAGTATAAAAATAACTAAATACGAAAATTTAAATGAATTTGACATTACTAGGTACGCGTCTGGGGTTGGTTATATGATATCAAGAAAGGTAATGTTACAAATATTCCCAAAATTAATAGCAACTGAAGATTGGATGTTAGAATGTGATGATTTTGTATTAGGAGTTGCAATGAAATCTGAAAATATCTTACTATTAAATGACACCTCAATTAGTGTTGAAAGTCATCAAAAAATATTGTTATCAAACCCACATAATATACCAATACCATATATTGGAGATAAAAATAGTTTTTTAACAATACAACACTATACAAATGGATTAATGGATAATATTTTACAAGAAATAAAAACATAAACTAAAAAAAAATCAAATGAAAAAATTTGAAAAAGCGTACATTCTATATGCAAATGAAACTTATTATAATATTGTTTCTAGTTGCGCAAAATCATTAAGATGTTTTAGTGACTTACCAATAATTGTTTATTTATTAAATTGTGATAAAAAAATATTGGTGGATAATACAATAACAATTAATTGGGAATACAATATTGAAGATAAAAATAAGGATAGTATTAATTACGTTACAGACTTTAACTCCTCTAATTTTTACATTAATAGAGGAACTAAAGAAATATATAAATTACTTATACAAAGACCTCAAATAACTAAAGATGCGTTAACTAAATACGCAGAAACCGTTGCATATGTTGATAGTGACACTGTTGCAACTTATTTTGTTGATAACATATTTAATTTTTATGATAACAACTCTAATCATCCATATTTTGTTGAAGGTATTTATGATTTTCTTCATTACAATGGAAGAGGTGGAGCCGAAACCCGTGAAGATTTAAGTACCACTTTAGAACACCCTATTTGTGAATTATTTAATATAAATCAGTATGTAAGACTTAATGGAAAATATAGAACCTCTAACATATTTGTTGCAGGTCAAAACACTATTAATTTTTTAGAAGAATGGTATTGGATGTGTATAAACCCAACCATTTTAAGAAATCACGAACAATACGCTCCATTTCATGAGGAAACCGTCGCTAACGCTCTTTTATGGAAATACGGAACCGCAAATGGTTTACCTTATCTATATGTAAACGGTACGTCAAAAACAGTAGATGAAGTCTACACTAAAATTATATTTGATGGTGTTAATAATCAAAGTAATGGTGGTGACACTGACCCTAAAAAATGCAATTGGTTTAAAATTCCAAAAAATAAAGAAAGTATATTATTTTTTCACGGAGAAAAAAGACCTGAGGTTATGAACGAAATGATTGATAAAATTAAACATTATAATTCTCCAGGTAAACATTCCAATTCGTCAGGTAAACTTAAAGTATTATTTTTAGCTCCACATTTATCTACAGGAGGAATGCCATCTTTTTTACTTAAACGTATTGAAGAATTATCTAAACACCAAGACATAATTGACATGTTTGTTGTGGAATTTTCAAACCATAGTGACCATTATGTTGTCCAAAAAAATAGAATTAAAGAATTAATTCCCACTTCTCGTTTTTGGACTTTAAATGAGAATAAATTAGAATTAATTAATATTATTAAATTTAATAATATTGATATTGTACATTTAGATGAAATGTTGGAATCTTTTGACGCTTATAATAAAGTATCAACAGAATTAATGAATAAATTATATGATAACAATAGAACTTGGAAAATTATTGAAACTTGTCATAATATTTCATTTAATCCATATATTTCTAAAAAATTCAATCCCGAATCATATGCTTTTTGTACTCCATATCACAAAGAAGTTACTTTTACAACAATGCTATCACATAGTGAAGTTTTAGAATTTCCTATTGATAATAATATTGTTAATGTTGATGAAAAAATTAATTCAAGAATTAAATTAGGTCTTGATTTGTCTAAAACCCACATAATTAATGTCGGTCTTTGGACTCAAGGTAAAAATCAAAAAGAAGGCATTGAATTAGCAAGATTATTAGAGAAAACTAATCCAGAATTACAATTCCATTTTATAGGTAACCAAGCTATTAATTTTAAAGAATATTGGGAACCAATAATGAAAAATATTCCCTCAAATGTAATTGTATGGGGCGAAAGAAATGACGTTGATTTATTTATGAAATCTTCTGATGTATTAATGTTTAACTCTACTTGGGAATGTAATCCATTAGTATTACGAGAGGCCGCCTCATATGGTCTTAAAATTTTATCTAGGAACTTACCTCAATATTTGAATATGTTCACACCATATATTACAACAATTGATGGCGATTTAAAATCAACAAAAAATAAATTATTAAATTTATTAAAAACAAAAATAACTTATACTTTACCTAAAAATCAATCAGATGATTTTGCAAAAAACCATCTTAAATTATATAAAAAAGTTAAAAATATGGAAATAACCAAACAACAAATGATTTTATCAGATATTGAAGTTATTCAATATTTTGTTGAAAAACCTTTTTTAGAAATTAAAGGGTCCGATGATGGAATTTATAATATTAAATTTACAGACGAAAAAGGAATTGTTCGTTATGAAAATAATTTATCACTTAATAGATGGGTTAAATTAAATCAAGAGTACTATACAAAATGGAATACTCAAATAACTAAAAACGGTAACGTTGTTTACAATAATGTTTTAGATTATACAGGTAAAAGAGTTTACATCGCATTTGATAGTAGGTCATTAGGGGATTCAATAGCATGGATACCATACGCATTAGAATTTAAGAAAAAACATAATTGTACTGTTATTGTTTCAACCTTTTGGAATGACTTATTTAAACAAACATACCCTGAAATAGAATTTGTTACCCCTGGAACCCCAGTAAATAATTTATACGGCATGTATAAATTAGGTTGGTTTTATAATCCAGATAAAGAACCAGTTTTACCAAACACAATTCCATTACAAAAAACAGCTACTAATATACTTGGTTTAGAATTTAATGAAATAACCCCTAAAGTGAATTTTATACCAAAGGATAAACCATATGACACAAAATATGTTACAATTGCAAACGAATCAACTTCAGGTTTAAAATATTGGAACAACCCTACAGGTTGGCAAGAATTAGTTGATTATTTAGTATTAAAAGGTTATAAAGTAATTAACGTTTCTAAAAAAGGCGATTATTTAAAAAACGTTATAAAATTAAAAGATACTTCAATTGAAAATACCATGAACGTTATTCATCATAGTGAATTTTTTATTGGATTATCAAGCGGTCTTTCTTGGTTATCTTGGGGAATAGGTAAACACGTTGTTATGATTTCTAATTTTACAGAACCTGACCACGAATTTACAATAAACTGTACAAGAATTGTTAATTTATCTGTATGTAATGGTTGCTGGAATAACCCTAATTTTAAATTTAATAAAGGAGATTGGAACTGGTGTCCTGAACATAAAGGAACCCCAAGACAATTCGAATGTCATAAATCAATAACATCAGAAATGGTAATAAACAAAATACAACATTTAATAAAATGAATATAGAAGTATCAATAGGGGAAATAGTAGATAAACTGTCAATCTTAAAAATTAAAAAAAATAACATATTAGATGTTATTAAATTAAATAATATTACAACGGAATACAATTATTTAAACGATATTGTATTTAACCAATTAAAAATATCCGAAGAAGATTTTTTTAAATTAGTTTTAATTAATGAAAAATTGTGGAAAATAGAAGATGATATTAGAGATATGGAAAGAAGTAAAAATTTTGACCTTGAATTTATTAAATTAGCTAGGGATGTGTATTTTACAAACGATGTAAGAGCTGAAATAAAGAAAGAAATTAATTTAAAATACGG
>Ga0181349_1000916_pt1 | contig 12638 bp, 37 predicted proteins | sample Su13VDMM110SD_FD_130106 | JGI IMG/M metagenome (GOLD analysis project Ga0181349, IMG submission 130106) | Freshwater viral communities from Lake Michigan, USA - Su13.VD.MM110.S.D | ecosystem: Environmental > Aquatic > Freshwater > Lake | place: USA: Michigan | collected 2013-07-16 | reverse complement strand
GCATTCTTATTGTTTTATACTACAAAAAAAAGTTAGTGTTAATCTACTATCTTCTTTGTTCTCACCAAAGGGATTTGTAGGTGCGTGGATTATATCAGCGGGATAGAATATAAATCTATTGTATTCATTTTCAATTTCACCGAATTTAGTATTGACATCTGCAAAAAATGATGTCCCACTATTTCTTACTGACTTTGGTGTTAGATATACTATACCAGCAAAATGTACCATTTCACTATCGGTGTGTGATTGTAAATATTCAAATGAATTACCCATATCACCCCTAACACTTTCAGGTAGTAAATGAAATACCATAGTTATTTCTAATTCAGGTATATTTGGTAAATGATATTTAATTTTATTCTTTATGTACTCTTCTACATTTACCCCACCAATATTTAAATCTAATACATCACTTCGTAACCCAAGCCACACATCGTCATCCGTTGGGGGTTTGAACTCTTGTGCAAGTGCACACTCCCTAATTTGATTTGGGTTCTTAAAAAAATCATCTATTTGTAGTGCTCTTACCTGTTGCATTGTTTCTAATTTTAGTTCCACTTATACTAGCTATATCATCTGGTGCTTCGTGGTATATCACATCGTACCCTACATCCCTACCATAATTTACCGATTCAATATCAGATATAATTGAAATCAATAACCTCCCCGTTGCTACATACTCTCTCAACTCATTTGTTAGATTATCTAATATCTCTTTGGCCGAATATGGATTATCTTTATCTCTATCCACATCCCTTATAGCTATCCACACATTCTTACCCTTTTGGAATTGTTGGTCTATCAACCATTGGTGACCATCGTGCCAATTCTGCCATCTGCCTATAAACAAACTATACTTCTTTTTCATTTGATTCTTTATGTATCCAATCCAACATTATAAGAACTGTCCTCAACTCAATAGTGCGGGTGTCATATTTATCATCTATTCCATTCAACTCCCTTATAGTATCCTCCTTTAGTTTGTTGTATGTATCTTTTTTTACGGTATAGTAAGTAGTGGTAGTTCCTTTTGGAAACTCTACTACATAATCATCATCACCTATTGGATGGAACTGCCTAAAACTACGTTCTTTCTTTGATGAATTTTTATCTAAAAAATCATCTAATCTTTTGTTTATATCTTCAAAATCAAGTCCCATAGTTATTCACCTAAATATTCTTTTCTATAATATACCTCATCAAAATAATATAATCTGTACTCTTCCAGATAATTTTGCAATTTACACAAATCACACCCCCTTATGGTTTTATCGTTTATACTACCTTCGGTGTGTACAAAATCCAAATCATTAATTTTTTGTATGAATGATTTAGTAGTTTCAATTGAATTGTGGTCTAATGTATCAAACTCTCTACTATCTAATGCTGCTATAAATTGTTTAAATGTATATTTCTGTTTAGCTTCCATATTACTTCTTTGATTTTTTCTTTGTTACCTTCTTAACTGATGATTCTTCTACTTCAACTTGTTCTGTAATTTCCTTTGGTATATTCAGTTGCTCAAAGATATGTTCGTTTTCTTCGTTTCTTTCTAAATTAACCAAATCATAATCATCATCCTCAACCATAGCCCACTCTGGTCTTTCCCATAGTTCTTTAACTAAATTTTTAACATCATCTTCGCTTGGCTCATCTTGCCATACACAAATGTGCTTTACTAATACTCTACCATCTTCCTGGTCTTTGGTTGCAATTGTTGCGTGTTTAACTTCCATAATTTAATTTTTTATTACTACAAAGATAGTAAATTTTTTTATCATTCACAAATAAATCTTACTTTTCTTTCTAATGAATCCTTCTGCATTCTCACAAATAATTTGGATGTTGGTATCTCTTTGTTTATATGTGCTATTGCTGTTACTGTTATAGTATCGCCAACCATATAGTATATTGGAGCAAATACCGTATTTATACTACCATCGGTTGATGATGGGTAGGATGAACCATTGATAGTTGGTATTAGTTGGTTTGATTGTGATTTGAATGTACCCAACTCCGATGTTGTCAGTTTTCCTGTAAATTCATTAAAATAGGTTTTATATACTACAAATAGATTTGTTTTATTATTTAAGACCCAATAGTGTGAACTCTTCCACTCTATCCAACATTCAACTGGTGATGGTCTAGGATTTGGTTTACCATTCCACAAAAATTTTCCGGTAATGCGGCTAAAAGTTTGAAAAGTATATTCAGATAATTTCATATGATAATACCCTGCCTTATCTTTAACCAAAGCACGAGTACCACTACCATTTAAAGCAGAATCTAATTGGAATGTAAAATTATATGGGGGTGGGGCTGGTACTATATATTCTGGCTCTTTGATACACGCCAATAGTAATATAGGTAAAAATATCAGTAACTTTTTCATCGTTCATTTACAAAATCATCTAGCATCTCCTTTATTGCTTTTATTATATTATCACTACTCTCCAACGCTTTCTTTTTTATACCCAAATCCTTTCGTTTAACACCACCATTTACACCCTTTACGAGTCTTTGTTCAATCATTGTATTATATACTGGCGTTTTATCAAGTGGGAACTTTAGGTCTACATCTGTTCGTTTATTTCTATTTATAGTAATATAGATGTTTATATTTTCAAATGAGATAGCATAGTCTACAAATATTTTATATACATCAGTATATTCAAACACCCCACTTATTCGTAGTTTATCATCTTGGTATCCATCTAGCTTTTCAAAGTTATTTATGGTTAGCATTAGATTTGAATTACTTTAATACTATCACTAATTATATCTAAAAATTTATTTTTATTACTTATAGCATCCTTTTCCACAAATGCTTCAAACAAACTATCCCATTGACCCCATTCTTCCCACAATTTTATTTCTATTTGATACCCCAACTCATCAACTTTATATCTGTTGATTACTGCTTCAATGTGAGGATAAGGCCATTGGGATTTAGTAACTATATTTTTATGATAAAAGTATGCACCATAGAAATCAGTATCACTTGTTGTTTCTCGCAATTCCCACATTCCAATTGTTAGTTTTGGTGTTTCTAACTTATGAAAGTTGTGTATCTTTAATATCATTTTCCATTTCTAAAACATAATTTATTACTATTCGTCTATCCGTATATTTTGGTGGAGTTGAACTATGTAATTGATTTGATTTAAATAATAATCCAGTACCAGCCTTTGGGGTTTCTCTATGTATCTCCTTCAATTCTGTTATATTTCTGTTCTTCTTATCATCCTTACCACTTAAAAAATCAGAGAAAAGTATAGTATCACCATCCGAATCATTTAAATAATATAAAAATGTAATTACATTTTCATCAAAATAATCAACATGCGCGCCATTGTAAGAATCTGTTGGATATGTTGCATCTTTCACCATTAAATTTGCTTTTATCCTAATCAGATTTTTAATCTTGCAACCAACTTCTTTTTCTACTATACCAACCATTTCAGAAAAGAAATGATAAAAAGGAGAAAGAATTTTATTATTTGAAACCAAAATATGTGTAAATTGTGGATTATCTACTGTTTTTGAATCAACAATAGTACCATCATCTGTTTTATATATAGTACCACTATTCCAATACCAATCAAATTCGCCCCCATCACCCATCACTTCTTCCAAAATGGCGGTGTATTCTTTATCTATTTCTATTCTTTTTATCATAGTAGTTTTTCTAAAAATAAATCTATTCCTTTTCTATGATTCGCTTCCCAATCATTTGCATCTCCGCTATCACTAATATATTTGTATGCGGTAAAATCAAATCCATATATCTTACATACTTTGGCAATTGAATACGCTTCCATATCAAATATACCTTGAGGGTTATCCTCAAATTTATCTTGTGTTCTACACACATATCCGCTACCAAAATCTAATATAGGTTCTTTTAATTCTGGATATATCAACTCATCAAATGGTGTCCCGTGATTTGGTGCAAATGGTGTATTCATATCGTTTTGAACAAAATGTTTACACTTTGCTAAAGTTCCTTTTGGTATTGTATTAGAACCAGCCGAACCATAGTTTAATACGATTATATTAAAATCACTCAACAAACCCGATAAAACCTCCGTTGCTTTGATTGCAGCGTTTACCTTACCTACACCTGTATAATATATACTTACATTTGGTGGAACTAATTCCTTTGGTAGTTCACTTTCTAATGCTACAAATAATATAATATGCTTATTCACCATATGTAATTAAAGATTGAACTGGCTTTCCGCCAATAAGGATTTCATCGTGCAAATAAGTTAAATCAATCAAAACAATTGCTCCTAACACATTATATCCTGCCTCCGTAAGTAATTGTTCGGTTGCTCTTAAAGTTCCACCAGTTGCCAATACGTCATCAACAATCACAATATCACCACTACCTTCCTTTACTTCCAAATATTCATGCCCATACTCTTTTGTGGAGTCAATACCAACAACCGGTGGTGGTAGTTTTCCAGCTTTACGGACAGGAACAAATCCCATATTATTTAATGAAGCAATACCTGCACCAAATATAAAACCCCTACTTTCAATTCCAGCAATAAAGTTTGCTTTTGTGGAATCTACGATAATAGATAAATCATCCATTGCCATCATAAGAGTTTCCCAATCTGCCAATAGCGGTGTAATATCACGAAACATAACACCATCAACTGGCCAATTTGGCACATCTGTAATTTTTTCTTTGTACTTCATTTTAAGAGTTTAATGTTAAATCTATACCTGATAAAATAGTATCTACTAATTTACTTTTTGTGTTTATGTGGTCTTCTAATAATACAAAATAATCCTGCTTATTTGCATATTTCCAATCAATTGCATATAATGTATTGTTTGATATTCTTTGTATAATCATCCCACCCTTTCCACCATCATACTTAAACCCAATTCTATATGAAAACTCATCAAATAAGACATAAGATATTGATAATCCAGTATCAAATGTTTTTGCACTTAATGATTCTATACCTGCTATTGTAAGTTTATTTTTCATCTTTTTGCTTTTCTTTTAATTGTTTTGTCAATTCATCTATAACTCTATTTGTATTTCTTACATACATAACGATACACCATACTGCTATAACAACAAAAGTTAAATCTAATATTATTTCCATATTACATATCATCAAATAGCCAGAACATTATCCTAACTAATATTATTAAAATTACAATTATTGTTCCAAATATTATATAAGTAGGAGTTATCATCCTACATAAATATCATTTATTCAGTTTCACCAAATAAATCATTTCCTTTGTAATGGGGATGATTTTTTTGCATATCATCCAAACCTCTTACCCATAACCAACAAATTGGTGCAAAAATCACCAAAATAATTCCAAATAATATTAGTGCTTTTATCATATTAAAAAAATCTATTAAATCGTTCTTTTTCTTTTTTAAGTTTCTTCTTCTTCGGTTCAAATGCTTGATATTTTGATTTGATTTCAACCGATACTGGTCCATTGGTAAACTTTGAATAATCATATTTCCATATCATTATTTCGCGTTCATCTTCATAGATTTTCTCAAACTTTTTTGGTACTATTGGTTCATTATTTATCTTTGCCATAAAACAAATATACAAAAAATATTTCACAATTCCAAATAAAAAAGGTACTATTTTCTAGTACCTTTTGTGTAATCTGTCAAAAAAATAACAATGATTATGCCAAATAAAACAATACCAGCACTTATTATAAGTTCATCCATTTACGTTTTCTGTTTTGAATAAATTGTTTGATTTTGCGTTCATCAAATATCATAACAACCTTACCACTTTTCATATAAATACTATCTGGTATTGGTAATTGTGGTCCTCTTTGCATTCCTCTTTGGTGATTATCAAATCCAAACTTATCAGGTATTGGACGGAAATAACGGGATTGTGGTTGATGTAATCTTTGTGGAAAGAAACGATTTTTGTTTGATGTATCAATCGTTTGGGAAAATGCTACAATGGATGTAATCATCAAAATTGTAGTAACAAAAAAGTTTTTCATATTGAATTTGGTTTATTTATCTATAACTATTATGTGAACTTTCTATTGTATTAAAATGATAAAATATTGAGACGTATATGGATTTTATATAGACTTTCATATACCTGAACTTCTTGTGTTGTTTATTTCTTTAATGTAATATACTTCCTTTATATTCTTATCCATCACTTCCACCCACCTACATGCTTTAAAATAAGTTTTACCACCTTCTTCAATTTCATATACTGCACTCATATAGGTACTAATTTTAATACCTTTAATAACTGTATATTCTATATCATTTATGGTTATGACCTGTTCCATTATGGTAATTGAGATATTTTACATTTTATACCATCTTCACTTATAAACTCCCAAATTGTATCAGTTTGCTCAATACTATATGTATCATGTACCCACTCATGCTTTTCATCGTATTCTTTAAGAAAGGAAAACCTACGAAATCCATTAGTTTTAGGATTTTGTATGATAAACTTTTTCTTTCCATTTGGGAATGAATCTACACATTCTGGCCTATTCTCATCCCATAGGTAAGGAGCACTTGCATAAAAGCAGTTTTCATTCTTATCCCAACGGAATTGACTAATACTATACTTATAATTTTTCATAAGTTACTGATTTTCTATATCTCTACATACCATTATGAATGTGGTAAGTAAAGCGGGGTCTTTAATCTTATGGTGTCCATTATCTATCACCTCAACTATCCACCCACTATTCTCTTCTACTTCATCGTTTGCGCAAGATAGTAATGTAATAGCTGAATATCCATTATCATCTGTTAGTAAATCTATTGAATAGTAATAATAAGTATCTCCACCAGATTCTTCCTCTGTTACTAGATTTTTCACAAACCCAAGAGATAATAATAGTTCTTCTGTAATATTCATTTTATTGTGCTTTACGGATATTCATTTTTGTATTACTTACTTTTGCTTTGAATGATGCATTCTTATTCATAGTAGATTTTGCATTTCCTTTACCTGCACCTGCTTTTGTTTTGTTAGCAAGTAATACATCACCAATAAGTTTTAGGTTTACCTTTCTATCAATTGGTTGACCTACATTTGATTTACCTTCGTTTAAGTTTTCCATAGTTATTTGATTTTGTGTTTTTTTATAAAATTCAAAACCTCACTTTCCTTAAAAACATTGTTTTCTGGTCCGTATTTTGCTAACCATTCTTTTGCATCATTTCCTTTGAAAGTATGTTCTTCTATTCTTTCACGAGAATATAACAAATAAAATATCTTATGTTCTAAATTGACTACAGCATCATCGGTATGTGTTACATCCAAACCAAATGTTTGAATATATTCATTCACCATATCTGTCAAATTTGATGCTAACTTTGCTTGTTCGTCAATCAGTTCGTTCTTTTCTTCCATATAATTATTGATTTAATTCTTCAAAAACTACATCTTGTACTTGCTCTAAAAAATACATTTGATTTTGTTGTCTCAATACTAAATTACAACCCAATCTATCTTTTATACCATTGTGGTCCTTAACCTTTTCGGCAGGATATATTCGTTTTATAATATACATATTATCCTGATAATGCATTAGTTCTTTACGAAATGGATTGCTTGTCATTTTCTTTTGGATAACCAATTTGATAATCTACATTTAATTCATCTCCCCAATTATAAGGATTAAAGTTTAATTTTAACGTGATTGTACTTACCCCCTCTTCTTCGGCGGAGTCATATAAATCACTAACTGCTTTGATTATTAGCTCTCGCTTTTGTAGTTTTGTAACGTCCTTCCAATCCATAACTTATTCTTCCTTATTTTCTGCTACCCAAGCACTATCTCTTTTGGTAACATCATATAGTAACTGATTTTCTTTTCTATAATTTTCATACATTACAGAATCTAACCGATATTTCATTTCTTCATATCTTTCTTTTTTAGCAGTTTCCTTTACATTATATCTAGTGTAACTGACTGTTGCTATAAAAAGCAGTATAGATGTTAAAACTATTTGGGTATTGTTATTTATTAAAAAATCTTTAACGCTTGTTAAAAAGCTCATATAATTTGTAGGTTTAAATTCACCAATAAATATACACTTTTATAATATTTTTTTAATTGATTTTGAATAGTGTCTTCCGGCACTATAATACTTATCCAAATACCTAAAATAATCCTTTTCGCTCTTTATTTTACCTATAAATAACTGCTGAAAGTATTTGTAATCTAATACACTTTCTTGCCAACTTAAATATCTAGCATAACCAAATCGTTTGCCTATTGCGGTGTGTTTCCTACTTCTAGCCACTCGCATTCCAAATAGATTGTTATTATATACATACAATTTTGAACGAAAATGGCCGGTTTCCCATACTGCTTGTGCCCATACTATTTCTGGATATTGGATACCCAAACTATCCATATAATGTAATACTTCTTCTTTTTCTAATTTAGGTTTTAAGGTTGGTTTAGCTAATGCTGTATTTACTATTAAAATTAAACATATCAATAATCTCATATTTTCCTTTGTTTGGTGATAGAATTACGGATGATTTCATTCTTGTCTACTCTCTTTCCGTTTTTATACACTCGTAACTCTTGCGTTCCATCTGCAAGTGTAACAATGAATTGGTGTATTTCATCGTTTTTTTTAAATAACTTTTTAAACCAGCTGAATATTTTCATTTGATTAAATGGTTTTACAAATATAACAATTTTTTAGTACTTTACCAAAAGATTTTTGGTTTTTTATTGGGGGATGATTCGGCCCGTATAATAATAAGTATAACAAAAAACACAAAAACCTACACCCTAAAGTGTAGGATTTGTATTATAAAAAGTATCCGTATCACTATCCCAACAAATTATCGGATTTTTTATCTTATAATTTTCATCTAACAAAGATGCGTTGATTGACCTGGTACTAAATGCCTCATCATATATCTTACCACCATCCTCGTGGATATGCCCAAATACGTGTATCATAGGTTTTATGGTTTGAACTTTCTGCTTTAACATTTCACACCCACACGATGTATGTGTGTATTTGGTAAAATCAAATCTTCCAAATGGTGGGCCGTGTGTAATTAGAATATCAGTATCATTTGGTATAAGATTTACTTTTGTACCAATGATACCACCACGAGGTTTCATAAATGCCCAATTACCGAACAAAGGAGTCCACGGCATACCCCATAGTTTGTATCCTTCCAACTCAATTCCACTATCGTTAAGATATATTAGGTCTTTATCTTTAAGTAGCTCTTGAACCAAGTCTTGATGCTCTAATCCAAAGTCGTGATTACCTGCTATAAAAACTTTGTATTTGTATGGTAGATTAGAAAACCAATCTATAAAATCACGTAGTTCTTCTGGCTTACCCATATTACTTACATCGCCGGCGTGGATAATACAATCTCCTTCTGGAAACTGATATAGTTTTTCTACCTCACGATGTAACCCGTGAGTATCTGATATAAATACAAATTCCATTTGATTATAATTTTAAATCCTTGCACTCCTGAACAATATCAGGTTCGGATTGGAATACATCTTGCACCTTTGCGAGTGCTTCATTCCAAGCAGTTTCTGCAACTTTGGTAGCATCTTCTACCTTAATATATTTTGAACTATTTCCCTTGCTATCTTTTAAACTTAAAAAAGAAGTTCCATATAGTTTAGTTTCCCACATCATTATTTTTTGTATTTTTGATATAAGTATCTACAATATGAAGATTTTGTACCATTCCATACAAAATATTTAGTTGAGGTTTGGATAAATTGCCTGTTTTATCTAAATGATTTTCACAGGAATATACAAACCCCAACTTTTCTTCTAATTCTTTTATAAGTCTATTTATGACACTTCTGTCTCTGTAACTATTTTTGTTTGGCACTATTTACCCATTTTAAGAGATAAACCTACACCTAATGTAAAATCAGAACCTACCAAGTTACCAACTGTCCATAATTTCAAATTACCACTAGCTTTTAATGGATTATACATTAAGAATACATTTGGTTTAGTTCCATCTAATGTTGGTTGAATACCAGCACCAAACATCCATTTTCCTTCAACTACTTGACGAAGAATACCATATTTCATTTGGCTTGAAATAGTACCTGTCTGTGTGTTGATTGCAGGAACTGCTAGGGCTCCATTAGAGTTTGCAGCTTGGATTTCCGTATAAGGTAAACCTGCATAGATTCCCCATCCTTTTTTGATGTATCCTGCAGTAATGTATCCATCTGCTGGTCCACCCTTTCTAGTTGCAGAAAACAACCACTCTTGTGCATTTGCGGCAGTACCCATTCCGAATACGATAGCCGATAATAATAATAATTTTTTCATAATCTGTGTTTTTATTCTTCTATAAATATATACTTTTAGAAAAATAGTTAATCTAAATCGTTAATATACTCCAGAAATGGATTGGTGTATGTTTTACGATTCATAGTCCGTATTTCTCTATCTAAATTAACTCTTCTATCAATCAATGGTTTTACCTCTTTAAACTTTAATTTTGAAATCATATCTAATACGTGTCTCCAAGTATAAAAAGATTTACCGAAAGTATTAAAGTTTTTAATACGATATTCCAACACATAGGTAGTACCTTCTGTTGCAGTTTGCATTGCTTTGTAGCGTTTGCGTGGATTTTCGTAATAATAAAAGGTTCTCATAACTATTTAGATTTTAAAGTTTTACAAATATACAAAAATAAATTGATTTATACAAATAATTAAAGGTAAAGTTTTTCAAACATTTCCTTTTGTTCTTTTAACTTTTGGTCCTTACATATTTCATATGCTTTATCTGTACCAAATTTATCAATTAAATCTAATAAATCTGCCAATGCAGATGGGTGGTATTCTTTAACCACAGCATTCTCTTCTCTCTTTGTCATAATTACTTTTGATTAGTTTGGTGTAAATAACCTGATAGTAATTCTGCTTCGTAAATTTCTTGCTCCGTTAAGTTGCATTCAATCTCCGTATATAAAAACAAATCTAATGGTGGGTTGTTGTACTCCACATCATCATACATTGCAGATGTATCTACACCTAATGTTTCCAAATAATATTCTTTTGTTTTACTCATAACCGATTTTGTTTTAGTGTGACACTAATATACACAATTTTTTTGATAATTCCTAATTATTATTAAAATAAATCTGCCATAGTTAAAGGACCATGCTTATATGGTGCAATATCTAACTCATATGTAGTATCATCAATTTGAGTATATGGTAAATCACCTTTCAATGGTCTGATTGCCTTTGAGCCAACTGAACCTTCCCACATTACTGCCAAACTTTCATCATACACTAAATTATCTTCCGATGTAAATACTAGTTTGGAATCTAAAAAATTGTTGCGTAGATAGAATATATTTTCTACAAATATATCGCCATCTTTAATAATAACTTTGTCCATTAAATTCATAATAACTCCTGTTTTTTTAATTTATTTTGTTGTCTTTTATACTTTTTTTCTGCTGATAAATATAACTCCCAAAATCTTTCCTTCCAATAATCTACGGATTTTGTTTCTTTTTTATCATATCTTAAAACACGCTTTTGTTTTCCACTACGTGTCATAATCCATTCACCAAATATAGGTAAGTAAGCTGGTACTATAAACTCATTACCATGCTCCCTACTTTGATTTGCTAAATAAGTTATATTATTTTGTGCAAGTTCTAATGCCTCTTTGTAGTTTTTGGCATCTATAAACCATTTGGTTTGTTCTATTGTTAGTGATACGTTCATATTATGATATTTTACTTTTGATTATATTAAATGTATTAGTTGGAAAAATGCTATTTCTGAATAAGATACCTGTTAGGATATTTAAACCCACCGCTTCCCAAAATGTAATGTAACGTAATCCAAATATGGATGGTACTATCCAATTCCATACATACATTAGAGGTGCTCCCAATAGAATCAATCCTCCTAAAATAATTAAAGTTAATCCTAAAATTATATTTACTATATTCATATTAATCATTTTCTTTTTTATTTAGTTTTTCTTCCCATTTTTCTGCTAACAAATCATCAGATAATTCTTTGTTCTGACGAATGATAGTTTCTAATGCTGTATTATTTACGATATTATGTATTTCACCATTACCATCCATATTAGAAACTGCCTCTGTCATATATGCATAATTCTTAATTAAACGCGATGGTAAAGGCATTGATTTTGTTTTGAGATACTCTGCTTTTGAGTCTAAATACTCAAAGAAATCTGCCTCTTCTAATGCACTTAACTCTTTTTGAGTCAATTCTTCGTTAGGATTATATTTCATAATGATATAAGATAAAGGCTGGGTGCTTTCACACCCAACCATAGTGAGTTAATTACCAAACAATGTTTTCTTCATCGTTTTCTTCAACCTTCTCTTCAAATAATGGTTTCTCTTCATTAATATCACGTAGATACTTTTGAACCAATTGCTTGATGTAAGTTCTTTCAGAATCAATACCACCATCGGTAGAGTAGAATGGGAAGATAGAGATTTCAGCAGCTTCAACCAAATTGAAACCATCATATAACAACCCAGCCATTTCAACACTAGCACGCGTAGATATTGCAGTACTCAACTTACCTGCTTCGTTACGGATTTGGTCACGAGT
>Ga0181349_1000914_pt1 | contig 12646 bp, 9 predicted proteins | sample Su13VDMM110SD_FD_130106 | JGI IMG/M metagenome (GOLD analysis project Ga0181349, IMG submission 130106) | Freshwater viral communities from Lake Michigan, USA - Su13.VD.MM110.S.D | ecosystem: Environmental > Aquatic > Freshwater > Lake | place: USA: Michigan | collected 2013-07-16 | reverse complement strand
TGTTGATTTGCCTTCTATACCTGTTAATCCTGTTCCATCCCCAAAAAATGAACCAGAAAATGATCCTGAGTAGGATCCTATATTTGAGACGTCAAGTGGAAAAAATTCTGCCATTTATTTTTTGATATAAATATTAATAAGAACTACCACCAGATGATCCACCACTGCTGCCACCAGATGATCCACCACTGCTACCTCCTGATGAGTAGTTTGGTGATGTAATTGGTTGCATATTGTTAGGCGTCATTTGTGACCCAGTTAAAGATTGAAGTATATTGTTTATAGGTATTAATATACTATGAGAATCAATAGAGTGAGTAGCCCCAACCATAGGTCCTTTATTAGGATGAATGTGGTAAAATCCTATATAATTTTTTCCATCTGAGGTTTTGTAATCTTTACCATCTGTATATAGATTATATTGTGTATAATTCATATTTAGGTATTCATTCAATCCATGTACATTTTCATTTTCTTCTGCTTTTCTTATTGAATAGTAATTAAAATCAGTTATGACTTGGACATCACCAGTTAACATCCATTTAATAAAAAATGGTTTATACATAATAAAATTAATATTTGCTGGGTTATTTAGTATATCATATTGGTCTTTTGTAAGTTCTTCAAATAAGTATTCATTTCTTTTTTTAGAAAAATATCTAATAAATGAACCAAATTTATAATCATCTGGGGTAGGATGTAAGGGAGGTATAGGAACTATTGTTAATGAATTAAATGGTGTATTTGTTGGTTGATATTGATCTTGTTGATCTTCAGGTGATATATATTTAGTTAATAAAATATTTTTCCCATCTCCAGGGAATTTTCCTGTATATGTTGTCCCATCAGCTAATTTATAACAAGTACCTTCATATTTTTCACCATTTGGTAGAATATAATAATATGAATTCCCATTTCCATCTGTAAGTGATTTAGATGAAATTGATTGGTTTGTTAGTATTTTATTTTTAGGATAATAAGCCATGTTTATTCTTTTTTATTATAAGGATATGTTTGGAAGTGCATCCAATCATAATCACCCCATCTTCCTATTGAATATAGTCCATGTTTTTCTAATATATCTACAAATTTCTTATATGGGGCTGTAGAAAATGTCGCTGGGGGTGATGTTTTTGTATTAGCATAACTTCCACCTGTTGATTTTGATCCTTTATTTGGATTTTCTGCTACAAACAAATCTATAGCTATTCCCCATGAGTGAAGACTTAATTTAGAAGGATTATTTCTATTAGCTCTGTAATTCCAAGTGCCTGAAGATACGTTTAATCCTAAATCATTTATTTCTTTTTCTGTAAAAGATGATTTGACTTCTTTAAAAGCTTTATCATATATATCTACAACATCTTTATGGAGTTTGAATTGTTTAATTTCTGGGCCAGTTGTATCTTTAGTTCTTCTTGAAGCTTGATAATAGAATTTATAAGGTGGAGTCCAAAGTACTAATCTAGGATCATTTGATTTAGAAATTGCTTCACCATATAAAGCTTTAACACCTTTTTGACCAGTACTAGATACTACTGGGTTAGCAGATGTGTCTGCACCTACAGCGGATCCATTAAATTGAGTAGCGTTTGATTGACCTAAATTATGTGTTTTAACTGCAGGGACAGTACCTACTGTCTTACCATCGTATTTTGGTCCTGATAAACTTGTTATAGTAGTAGTCCAATCATTATTTTGAATACGATGAGATATACCTGTGGTAATAAATTGTATTTTGTCTTGGTATCTTGCAGGTAATAATCTAGTATCAGCAGTATATGATTCATATATTCTCATACCACTTAACCCATCCATTGTTAACTCAAGATTAATAGGTAAAAATCCTATACTTGGGATAATACCTTCATTAACATATTCACCAAGTTCAAAACTAAATAAGTCTACAGCGGCATCTTTTGAACCATCAATTTGCTCATCTGTGATATTGCCATCATTTATAGCTGAGTATAAATTTTGTACTATACCTACATTTGAGTAAAAGCTAGTATCTATGTTAGCTGATCCTCCTTTAGGATCATTTACTGATGATTTATATAATATAATTCTGTCTGTTAATCCAGTATTCCATCTACTTAAAGCAGTAGCGTTAGCTCCTACTACATTACCATTTGCTTGGGCTCCAACAGTTACCATAGTAGCAAAATTATTTGATAATTGAGTTTTTACAGAAGCATCTCTTATAAAACTACCATCACTAGCATCTAATGTATGAGTAATAAATTTAGTTGGCTCTTCAAAAGCACTAGCTGCCTCAGGTATACTACCTAATCCAGGTATAAATGTACTATCTATTATACTAAATTGGTTAGTATCTTGATCATATATTATATTAAAATTATTAATATTACCTAAAGCATGTTGAATGCCTTTCATTAATTTATCTAAAAAATCAAATAATGATATAGCTCCACTTCCAACATCTATATAATCTTCTAAAGTTTTAGCTATATAATCCATATTAACATACATGTTTAATGTTTTACCTATGAATTGATGACTTTTACCTAATGGATCATATCTAAATTGAGAACCTTGTCTAATGTTATCAAATAAATTATTGTTAACATCTAAAGTAGGAAGACCATTTTCACCTACAGGAGGTGTTACTCCATTTTCACTATATCCTGTGTCTACATCTGCTATAGTTACAGTTTTAAAACTATATTCTTTTATAATAAGATCATAAGTTATGTTTATTTTAGTATCTCCAACACCAGGTTCTGTAGTTGAAAATCTTCTAGTATCTTTATTTGTTGGGGATGGAAATGCTATAATTGCTTCTTTTCCTATTCCTATATCCCATGAAGCTGGGCCCTTATAATCTCCTGATTCTATTACATCTAAGACTTCATCTTCAAAATTTCCAATATCTGAGTTAGTAGTAAACTTAGTTAAAGTAGGAACTAGTGGATCTTGATTTGCAGTTGAAAGCCAACTCATTCCGTTATTAGAATATATAGAAGCATAAGTACCATTTAATTGTATCTGTTCTGCATTTTCTTTTTTTATAATAATCCCAGATGTTGGTGTATATTGAGTAATTAAAGTATTTATCCCAGATATAGTATTATTTTTTTCAGTTTCATTAGCATTAAAATTACCATCTGGAACAACTGTACCTGTAAAGTCAACATAATTACCAATAATAGATTGGGAAGGAGTATCTGGGGTTGTTTCATTAGCATCTAACACATATTCAACTCCATAAAGAGGTATACTATTAAATCTAACTACCCCATTATTAACAGGTATAACATTTATAGTATACCATGAATATGTAGTAACATTACCAATGTTTGTTGTAGCACTACTTGGAGTAGGAGTAGTATTAGGTGGTGAAGATGGTAATGTTCCATCTAAATCTTTAATTACATCTATTAAACATATTCTAGGATCTAAACTACCATGTCTTGGGTATGTAAAGCAAAAATTAGCATTTTTATCAAAATCAATATTAATTAATGCTTGACCACCACTGTTTGAGTCATATAATAAACAAAAGTTTTGAAGACATCTTAATAAGAATCCAAGTTTCATATAGTATTGGGCTTGAACACCTGGGGTTGTGCCTTTTACACCTAATAACTGTGGAAATATCGCACCTATTACTTCACCTGCGGCACCAGTATCATCATTGTTTTGGTTTGGTTTTAAACCAACTCCAGCTGCTATTTTATCAGCGGTAGCATCTGCTCCTTGTAAAAAATATTTCCCAGCTTTATATATATCTTCTGGGGCTAGTTGCTCAGTCAGCCACCATATTATTTTATTTAGTGTAGATTTTTGAGCATTATATTGTAATGGTGGTTGATCTTCAGGAACATCTACAGTTTTAAATGTATTATTTGGGTGTGAAGTATTAGTTTTTAAAGATTCAATCACATCCCCTACAGCTACTAAGCTTATTGATATATCATAACTTCCATCATGTTGTAAATCCCAAGAATAGTTTTTAACTAAACCTAGCATAGCATCATAATTACCAGAGGAATTTTCTCTTTGTGCTTTTATGTTATTAAGGATTTCTAATTGTCCTATTCCTGGTGTGAGGAATTTTTCACCCATAGCTTGAGTACTATACGCTTGTGTAAAATCTCCTAATGCACCATCATTAGCTATAAAAATAGACCATCCCCATTCTAATAACATAGAATATCCTAATCTAAGGTATAATTGATCAATTATTTCAAATTGAGTAGCATTATGACATAATAATTTAATAGTTGCTTCTCTTAATGAACCACGATTTAATGATTTAACTTCAGCTGATATTAAACCTGGGGGAGGGGTGTAACCATATCCTGTAGTAGATTGCCATCCGTATGCTGTGTTACCTCCAAGACCAACACCTTTAGCAAATTCATCTCCAAATCTAGTATTAAATAAAGCATATGTTTTTGCTTCAGCTCCATCATCTTTTAAAACATCAACACCAGAAGTAAGTTTTAAAAAAGCTGTGTTAACATTTCTATGTAGGAGTCTATCTTCAGGTATATAACCAGTAGCACTAGTATAATTAGCATGATCTTTTTGTCTTCTTTCTATTTGATATTTAACATAATTATCAAATTTAGAACCTACAATATTTCTAGCCATAACTTATGAATTTAGTTTATCATAAGCAACCATAATGTTACTTACATCTCGTGGTATACGTATTTGAAGTCCTATTGGGACATTTAGAGTATTTTGAGGAAGATTATTATTACCTATAGAAATAACCCACCATAATGTAGAATCATTATAATATTGCAAAGCTAATTTATCATACCTATCTCCATCTGTTGTTATAACATATATATCATTAGTAGATAAAGGTATTAAAGGATATTTAGTATCCCTATAATACTTAATATTAGTGTCAGGTTGGTTTATTATTTTAGTATTTCTATATCGGTTCATATTCCTATAAATGTTTCTCCAAACTGTGGTGTAAAATCATGTACTGGGGTAAAGTTTACTGTTACTTTAATACCTTTAGGAAGTTGTTGTTTAAGTCCTGTTCTAGTACCGTCTTCTTTTCTATCTATATCCCAACCCATTCCTTCAATTTCTTGATAATCTATACTTTTAATTATACTAGGTACAAGGTAAAAATAATCACCCATACCAACATAAGTTATTGAACCTCTCATTAAACCAGATGTGTAGGCTGCAGATATTGGGGAATAAGAAGGGAGAACACTATTAATTAAATTATTTAGTTTAGTGTAATTTTTAGTTAAATCTAATTTAGATAAAGTTGGTACTAAAAATGTAATTGAGCTATCTCTTGAAAATCCATTATATTTATAGAAACTTTCAGCTCTACCCATATATTTGATAGGATTCCATTCTCCTTTAAATCCATCACTCCAACTTTCTATATAAGCTCTAAAGTTTATATCTACAGTTTCTGAGGGAGAAACAACTATAAAACTAAATGCTGCTAGGTCTGAGTCAATAAAACCTCCATCTCCATCAGAACTTATTCCTTCATTTGGGTCTGTTATACGTTGATTTACCACTGCTCCATTCTTAGCAACAATCCAATTACCTTTAAATGATGTTTGACTAGTATTATATTTATTTTCTCTATTAAATGTAGTATAATCAGTTGATGTTATAAGTGAATTACCTTGTACATCTTTAAAACTACCACTTCTAAAGTCAGTTATACCTGAGTTTCCAAATGTAGTATTTTGACCACTACCTAAAGATGTTTTATTAGCTATTTGACTACCATTTAATGTAAAAAGATCTTTATCAGCATTAGTTTTATCTTTAACAATACCAGTAGGAGCTGATTTGCGGTTTTGGTAAATTTCTGAGGTTGTTTTAGCTATTTGTTCATCAATTGGTGAATCGCTCCAGTTTCCTGTAAATTTTTTACTAATATCATATGCTTCCCCAGATTTTACTGATTTGTATGTCCATTTAATAGTAGGAGTACCAGTTGGAGTATAATATTCTGGTTTAGTAGGGTCAGTTCCTTTTCTACCTATAGTAGCAGATGCTGAAGGGTGTGTGGAAGGAGCATATAAACTACTTGAAATTACTTTAGTGTTACGATTTAATATATTATTAGAATTATCTGTTTCTCCAAAATATTTAGATTTAAGGATTTGTACATTAAATTGTGAATTTCTAATTTGATACTGTTGAAACACACTTCTAGTCCCAGTATCACCAGAAATATCAAATGGATCATATAACCAATATACTTTATATCTACCTTCTTTAAAAAGTGGAACTAAATAATTAGAACTATCTATATTAACATTATCATAAATAAAATTAGTTTTATTTTCAACTAATGGAACTTGCCTAGTAGGTTCAGTTAAACCAATTCTGGTAGATCCAATCCCTAAAGGAGCACCTGGTCCTCCAATGTATCTAATAAGTTCAGTGCGATTTCCAACTCCTGTGACCCCAAATTGATCAAATCCTGTAGCAACACGATTTATTTTGTTTAACATTAATGTTGTTAAACGATTTGGTCCATTTCCTTCTATAGTTAGTTCATTTCGTATTCCTGATGATCCTATACTATCTTTAGTATTTCGATAATATCCATTATTGCCTCCTTTATAATAACTTCTTTCTAATGGGTTTAAGCCTTGTTTATTTAAATGATATCCTATCCAATTTACTCCAGCTTGAGCTATTGTTCCTAATGGATTGTACAAACGTGTTGTACCTTCCATTTTAACATTTTGACGTTCTAATAATTCTTGTTTAACTACAAAAAATATACCTGCAGGAGTAAGCATAAATTTAGTTAATCTTTGCATGTCTTGATATGCATGACCTATAACAAATCTATTTGTTCTCCAAATAAAATCAGGGTAGTTTGAAGTACGAGTTGTATCAAAAGTATTATTAAAAAAGTTAATACTTTGATTAGCAATTCCAACAGCTCCATTAGTTACAAATCCTGCAGCTGCATCAAGACCTTTTATTATAGGAGACGCGATATCTACACCTTTACCTGTAAATATACTAGTTTTAACACCCGCGCCTGAAGTATAACCAAATGTTGGAGCATTAAATGTTACCTCAGGTATATCAAAAAAATTAGCCCCTACATTTGCGATAGGTGCGTAAGAAGCAGATAAGTTTTGATTATAATTGAACTCAATATTAGGAATATTGGGTGCAACATATGAAAAAGGTTGGCCACTGTCTCCTCCCCCACGTCTATCATGTCCATATCTTAAAGATTTAAGATTGGTTTGGAGATTAATTAAAGCCATTAATTAATGTTATTTATTGAGGTTGGTTGTTAATATATTGAGATGGAGTATATCCATTATTTCTACTAAGCTGTGATGTTTGAGGTAACATATTATTTGTTCCATCATCATAGAATTGATAGCTGTTGTTTATATCACCAAAATATTCATTTCTACCTACAGAGTAATAATGCATCTGTGATTGATTTGTTGCTAATATAGTGTTAGGTTGACCAGCAGTGTTGTATGCTGCTAAATTTGATTCGTCACTAAAATACATGTTGTATAGTCCCATAATTGTATGTTTTTAAGGTTTATTATAAATATTTATCCTTATTGGGTCTTCACCTGGGTTTGGAGATTACTTTGATTAATAAGTGGAGCTAAAATTCTACCTGCTTCAATTCCATCAATTTGAACAACACCAGGAGCACTTGCCATTTGTTGCAATATATTTTTGATGGCTGCTAATTCAGAGGCCATACTTGAGTTATTGCCTTCATTTGATGAAGATGATTTTTTTCCTTTACCACCTAAATTAGTTCCAGCTATAACAGTATCATTATCATTTAAAGCTATAGCACCTTCAGGTGCTAATAAAGTACGTTTACCATATCCTGGTTCAGACGCAATGTCATCTCCCTTACTAAAAAAACCAGATGCTAAACTTACTAACCCAGCACCAGCTGCTATAGCTACTGGGATTCCAAATGGGCCTAAGAAACTAACTATTGATCCCCAAGCTTTAGCTATAGCTGTACCTATACTTTTCCAAAAATCTTTTTTAAGTAAATTACCTAATGTACCTTGAAGGGTTATATTTTTCATTGTTTCTTTACCTAACAATTTAGCTCCTAAGATTATACCTCCCCATACAACTGCTATTGATTGTACTATTTGTAATACTCCATCAAATCCACTTTTCATTTCCCCATTTAATAAGGATGTAAATGATTGAACAGCATCTGCTATAGACCGTATAATAAAAAACACAGGTTGTAATAATAAATTAACAGCAGGTAAGATAGCTGATACTAAATTTGCTAGTGGGTCTACTATTGCTAATATTGGATCTGCTAAGGAAACAAATACTTCTTTTAATTTTTCAATACTTTGGTTAAATCGATCTTGGATACTTTGTTGTTTCATCATAGTATCTAATTCACCATCAGCTAACATTTGGGCTGCTTTTTTAGCACCATATTTTTGCTTAGCAGCCTCATATGCTTCTGATTCTTTTTCATTTAAATCTCGACCTATAGTAGCTAATGCTTCTTGTTCAATTAATGAGTTAGCTAATCCTTCTCTAGTCATACCCACTGCTTTAGCCATTGCTTCTTGTTGGATACGATTCATTTTAGTGAACTCAGCTGATCCTCCTAATTGTGCGTTAATTTCTTCAGCTACTTTTCCTATATCGCCATTAAGAGCTGCTAAACGAGCTGCTTCAAGATTAATATTTTTACCAGTTAATAATTCAGCTTCTAATTCAGCTGATATACTATCTTCAAAATTTAATAATGAAGATGCTATTTCATCAGCTTGTTCTAGGTTTATACCCATTTCTTTAGCTTTAATAGCAGCTTCTGCTAATGCTTTAGGAGTACCACCTAATGATAATTTGATAGCATTTGATACACCAGCTGTTTCTTTTAATACTTGTTTAACATTAATTGCTAAACCTTTTTCTACAGCTAATGCTTTGGCACTACCTAAAAATTCTTTTGTATTATCTTCTAAATTACCACCAGTTGCTAATGTAATACTTTGCATTGCTGTTAACTCTTCATTAGTTAATCCAGCTTGTTCTCTTAACTTAGTAAATGTTTTTAAATCTTTTTCATTTAATTGAGCATTTGTACCTAAAGCGGTACCTACAGCCATCATGCTTTCTTGTAATGCTCTAGTGTTGAGGGCAGCATCCATAGACATATTAGCCATACTATTTAACTCTTGGCGAGTTTTAGATGCTTCAGCATAAGTCATATTCATACCTTTAGCTAATTCACCTGTTGCTGCATCAGCTGATGTTAAAGCGTCAATCATTTGATCAACTACAAACGCAGTAACTACAGCTGGGTCTTTTAGATGTTTTAACAATGCTCTACCCATCATCTGGGTGCCAACTCCTAATACTTGAAATTTATTAGTTAAACTATCAACGTCTCCTCCTGCTTCTCTAATAGCATCTGCTTCATCAACCATTGCTTGTTGAGCTTCTCTTATACCTAAAGCTTGAGTTAAACTACTTAATCCTAATTTAGACATAGATTCGTCTAAACCAGCCATTGCAGCTCCAGATAGACCCATTAATGTTCGTTGGTCCTCTAAGTCTTTATTAGTTTGTTTTATAGCTTTATCAAGATCTAGATAGTGAGCATCTGTTTCTTCAATAATACCTGCTATATTCTTTTGAGTGTTTTCATTTTCTTTTAACTGGTCATTGGTTTTATCTAATATTGAATTAGTTCGATTTAATTTCTTTTGAAGTTGCTCTGCTCTTTCAAGATCTTTATCACTTATGTTTTGTTTTTGATTTAAAATTTTTATTTCTTTTTCAAGTTGATCTTTAAGATTTTCTCCTTGTTTCTTTTTTGCTTCAAGTTGTTTTTGATCTGTTTTTAAAAGAGCATCAGCATTAGCTAATCTTTGTTTTTCTTTATTTAACTTAATAATGATATCATCTAACTCATCTTCAGTTAATTTAGATATTTTCTTTTGATGGAATTGAATTTTTTCAGCTAAGCCAGCAATAGCGTTAAAACTTCTAGCCGCTTGATTTATTCCTTCTCTAGTTTTTTTAATTTCTGCAACGACACCTTTAAAACCTTCCCAAGCTTCTCCAACATTAGTTTTCATTTTTTGAACTTCTTCGTTCATAGACTGAAGGAGTACTCTAGCGGCTCCTCCAGATTTAATTAAATTATTAAAATCAACATCACTAATGTCTTTTTCTAATTGTCTAAAGAGTCTTCTTAATTCTTCTATTTCTTTTTTATCTAAAGGTTTGTCAGCCATAATTTATAGTTATATATAATAAATATGAGAAAATTAAAGAATTAATATTTAGCTAGTTTCTTAGAAGGATCTATTTTTCCTTTAAAGTGTGAAGGAAGTGATACTTTACCTTCTTTAATCTTTTGAGATTGAGCACCTAAATCTTCATTTTGAGAAGCATTTTGTTTTTCATAATGTTCTTTTAACTTATGAAAAGTAAATTTCCGGAGCCAAATAGGCATATTATAAACTGTCTCCCAGTCATAACCGCCTTGACCATGAAAAACTATTTCGTGGATTTGTGTAAATAAATTAGCTCTAACTTGAGGTACTATCTCAAAGGTCAGGCCAAAAAAAGCTAAGTCCAATTGGAATTGTAGACTTTTCGTCGCTTCCGTCGGGAAAAAAGGTCAGATCTATGTCTGGTTGAACCTCCTTTACATACTCTCTTAACGCTCTAGAGTCGCGAGCTAACATAACGTCTACAAAATCTCTAATATCTTTAGAATCACGATTACCATTTATAGAAGTAATCATATATTTTAAGCGAGTTGATAGTTCAGTTGAAGAATTTTTGTTAATCTTTTTTAAACCATCAACTTCAGCTTTGATTTTTTTCTCATCATTACCTGTTAAAAATTTAAAGGTTATTACATTATTTGTAGTGGGTAGGGTGAATGGTAATTCATTTACTCCTTTTTTAAATAATTTAGGATCAATTGGTTTATTTTCTATTGTAGTTAAATCAACATTTTGTTCTTCATTTCCCCACATAAATGTGTAATCTTTACCATATCCTAAAATACGAGATGCTATTAATATAGCATTTTTATCCCCAACACATAAATCATCATAATTTATATCAGAAACAATAAGTGATTTAATTAATTCATCTAATACTGTGCCTTTATTAATATAGTTTTGATTGGTTAAAATATCTTCTTCCTTTGCGGTCATATATTTCATTTCAATTTTACCACTTGATAAAGGTGATGATTCAGGATATATTAATCCTAATGATGGTAATTCAACAATCTCTGTTGGAATGTTTAGTTTATTTTCGCTCATATCTTTTATTTGTTATAACTTGATGTCCTATATAAATATATACAAATTCAGTTTTATTACTGGGCTTCAAAATTTGTTTTCATATAATTGTAATAAGGTTTAGTTTCCCCCCAAAGCTGATTAAATTGTTGAGGAGCTCCACCTATTATACTAGTAACATTTTCCGCTGGGTATGTTGTGATAGTATCAGGAAGAGGTACTATGAATGCAGTTGGAGCAGTGTTTGATGTGTCTGTACTTAAACCTGAACTTGAGAAAGATGATGATTGTATACCTACAAAATTAGGAGAATCAATTTGTTCTATATATGTTACTCCGTTTGGGGTATATTGGTCTACATATTGAGAAGGAGCTCCACCATATTCTCCTAATTGTACTGATGGAGAGTTAGGTAAGTTTCCATAATTTGTAGGCACACTTAATTCATCAGGTTTAAAAGCAGTTGGATCAAAATTACTATTTGAGTTGTCTAATCCAGTGTTATCTAGTGTGTTTACTTGGTTATTATTAGCAGGTACACTAATTGTGTCAATTATATCTAAATATGAATTATTCGCATTATATTGTGATTCATATTGGGAAGGAGAACCACCAAATTCCCCAGATACTGGTTGGGGATAATTATTAGGTACACTTATACTATCAGGGATAGGTATGTTTGAGATAGAAGTACTATTTGTATTATCTAAACTTGTTTTATCTAATGTTAGAGTTTGTGGGGTTTCATTTATATTTCCAATTGAATTTAAATAAGTATTATTAGTACTATAAGGTGAAATATACTGTGAAGGGGCCCCACCAAATTCTCCAGAAGCTAGTTGTGGATAGTCATTAGGTGCACTTATACTATTAGGAATTGGAATATTTGAAATAGAACCTTCGTTAGTATTATCTAAACTTGTTTTATTTAAAGTACTAAGTTGAGGACTGTCTGTGTCTTCAATAGGAACACTACTTAAATAAGTATTATTAGGTCCATATATTTGAGAGTATTGAGAAGATGCTCCACCATATTCTCCTTTAGTTAATGATGGATAATCTGTGTTTATTGATGGAATTGGATTATTTGTATCATATAGTCCTATAGTATTATCTAAACCTGTATTATCTAATGTATTTATTAAAGCACTTCCATTATTAGGTTGACCTAAAGTTTCATCTTCATAAGTAAGATTTGGTGAATTACTTTGAACAAATCCAGATTGAGGATTATTAATAGGTGTATCACCAGGAAAACTTCCAGCGCTTAATCCTGTTTGACCTTGTAATAGACGTTGTTTTAAACCCATATTGTTTTATTATAAATATTAGAAAAAAGAAAGCCCGCAAACTGCGAGCTCTTT
>Ga0181349_1000910_pt1 | contig 12659 bp, 13 predicted proteins | sample Su13VDMM110SD_FD_130106 | JGI IMG/M metagenome (GOLD analysis project Ga0181349, IMG submission 130106) | Freshwater viral communities from Lake Michigan, USA - Su13.VD.MM110.S.D | ecosystem: Environmental > Aquatic > Freshwater > Lake | place: USA: Michigan | collected 2013-07-16 | reverse complement strand
GTAAACCTTTCAACCGACACAATCGGCTCGTATGTTGCGAGTTTGGTTGCTGGTACTGGTGTAACGCTTACGAACAACTCTGGCGAAGGCGCTACTCCGACCGTTGCAATCGGTCAATCGGTGTCGACTAGCGCATCTGTAACATTTGGTCAATTAACGGTAAACGGTCAGACAAGTGTAGGTGGACACATAATCCCAAGCACGAATATTTTATATGACCTCGGTTCTGAAACAAATAGATTCCGTGATATATACCTTTCTGGCACCAGCATAAATCTTGGTGGAGTTGAAATAACCAGCGATGGAACATCTATTTCTATTCCTAGTGGTTTAAGTGGTAATGCAACTACAGCAACAACATTGCAAAACACAAGAACCATCTCTCTTTCTGGAGATGTTTCTGGCTCTGTTTCTTTCAACGGTTCATCAAATGTTGACATCACCGCAACTGTGCAGCCAAACTCCGTTGCTCTCGGTACAGACACGACTGGAAACTATGTTAATGACATCACCGCCGGAACGGGCGTCGCCGTTACGCACACTCCTGGCGAAGGAACAAGTCCAACAATTGCCATTGGACAGGCAGTAGGGACTTCTGCATCAGTAACTTTTGCGAAAGTTGACACAACTGGCGACATAACTGTTGGCGGAAACCTGACAGTAAATGGAACGACGACCACGGTTAATAGCACTGCTGTCAATGTTAAAAATCAGGTGGTTTTTGAAGGTGTAACTGATGACAATTTTGAGACAACACTTACGGTCGTTGACCCAACCGCCGATAGAACTATTACTTTTCCAGATGCAACTACGACTGTTGTCGGCACTGACACAACTCAAACACTGACGAATAAGACACTTACATCACCTGCTATTAGCACCCCTACTGGTTTGGTGAAGGGTGATGTTGGTCTTGGTAATGTTGATAATACATCCAACGCCACGGAACGTGCAGCGACTGCAACCCTAACAAACAAGACACTTACATCTCCTGTCATTAATACTCCGACGGGAATTGTTAAGGGAGATGTTGGTTTGGGTTCAGTAGATAATACTGCCGACACAGCAAAACCTGTTTCAACGGCACAACAAACAGCGCTCGACCTAAAGGCTCCACTTGCTTCTCCTACTTTTACAGGGACAGTAACAGTTCCAAACAATTCATTTGCTCTTGGAACCACAACAACGGGCAACTACATCAACAGCACAGATGCCGTGGATGGATTGCATGCACGTTACATACCGGCTGCAGATGTTGCTAATTATGCAGGTGAATACAACAACGGTGCCTCTTATGGAATAGGCGCCATTGTGAGCACGGGGGTTGGAAGTCCATACGGCACCGCAGGAGAACTGTTTGTTCGTGTTTCAAATGCCGGAAACCCAGGTTATCCGCCAGGAAGTGCAAGTTTTGACACCTATAGTCATTTGACTTCGTCGGGTGAAGGCTCTCTTGCAATTTTTGCTGTAGATGACACGGTAATGCAAGTAAGAGTTACAGATGTTAGCAACACAGAAATTAGCTACCTAAACGGTGTTACGTCTGCGATTCAAACTCAGATTGACACCAAAGCACCCATCGCCTCACCAACATTCACAGGAACCGTTACAATTCCTGACAACACAGTTGCTCTCGGAACAAAAACTACTGGAGACTACGTCCAGTCGCTTGTCGCAGGCACGGGTGTAACACTTTCTAATAACTCAGGCGAAACATCCACACCAACAATCGCTATTGGTCAGGCAGTTGGAACAAGCGCCTCGGTTACATTTGCCGCTGTCACTGCTCCAGTAATTGGCAACGCTTCTACTGCTACATCGCTAGCCACGCCACGAGCAATTCAACTTTCGGGCGATGTAACTGGTACCGCAAACTTTGATGGTTCTGCCGCGATTAATATCTCTGCAACCATTGCCGCCAACTCGGTTGCACTCGGTACGGATACAAGTGGAAGTTATGTAGAGTCGCTTGTCGCTGGTACTGGCGTTACCCTTACTAACAACTCTGGAGAAACAGCCACTCCAACTATTGCAATCGGCCAAGCTGTAGGTACTGGAGACAGCGTAACTTTTGTTGGTGTAACTGCCGCCCTAACAGGAAACGCAAGTACTGCAACAACCCTCCAAACTTCACGAAACATTGCTGGCCAAGCATTTAATGGTTCGGCAAATATTTCTATTTCACCAACGGACCTAACCGGAGTAACCTCAACTGCGGCAGAACTAAATATTCTTGATGGTGCCACGCTTTCCGTGACTGAACTCAACTATGTAGACGGAGTCACTTCTGCAATTCAAACGCAACTGGATGCAAAAGCGCCTTCTGCTTCGCCAACATTCACGGGAAGCGTCACTGTTCCCACACCTACCAGCGATTCCCATGCGGCAACCAAGGCGTACGCAGATGCAATCGCCGCTGGAATAAATTGGCATAACTCAGTGGAGACGGCAACGGCAGCCGTTCTTCCAAATACCCCGACCTACGATAACGGAACAAATGGTGTAGGGGCAACCCTTACCGCATCTGCTAACGCAAGATTGGTGATGGACGGAGCCAATGCAACGACGGGCGACAGAGTTTTGGTCAAGAATCAAGCCAGTGCGACACAAAACGGAATTTATGTAGTTACCGCTCAGGGTTCCGTCAGTGTGCCGTACGTACTTACGAGAGCATCCGACCACGATAATCTGATTGATGAGGTCATACGTGGCGACGCTGTTTATGTAGCGAATGGCTCAACAAACGTAAATCAAGGTTTCATTATTTCTTCGGAGGGTACTGGCGCAAACGACAAGCACGTTCTTGGAACCGACGATATGAACTGGTCACAGTTTACTGGCGCGGCGAACATTACTGCAGGAACAGGAATAACAAAGACTGGCAACACGCTTTCAATAGGCCAAAGTGTGGAAACAAGCGCAACAGTAACTTTTAATACCGTAACAGCAGCGCTCACTGGTAATGCCAGCACTGCAACAACTCTTGCAACAGCAAGAAATATTGCCGGTCAGTCATTTAATGGTTCTGCAAACATTTCCATTGCCCCTACGGATTTGACTGGCGTTACCTCAACAGCCGCCGAAATCAACATTCTTGATGGCGCCACCCTTTCAACAGCAGAACTAAACATTCTTGATGGCGTAACGGCAACATTCTCAGAACTCAACATTCTTGATGGTGTCACTTCATCGACTGCAGAACTCAACCTGCTTGACGGTGTCACTTCATCAACTGCCGAACTGAATATTCTTGACGGAGTCACTTCCACCACTGCAGAAATTAACATTCTCGATGGCGTAACGGCAACTGCAGCAGAACTAAACATTCTTGATGGCGTAACATCATCTACCGCAGAACTAAACATTCTTGACGGGGTAACTTCTACTACCGCAGAACTCAACATTCTTGATGGAGTAACTTCGTCGACTGCAGAACTCAACATTCTTGATGGAGTTTTAGCAAGTGCCGCAGAAATCAATATCCTTGACGGTGCAACTCTTACGACCACCGAGCTCAACTATGTTGACGGTGTTACTTCGGCAGTTCAAACCCAGATTGATACAAAGGCACCTATTGCTTCACCGACTTTCACTGGGACGGTCACAATCCCGACTGGCGCATCGATTACTGCTCCTACCGGCTTGGTTAAGGGTGATGTTGGACTTGGTAATGTGGACAACACATCCAATGTCACAGAACGCGCCGCAACTGCAACTTTGACAAACAAAACACTTACATCACCCGTAATCAACACTCCAACAGGGATTGTTAAGGGCGATGTGGGACTTGGTTCAGTTGACAACACGGCAGATACTGCAAAGCCGGTTTCCACGGCTCAACAAACTGCCCTTGACCTAAAAGCAAATCTCGCTTCGCCAACATTTACGGGAACGGTAGTGCTTCCAGATAACACGGTTGCCCTTGGCACCAAAACAACTGGAGATTACGTTTCTTCACTTGTAGCAGGCACGGGCGTAACCCTTACCAACAACTCTGGAGAAACAGCGACTCCAACTATTGCAATCGGGCAAGCAGTGGAAACAAGCGCATCAGTAACTTTTGCAAACTTGACCGTGACTGGGGACTTGACGGTTTCTGGTACAACAACTTCAATCAATACTGAAACACTTACCGTTGATGACAACATCATCGTTCTCAACAACAACGCAACAGGTGCCCCAAGCGCAAACGCTGGTATTGAAATTGAGCGTGGCTCTTCAGCGAACGTGGCACTCCGCTGGAACGAAACCTCAGATAAATGGGAATTGACAACCGACGGGTCAGCCTATGCAGATATAGCCACAGAAACATATGCGGCATCCCTAGCTCCAGCAACCCTTGATGCCATCGGCGATGTAACAATCACAAGTGCCTCTTCGGGTCAGTTCCTGAAGTGGAATGGCACAGCTTGGGTCAACGACGCCATTGACCTTAGTACTGATACAACTGGCGATTATGTTGCAACTCTGACTGCGGGCACAGGAATCACCCTGTCCAACAACTCAGGCGAAGGCGCATCCCCAACAGTGGCAGTTGATACCACCGTAATTGCGCCGTTGGCGTCACCTACTTTTACGGGAACCCCGACCCTTCCTACTGGAACAATTGCTACAACTCAAACTGCTTTAGACAGTTCCACAAAAGTAGCTACCACTGCGTTTGTTACCACAGCAGACGCTCTAAAAGCACCTCTTGCGTCACCAACATTTACCGGCACGGTAACACTGCCATCGGGCACAGTAACAAGTACAATGATTCTTGACGGAACTATCGCCAATGCCGATATTTCAACAACTGCCGCAATTGACCTTGGTAAGTTGGCAGACATTTCAACAAGTGCCCAGACCGCCTCGTACACGCTTGTATTGGCTGACAAAAACAAGATTGTGGAAATGAGTGTCGCTACGGCAAATACGCTCACCGTGCCCCCAAACTCGTCTGTTGCTTACCCGGTTGGCTCGCAGATAAACATTTTGCAAACGGGTGCTGGTCAAACAACAGTCACGGCTGGTGCTGGGGTGACCATCAACGCCGCCCCAGGTCTCAAGATGAGAACACAGTGGTCATATGCTACTCTCGTTAAGAGAGCCGAGAACATTTGGGTTCTCGTTGGAGACATTTCGGCATAACTTATGGCAAGAACAACAAAAGATTCGGGTGGAAAGATACCAGGTGTACCAACAATTGGTACGGCTACGCTCGCATCTGGAACTTCTGCCAACGTAGTTTTTACTGCACCTGCATATACGGGCAAGGGAACCCTTACCTATAGGGCAACTTCCGATTCAGGCCAAACAAATACTGGCGCATCTAGCCCAATCGTAGTATCTGGAATGACAGCAGGAACAACAAGAACTTTTACTGTTGTTGCAATTTCTTCAAACGGTGTTGAGTCTGCTGCTTCTAATGCAAGCCCATCACTAGTAATGGGTGTTGGACCAACAGCACCAACAATTGGTTCTGCTACTGCAGGAAACGCTAGTGCAACGGTTACCTATACGGCCAACGCCACCGGAACCGCTGGTTCTGCAACGTACACTGCTACTTCAAGTCCAGGCGGGCTTACAGGCACCGGAGCATCGCCAATTACCGTTTCTGGTCTTACTAATGGTCAGGCTTATACATTCACCGTCACGGCTTCTACGGAATACGGTTCAGCAACATCGGCGGCATCCAACTCAGTTACGCCAGTTGCCCCACCTTATTTCCCGCCCTATTTTCCTCCGTTTTTTCCACCATTCTTCCCTCCGTTTTTTCCACCATTCTTCCCTCCGTTCTTTCCTCCTTTCTTCCCACCATTCTTCCCACCATTCTTCCCTCCGTTCTTTCCTCCTTTCTTCCCTCCGTTCTTTCCACCGGGTTTTGGTCCAGGATTCAAATAGAAACAAAATAAAAAATGGATTACCGAGAACTTGTTTTTGATTTAGAAAACCTTCCCTCTGCTGACCCATCAAATATAGTCATCAAAGAAAATTTTGTAAGTAAAGAACATCTGCTGGAGATAGCAAACTACTGCGCTTCAATAGAAGAATGGGAATCTCAAAGTGACCTGGGAACCGACAGCATTCATACCCCGGAATTAATTGAAAAAAACTCCCCTAGAATTTTTTCAATCATGCAACAGTATGTTGACAATGTTCAAAATGAGGTTGAATACAAGTTTGGTAGAAAACTTGAAAAAACAAACCCAGGAATACGAAAGTGGTTTCCAGGCGAATATCAAGACATTCATGCTGATGGAGAAACTGCTGCTGGGTGGCCTGGGTACAACTACATAGTTGATTACGGTTCAATCATATATTTAAATGATGAATACGAGGGTGGAGAAATATTTTTTCCAAAATACAATATCCACATACAGCCAAAACCGGGAACATTGGTGTTTTTCCCATCAACAAATATGTATGCACACGGAGTCACGGAGATTACGGATGGAATTAGGTACACATCTCCGCATTTTTGGATTCCAGTAAAACATAGGATACTGATGGATATGTCGGTTATGGATACCCAGGACTAAAAAAACTTGAAAAAGCTCTACCACCTACATATACCAAGAACATCTGGGAGGGGTATCTGTGATGCGCTATGGAGAACTTTTTATAGACACGGTCTAGTTGAGCCAAATACTCACGAATCTCCCACAATGTATAAAAAGCAAGAAATGGGTGGACTCCCCTTCATATCTGGTCATTTTGCAAAAAATCCAATTGTAGAAAACATAGATGATTTTGAAGTTTTTTCAATAGTTAGAGACCCAGTAGAACATTATTTGAGCATTGCCACATATGTCTCCGAAAGCACTGATTTTGAAATGTCAAACGAATTCATGGACGATTTCATGTATGGAAATGTAACCCCTTTTGGAGCCAACGAACTATTCTCAAATTCGGGGAATATACAGTCAAAAATGCTATTTTGCAGGATTGCTTTTGTGGATAAGTCGTTTGTTTCTCTTAGGGATGGTGATGTTGTGAACGAGAAAAATATGGTTTTTATAGAAAATGATATGCCAAGCAAAGATGACATAAAAGACTTAATTGGCTCCATGAATCTATTCTCCCTACCAAACAGAGGGATGGCAATTGATTGGCTCAAAGCAAACGTGCTTAGGTCGCATGGTTTTTCTTTAGATAAATCAATACACGACATAACAAATTGCTCAAAAAAAAATGGCTTCAAACCAGACATAAGCCACATAAGGGAAATAAAACGGCGCTCAGAAATTGATGCATATCTATATGGGTTAGTACAAGAACAATAATTTGATAGTGTTATTGACATGTCGTTAAGTAAAGAATCACCATGGAATATACGGCCAGGACACTTTGGGAGTGGACCGGAGAATATACATGTTTTTGAAAATTTCATAGATGAAAAAGATTTGAAGGTTGTTCAAGATTTCTGCCCGACGATAAACGAGTGGAATAACTCAAAAGAGAGTGTTTACGCCAAAGATGGAACATGTCTTTATAACGCTGATTACTGGAATGACAGGCAATGTAGTAGCGAAATTCTGCAAAAACTCTCTATTCAGGTTTTTGAAATAGTTGATAAATATATTACAAAAATGCAGTTGAAGCTTGAAGAAATTTACAACCTAAAGCTATCTCCACGCCCACCAGTTATTATGAAGTGGAGGCCAGGAATCGAACAGCGGCCCCATGCCGACAAGCAACTCAACAACGGTGAACCAAATGCATTTGTTGACTATGATTTGAATTCCCTATTTTACTACAATGATGATTTTGAAGGAGGAGAACTTTATTACCCGCAACATGACTTGACCATAAAACCGAAACCGGGATTGGCGGTTGCTCACCCAGGAGATGTTAATTATTTGCATGGGGTCACCTTGGTTACCAGGGGACATAGATACACAACGCCGTCGTTTTACACTGTGTTGTAAGCCATGATTTTAGTTAAAAAAAATGTCATAAAACCAAAAGAAATTGATTTAATACTAAACGTAATTAAAGCAATGGGTCCGCCACTGGAATCTCCAGAAGACGACAGCTCAATTGGATATTATAGTGAATTAGACTTACTAAATTTTGATATCTTTGTATACGGAATTTTTAGAGACATATGTGAGCGAGTTCTAGGGCTGGCCAAAAAAGAATTCAACTTAAGCTTAGAGTTATACCAAGCCACCATCGCCAAGGTCGTTCCCGGAAACATAACCAAAGAACACACAGATTGCAAACATCCTGATGGAATTACCAAAGTGGGATGTGGTAATTTTTGTATTTCAGCGGTTGCATATTTGAACCAGGATTTTACCGGCGGAGACTTAGTTTTTACGAAAATAGAACACAATCACAAACCAATCCCTGGTGATTGCATAATATTCCCAAGTCATTCACAATATAACCACTATGTGGATAGCGTCTTGAGCGGGGAAAGAATAAGTTTGGTAATGATGTTCTCTGGAGTATGATGAGCGCATGACAAATATTCAGGTTGAATACATAGGCGACCCAAAAGCCGGATTTCTTGTATATAGAAATGTACTGAAAGAAAACCTACGAATACCAGAACGCCTAGAAACGACAATAGGCAAAAGCACTACTCCTCCATACTCGTGGATGCAGGCTCTTGTCGGTGATGGACAAGTAATGAAAGATTACAGGGATTGCGTTGACTGTAAGATGAGCCCGGCACATTTTCAGAATTGCCCAGAGCAATACTCAGAACTCATCAACATATACAACGACACCGTGACCGGGTTGACTGCTTGCTTGCAGGATTACGAATCCAGGTACAACATACGTATGGACTTCATGGAAGCAATCAATTATGTCCGATACAACGAGGGTCAGCACTTCAATGTGCACGCCGACCACGGTTTTTCATATGTCTGCACCGTATCTTCAGTCATGTACCTGAACGATAATTACGATGGTGGCGAGCTTTGGTTTCCGTACTTAGATGTTACGTTTAAGCCTAAATACGGAGACATAGTTTTATTCCCCTCTACGTTTATATATTCCCATGCTTCCAAACCTGTCACCAGGGGAACCAAGTACGCAGCTGTAACCATGTTTGACTACAACGACAGGTTCCATAAACAGTGGAAGGGCTACGGCAAGAACATAGACGGGACCGAAGCTGAATACGGACCAGGAATCGTTAGCCCAACAGCCAATCAAGTTGAAAGATTCATATTTCAGAAATGACAAAATTATTTCTTAAACAAACACATCAGAGCCCACCACTCATACAACAGTCAAGGCTTAAGCGTGACTGGATGGACGCCACATACAATAAACATGCATACCAATGTCTCCCAATGACTGTTGCAAATGTTTATGGTTGGGAGTTAATTCTTGAGGAGGACCTAGTTGTCCAGTGGGATGGTGGCAATACTCCGCCGGTCATTCTTTCTGGAGAGAGAACTTCTTCTGGTCGGGTTCAGGCAATATCTTCAATAATCGGAATGATTTCAATAAATATGGGCTGGGTTATAAATACGGAGGAGGGATACAACACTTGGATTTCTGGTTCGCCAAATTACTTCCTAGATGGAGCGGTTCCACTAACTGCGACAATCCCTAGTTATTGGTGGCCAGACGAATCACAGATGAACTGGAAAATAACCAAAATTGGCGAGCCAGTAACATTTGCGGCAGGAATCCCTTTTTGCTTCTTTAATATCTACGATAATTCAGTACTCGAAAATGTTGAGATTATCCAATCAAATCTTTGGACAGACCCAAAGCTTGTCGCAGCTCGCATGAAATACGGGGAAATGAAGGCAAAAAATAATGTCGAAAAGCCATGGACATGGACCAAGGGAATTCGCACAGGTATTGACGGGGATGGCAAACAAATCGGGCCGACATTCACCGGACTGCCTCGATTAGCTAATCCGTAGTGTAAAATATGGGTACTTGTCCAAAACTAGCATGACGGAGCAAACATGAAATTCGAGTCTTCATTTTCAACACAAGAGAAGAAACTGATATACCAGCGCACGCTCAAAGACCTCGAGAGACAGCTCATGGAGAGGCTTATCACAGAGGGTTTTGACCCAGACACCTTCAATCCCGAAACATTCACCCCAAGCACCGATGCCAATGGTGCAAATGTGGCACACATGTTCATTGTTGGTTTTTTGGAAAAAATAGAAAAAATCAAATTAAAATTGGAAGAGTAATATTCACTCATGGCACTTTCGGCAGGACAATTAGCTAAAGCAAAGGCTGAAGCAATTCAGATTCTTGAGTACTCAATATATACTCTTGCCTTTGCTCTTGGCATCCAAGATGAAGACCTTCAGCCAGACATGGAAAATCCAATAGATATGTTGGCGTTTGCAAATAGCGCACTCGCTGCACAGCACGACGCATACGAATGTTTGAAACTGCAACTGGCGGCGCTAGTAAGACTACAGAGTTGATGGGTAATTATGAAAATAGTTCCTCGAATAAACGAAGCAATATCGGCTATTGAAAAAACCTTGGATTCTGAAAAATACTTAATCTCCCCAGATAGTGATAACGACTTTCCAAATATCCTTGACCCTCAAGAAAACCCGAATAGGGACTCGCAGGTTGCCAGATGGAACCCAAAGCTATTATCGTACGAGCTTCCCGATGGAGCAACATTCTTTTGTGACTTATTGCAGTCAGGTGACCTCCTAAAACCAAATGGCATGGTCAAGCCTGGAGATTTCATGAAGAACGAAGAAATAGAGGAGATTTTTGGTGAGGCATAGAATGGCTGGTGGGGGCAACCTTTACGATGCAGATGAGGAAGTAGAATATAACAAAATTCAGCTTGCCATGTTTGCGTATATCTTTGATTTTGACCCAACTGATGTTGATTCGATGAGCATGGAAGATGCCGTCACCAAATTGAGGGCAATGTGGAAGTACACCAACGACACGAAGAGTTCCGTCGAGCCTGCATATACAGATAATGCAATACCAAGATTTTTCTCGATGGTTAATGCATCACTGACAAGTAGATTGAGAAAAGCAAAATGGAACCACGCGCTTGCAGGGGCTGCAAAAAATGAACTATAACAACCTTACAACATCCATGGTTACGATGGCTTTGTCAAAAATGCCGGGAGAAATATTTGGAGAAAGCGGGGAAGAGCAAACAATGATTTCCTTCTCCGAAGGAATGGAAAGAGTATTCAATTGGAGACAATCTCTAAACTTGAATTTATCAATTGCCGCAAGGGGAGCCACGGAGGGTCTTTGGTATGTTGATTTGGCCGTAAACCCAAAATCCGCATGGTCAGACAGTTTGTTAACCGTCCAGCTACAGAATGCAATGATATTGTCCATGAATGCTCCCAAAAAAATACTTTCGTTTAATCCAGATATTTCACCAGCGCCGTTTATTCAAAAACTTAAATTTCCAGACACAGAAATAACCCATGTGAATAATCAAGCATTATGGAATTGGGAACAATTTATGCGTGATGAATCGCTTGATGTAGACGGTAACAAATACTGCGATGTTGATTATTCCGTCGTTGATAGGTATGAAATTGGGCAAGGCGAAGCGCGTGATTTTAACATGATTATTATGCAGTTTTTTGAAACCAATACGGACAGTGAGACACTGCCCAAATGTATTGAGGCATTAGCCCCAGGTGGTGTATTGTTACTAAACGTGGTCAATAACTCTGGAAAACTTTATAGAGATGACTTCTGGTTTCACCCAGCCTACGAGGCCCACCGATTATTGAAGTCATCAGATGGACTTGTATTCCATAACTCCGCCTCATATGGTTACACGGTGTTTGTAAAAAATTAACACCCACCCCAATATGGTGTGTAAGCTTGGTGGTCTATGAAAGTGCTTGATAATTATCTCAGCAGTTCACTGCTTGGTTCAATCTCGGATTGTCATGATTTCTTTCCTGGCTTAATGCAGAACACCAACAGGATTGCAAGCGAAGTTAATTCGTACCATAGTGAGCAGGCCAGCTGCTATGCGCCATATATGTTCTGGAATGGGTGGTGGTCTTCTTCCGTAAACACAATTAGGAAGCGTGTAATTAGGAATATATGGGAGAGCAATCTCCCGGTACCCTCTGGTGAGATTCTTGGTTTTGAGTATTGGACAAGAACTTTTGGACCAGGTCAGTTTCTGGGCCCGCATGTTGATGAGGATACTTTTCTCTATCAAGACAAAAAAATTTATAACGGTCCGGAAATTGGTTGTGTCTATTACGGACCATCCGAAGAAAAAGTCGTAGGTGGCTTTTTAGAGCTTTTTGAATCAAAGCTCGTATTTGGCGAAAAAAATGCTCTCGAATGGGAGAATCTTGAGACAAAACTAGACCCGATAGAACTTCGCGAAAGGATTGCTTTTAAAGAAAATAGACTAATAATATTTGATGCCGGAAGAGTAATCCATCAGACAAGCCCGTGTGTTTCTGGCATAAGGAATGTCATGGTAGTAAATGTTTGGCTTAAATCAAATCCGCCTGTAGACATGAAGAACTTTGTATATGAATAGGGTGTTTGAATCCAAAAAGTTAATTAATCTAGAAGTTTTTACAACTACCATCGATTCCGTGGACAACGAAAAGATATTAGATGAGTTAAACAGGCATGGTTCCAGCGTTGATAAAAAATATATAGATTCGTATCTAGATGGGAATAATCACACCTACTACGAGGATAGGAAATTC
>Ga0181349_1000909_pt1 | contig 12680 bp, 16 predicted proteins | sample Su13VDMM110SD_FD_130106 | JGI IMG/M metagenome (GOLD analysis project Ga0181349, IMG submission 130106) | Freshwater viral communities from Lake Michigan, USA - Su13.VD.MM110.S.D | ecosystem: Environmental > Aquatic > Freshwater > Lake | place: USA: Michigan | collected 2013-07-16 | reverse complement strand
TAACAGGATGGCATCCTTATAAAGGAACCACAACATTGCAGCATGAGGATATAGCTACTCATCTTAAAGTCTTATTTAAAACTATTAAACCCTCTCAAGTATTAGAGATAGGAACATCATATGGTGGTTTAACTTTACTTGTTAGAGATTTATTAGATGAAGTTGGTTTAACAGAATGTGATTTTAGATCTTATGATGTTATGGAAACAAATAGATTCCATTTAGAAGAAGCTATTAATAATGGAGCTAAGATAGATTTTAGAATTAAAAATGTATTTAATCATCAATATGATGCTCTAACAGAAGTAGATGAAATAAAAAATTATATTGAACAATCAGGCCCAACTATTATATTATGTGATGGAGGAAGTAAGAAAAATGAATTTAATATACTATCACCATACTTAAAAACAGGTGATATAATTATGGCTCATGATTACTCTCCAACCACAGAATACTTTGAAGAACATATTAATAACAAAGTATGGAATTGGCATGAAATACAAGAATCAGATATTCAAGAATCAGCTAGTAAATATAATTTAGAACCATTTATGCAAGATGATTTTCAAAAAGTGGTTTGGGTTTGTAAAATAAAAAATAATGGATAATAATTTAACTATAGTAACTGGTTTATGGAATATAGGTCGTGATGGAAGACCATTCACTCATTATCTACAACATTTTAATCATTTTTTAGATATAGATGCTAATTTGTTTCTTTACATTCCTAAGGAATTAGAAGAAATGGTTTGGGCTAAACGCTCAAAATCAAATACATTTGTAAAAGTCTATGAGCTGGAAGATGTTAAAAACATGTATAGACCATTTTGGGATAAAACTCAAGATTTAAGAACCAAACCAGAATGGTTTAATCAAGCTGGATGGTTATCTCAATCACCACAAGCATCATTAGAGTGGTATAATCCAATAGTACAATCAAAAATGTTTTTACTCAATGATGTTACTATATGGAATCCATTCAATACAGAACATTTTATTTGGCTAGATGCAGGAATTACTAACACTGTATACGAAAAATATTTCACTGAAAATAACGTTTTAAATAAACTAACTCCATATTTAGATTCATTTTTATTTTTAAGTTATCCATATGAAGCGAATACTGAAATTCATGGTTTTGATTTTAACGCTATGAATCGTTACGCTGGTAAAAAAGTAGAATATGTTTGTAGAGGTGGATTGTTTGGAGGTAAAAAAGAAGTAATTAATCAAGCTAATGGTTTATATTATTCATTGCTTGATAAATCACTTAGTGAGGGCTATATGGGTACTGAAGAAAGTATTTTTAGTCTTATGTCTTATATTGAACCTGAAAAGTATAGACGTTATGCTTTAGATGGTAATGGGTTAGTAGTTAAATTTGTTCAAGCATTATTAGATGACAAAGTAGAATTAGAACCAATTCCAGAAGATAGAGTGTACCTAAAACCTAAAAACTTAGATATAACTAATTTAAAAACATCATTATATATCCTAACATTTAACTTCCCAGATCAATTAGAACATACCTTAAAAACATATGATTTATATGATCATTGGTTAACTAGAACAAGAAGGATATTAATTGATAATTCAAATGATCCAAAAGCAATTGATACAAATAAAATAATTTGTGAACAATATGGTTTTGAACATATTATAACAGGTGAAAATTTAGGTATAAATAGAGGTAGATTGTATGCAGCTAAACATTTCCAAGAATCAGATAGTGACTACTATATATTTTTAGAAGATGATATGGGAATACATAAACCAGTACCTAGTACTTGTCGAAATGGATTTAGAAATTATGTACCTGAATTGTATGAAACTATTCATAAGATAATGCTAAAAGAAGAATATGACTTTTTAAAATTATCATTCACTGAAGTGTATATGGACAATTATATTCAATGTTCTTGGTATAATGTACCACAACATATCAGAACAGAAGTATGGCCACATTATGATAAATTACCAGTACAAGGATTAGATTTAAATTGCCCACGTACAACATTTAATAAAATTGATAATTTAGATGGGTTAACATACGCTGACGGTGAAATTTATTATTGTAACTGGCCTATGATTGTAAGTAAAGAAGGTAATAAGAAAATGTTTTTAGATACAGAATGGGCACATCCTTATGAACAAACATGGATGTCTTACATGTATCAAGAAACTCGTAAAGGTAATTTAAAACCAGCAATATTATTAGCATCTCCTATAAATCATAACAGAATTCTTTATTATGAAGCGCATGAACGTCGAGAAAATTAATATTTATAACAAACTAATAACAAATGCCAATAACTAAACGTCAATACGAAAAAGATCAAGCTGTATTAAATATACAAACATCAGTAAGTGTTACACCATCAATCACAGTAACACCTAGTATAACACCAACAATTAGTGTAACACCTAGTATAACTCCAACAGTTACACCATCAATCACAATAACACCTAGTATAAGTGTAACACCATCACCAACCCCATCATCAGCTTATTTTTATTTATCAAATATATATAATTGTTATAGTGGTAGTGGTTTAATAGAATGTGGTCAATTTATTGGTCAGACATCAATTTATAACCCATCTAATAATTTTACAGTTGGTAATTTTTACACAGGAAGTAATAATATAATATACCAACCAGTATCTGTTACAACATCTGGTTCAGGAGCTATAACAGTTAATGGGGGTGCAGGTTATACTTCATGTGGATTAGCTTGTATTTCTAGTTTTAACTAATCATAACTCCATATAAATTTAAGTTTGGCATCCTCGGATGCCTTTCTTATTTTTATTTATATGTATCAAGCAATTCACTATAACTTTAGAACTAAAACATGTCACTTAAGAGATGATAAACAAGGATGGTTAGAATTTGAGTATCAACCTACTTATTATAAACTAGATCCTAATGGCAAGTATAAGACATTAGATGGTAAACAAGTATCACCTACAAATACTTGTGATAAAAATGATCCATTAACATATTATGAAATAGACATACCTATGGAAACTAGGGTGTTAGTAGATGCTTATAAAGATTTAGATGAAGCACCAAAATACCACAACACACTATTTTTAGATATTGAGTGTGAAATTGGAGGAGCATTAACTACTGAATATATAAAATCAGCTCCAATGAAAATAACATCTATAGCCCTATATGATGTTACTCTTAAAAAATATTATTGTCTAGTATTAGATGAAAAGAAACAACTAAAATCAGCTCAAGAAGAAAATAAAGAAATTATACCGTGTGATACTGAATTTGATTTATTATCTAAATTTATTAGTTTATGGAATGAAGCTGATCCTACTATTGTCACTGGTTGGAATAGTGAGTTTTTTGATATGCCTTATCTTTATCATAGAATTTGTAAGGTATTAGGTGATAATGAAGCTAAAAAATTATCTCCATTAGGTATTGTTTTTGTTAAAGATTTTTTTAATAAGAAAACACAAACCAATGAATCTGTAGTTAATATCGCAGGTGTTAATCATCTTGATTATATGTTACTTCATAAGAAGTATATTATGAAACAAGAACCATCATATAAACTAGGTGACATAGGAGAGAAATATGTTAAATTAGGTAAGATTGAATATGATGGATCACTTGATAAGTTATTTAAAGAAGATGTGAATAAATTTATTGAGTATAACTTACGTGATGTTGAAATTCTAATTAAACTAGATGAGAAATTACAATTTGTAGCACTAACAGTTAACTTATGTCATTTATGTCATGTACCATATGAAAACATTTATTATTCAACATCATTAAATGAAGGTGCTATTTTAACTTATCTGAAACGTAAAGATATAGTTTCACCTAATAAACCAACTACTTATAATCCAGCATTAAGAGAGAGTAATGAAGAATATGCTGGTGGTTATTTAAAAGATCCAATACCAGGATTATATGAATGGGTAAGTGACTTAGATTTTACTTCACTATATCCATCTATTATTCGTAATTTGAATATGGGTATTGAAACACTAATAGGTAGAATACAAAATAGAGACAAATATGATAACCAATGGGGTTTGGGAGATTTAAAGAAAATGGATGATGATGAAGAAATACCTATTGAAAAAGTAACACAAGATAAGAGAGTTAAATTAACCTATATAAAGGTTAAGGATATGATTAGCATGATTGAGAATAATAAACTAATTATATCTGCTAATGGAACTCTATTTAGAAGAGACAAATCAAGTATTGTAGTAGAAATATTAAATGATTGGTTTGATAAGAGAAAACAATATAAAGACCTAATGAAAAAAGCTTATAAAGATGGTGATATAGCATTAGGTGAGCATTATAATCGTCTACAACATACATTTAAAATTAAATTAAATGATGTATATGGTGTATTTGCAATTAATAGTTGGAGATATAGTGATGGTAATTTATTCATAAGCAAAGCTATAACTTTAACAGGACAAAGATTAGATCAGGAATCAATTGATTTTGTAAATAAAGAAATTAGTACTGAATTAGGAGTAGAAAAAGATTATGTTATTACCGCTGATACAGATAGTTTATTTTTTGAATTAAAGGATCTAATATTAAAACGCAAACCAGATGTTAATATTAATAGTAGAGAAGAAGTAGTACCTATAGCACTTGAAATAACTAAAGAATATCAAGACAAAACAAAACCATTTCTACAAAATCTATGTAAAGATCTATTTAATGTAGATAATGAGTATTTTGAGTTAAAACAAGAGGTTGTACTTGAACGAGGTTATTTTGCTGGTAAACGAAGATACGCTCAATTTATTGTTAATAAAGAAGGTGTACCAACTGAGGAACTAGATATTAAAGGAATGGATGTAATGAAATCAAATATGAATCCATTATATAGGAAATTTGGTGAAGATATTTTATTAGATATAATGTATGGTAAAACTAAAAAAGATATTGATAAGAAAATTATTGATTTTAAGAAAACATTAGATACTGTACCTATTAAAAATATAGCCAAACCAACTGGAGTTAGAAATATAAAAAAATATATAAAATCCCCACCACAAGCAGGACAAATGTTTTCTAAATTAGAACTTAAATGTCCTATAAATACTAAATCAGCAATATGGTATAATGATTTATTACGTTTTAAAAAACTAGATAAAAAATATTCATGTTTTACTGAAGGAGATAAAATGTATTATGTACAATTAAAAGATAATCCATATAAAATTGAAGTGTTAGGATTCACAGGCAATGACCCAGAATTTATAACTGATTTTATAATTAAGTTTATTGATAAGGAAGAGGGTTTTAATTCAACATTATTAAATAAACTACAAAACATATATAGTGATCTTTCCTGGTCATTTCCAAGTTTAAATCCATTTGCGAATAAATTTTTCTCATTTTGACCAAAATAAAGATTATATATTTAATCATATGAAAATACTATTAGGTATATTATGGGGTTTAATGGCTCAAGCATCTACATTTATGCAATTACAAGGAAGATTGAAATATGACATAATGAAACATAATACATGGGCTGTCTTATTAATGGGTATTCCTATTTCATTTATGTATATGTTATCTGTGAAATACTTTGTAGAAGCATTTGATGGACAATTATGGCCATCACGTTTAATTGGATTTGGTATAGGTGTGTTTGTTTTTTCAATAATGTCTAGTATGTTATTTAAAGAACCATTCACTCCAAAAACAATAGTTTGTTTAGGTTTAGGATTTTTAATTGTTGCACTTCAAATATTTTGGAAATAATATGAATAAACAAATAATCACATCAGTACTTGATAAGTACTATTTAAATGGAACTGTTGAATCTGTTAAGTGGGTTATAAAGGATAAAAACATAACAGTTGACTTTATTACACCAATGAAGAATTTAGTTGGTAAAGTTACTAGTCCTAATTTTGATTTAGAAGACAGTGAAGTAGGGATATATAATACTAGTCAATTCTATAAGTTAGTTAAGATAATGGATAATACAGTGGTTTTAAGTCTAAATAAAAGTGATAAAGGAACACCACTTGAATTAACATTAGCTGATAATCAATATGATTTAAATTATTATTTATCAGATTTAAACTTAATAGAAACAATTCCTACTATTAATGAACCAGATAGTTATGATGCTGAGGCTAAGATTGATGATGATTTTATTTCCAAATTTATTAATGCTAAAAAAGCATTAGGTGATGTTAAACAATTTACTGTTAAAGATGAATTGAATAGTGAAGGAATAAAAGATTTAATTATTGTAATTGGTGATGGTAATGGATATGCTAATAAAATTAAATTCAAAACAACATGTGAATCAATGTTTGGATTAAATGAATTACCATTTCCAGCTGATGTAATGATGGAATTGTTAAAAGCAAATGAAGAAGCAGATAGTGGTGTTATTCAGATTAGTCAAGAAGGATTAATGAAGATATCATTTAAAGAAGAAAATACAGAATCTACTTATTACTTAGTTCGTCTTTCTAAAAACTAATATATTTATATACACAAATGAGATGACACGGTAGGTCTCTCAGTTATGATTTATTAATTAACCGCTCACCTTAGGGGAGCAACAAAAACACAGGAGGTTTAAAATGACATTTAATCAACATTGGGCAATGGACCCATTAGACATCGTTTGGAAAAATTTTATGAATACCAATTCGAATTTCAACACAATTACAGAAAAAATAAATTACCCCGTAGATATCTACGAAACAGAAAAGGGGTTATGCTTTGAACTCGCAGTAGTAGGTCTTGATAAAGATGACCTAGAAATACAAACAGATGGTGATACATTAAGAATTACACATGAAGGAAAAAATGATAGTGAACGAAATTATATTGCTAAAGGTATAGCAAGACGTTCATTTGATTTAGCATGGAAAGTAGTATCTAAGTATGAATTATCAAAATTAGAGGCTAGTTTGGACAAAGGTTTATTAATTATAAATGTTCCGTATGCTGAATCAAAAGCCCCAAAGAAAGTAGAAATTAAAACAAACAGTAAATCCTTACTTAAAGGATAATTAAATGAGACCTACCACTAATCTCAAGTTATGATCACTAGACAACTAATCAATTTTAGCGGAAATCAATTTGTTCTAAAGTATCGTCTTTTAGATGATCCAAAATATACTAGTGATAAACTAGACTTATTAAATATACTTTACAGATCAAATAAAGTATTAAGAAAAGATGGTCACTTATATTTTTTAGAACAAATAGAAGAAGCTGATGTAATAGATTGGCTACCTAAAGAAAATTAATTATATTAACCTTAAATAAAGTATATGAGTAAATTAATTCCACAAAATGGAAATGTTATCATTAAGCCTATTGAAGAACAAGAACAGACTTATGGTAACATTGTAATCCCAGACATGGGTAAAGAACATCCTGAAATAGGAGAGATAATCGCTGTAAGTGACACTTATAATTGGCACACAGGAGAGTATTACAAATCAAAATTAACACCAGGTCAAAAAGTACTTGTTCCTAAAATGGGAGCAGTTAAATTGACTGTTGATGGTGAAGATTATTTTATAACTAAAGAAACAGAAATATTAGCAATTTATGAGTAAAATTATTGTTTACAACACAGAAGCTAGACAAAAACTAGCTGACGGAATAGATAAGTTATCCAAAGCCGTTGTCACAACATTAGGTCCATTTGGACGAAATGTTATTATTGAAAAAGAAAATGAATTACCACAATCAACTAAAGATGGAGTCACAGTCGCTAAATCAATCAAACTTAAAGATCCAATTGAAAATATTGGAGCTGAAATTGTTAAACAAGCTGCTATACGTTCAGCCAATACAGCTGGAGATGGCACTACCACTACTACTCTTTTGGCCAATGAAATGGTAAAAGAAGGTTTAAGTAAAGTTAGAGCAGGTGCTAATGCAATTGAAATTAAAAAAGGTATAGATGCTGCTGTTAAAGAAGTAATAGCGGCTTTAAAAGAAAATAGTAAAGATATTTCAGCTGAAGAGCAATTAAAACAAGTAGCAGCAATTTCATCTAATAATGATGAGTTTACAGGTAATTTAATTGCTACTGCTTTAGAAAAAGTAGGTCGTGATGGAGTAGTTGCAATTGAAGAAAGTAAAACAGGTGAAACAACACTTGAAGTAGTTGAAGGTATTCAGTTTGATCGAGGTTATAAATCACCTTACTTTGTTACTAATAATACTACAATGAATGCTGTTTTAGAAGATCCATATGTTTTAATTTATGATGGTCGTATTACAGTAGCTGCTGAGCTATTAAATGTACTTCAAAAAGTAAATAGTGAAAACAAATCATTATTGATTGTAGCTGAAGATATTGATGGTGAAGCATTAGCAACACTTATTGTTAACAAAATGAGAGGTATTGTTAAGGTAGTAGCAGTAAAAGCACCTGATTTTGGAGAACGTAAAACATTATTATTAGAAGATTTAGCTATTGTAACAGGTGGTCAAGTAATTTCTAAGGATAAAGGTTTGAAATTAGATAAACTAAATGTAGCTCAACTAACACCTTATTTAGGTAAAGCAAGAACAATAACAGTAAGTAAAGAAAAAACAACTGTTGTTGATGGTAAAGGAACTGAAGAAGCAATTTCAGCACGTGCAGAAGAAATCAAAACACAAATTGATAACGCTCAATCAATGTTTGAGAAAGAAAAATTACAAGAACGTTTGGGTAAATTAATTGGTGGAGTAGCTATTATCAATGTAGGTGGTAATAATGAAATTGAGTTAAAAGAATATAAAGATAGAGTTGAAGATGCTTTATTTGCTACACGCGCTGCTGTTGAAGAAGGAATATTACCAGGTGGAGGAGCAGCATTATTATATGCTAGAGAAGCAATTACATATGCTAAAGTAGATAGTGATGATTTTAATGTTGGTAAAAGAATTGTTTATTCATCATTATCATCTCCATTTACTCAGATATTAGAAAATGCTGGTTATACAAATCCAACTTGGTATATGTATGAATTAAATAAAATATCATTAGATAAAAATACTGATGTATATAATAATACATGGATAGGATATGATCTAAAATCAGAAACATTTGTTGATATGGAAAAAAAAGGAATTTTAGATCCAACTAAAGTAACACGTTTAGCAGTTGAAAATGCAGCTGCTGTAGCAGGAACTGTATTAACAACAGAAACAATTATTCATGAAGAACCATCTGATAAGAAAAAAGATGATGGAATGGATATGATGGGCATGATGTAAAATAAATTCTAATTTTTTACAGAAGATGATATACTATCTTAGTTTAAGTAGAAATTATTTTATTGGGATAACTTTGTTTATCCCAATTTTTTGCTTTATATTTAATTTTTGAAATATTAAAACATAAATCCATCTATTGATGGAACTAAAACTAAAGAGTTATGATAATAATTTTGAGTATTATGGTTGTATTTGTAGTTATACTTTCTTATGTATGGGCTAAAGGAATTGATAATATGAAAGAAAATCATCCAGATTATAAAGGAGAAGAATTTCTCAATTGGGATAGGGAAAATGATGATTGGGATAAAACCCATACTGAAGATGTAATCTGACCTTAACTTTTAATTTATATTTACAATATGGAACTAAAACCAGTATATCCAAAAGACGATCCTGAATATAAAAAACGTATTATGGAAGCTTTTTATAAAAAGGTGAGAGAAACAAATTGGGGTTATGATGAGAATGAGTATCAAGGTAAACCACGAGGTAGAAAAGCAAAAGTAATTGTCCGTGTTGATGCAAAACCAAGAACTAAATCAGAAGAAAAAGCATTTACAAATAAATTTTTTAACTATAATAAATAAAATATGATACAATTTTTTATTAAGCATTCTAAGGAGCTAACCATAGTTGGTGCATTGTCAATATTAACAATTTGCTATTTCCAGCAACGTGAATTAACCAAATTAAGAACTAAAGTTGAAGTAGTTAAAGCTGAAGCTGATTCAATTCGAAGTGAAGATTTTATCAAGTATACAATTATTGGTCGATATGAAATAACAATGGAATATCTAAAAGAAATTAATCCAAAAGTGGCGAAACAAACTGAGGAGTGGATGTCACATAACACTGAATAAAATGAAAAAATTAAAAAAAATATTATTAGCATTATTACTATTAATTAGTAATATCTCATTTAGTCAAAAAGTAGTTACATTAGAGGAATTTATCACAGAATGGAAAGGTGCTCCTTATCGTTTAGGTGGTTATTCAAAAACAGGTATTGATTGTTCTCAATTTACTAAACGTTTATATAAAGATGTTTATAATAAACAATTAGAGAATGTAGCTTGGAAACAATGGAACCAAACAAAACGAGTATCTAAAGCTAGTTTAGAAGTAGGGGATATAGTGTTCTTTAATAGTAAAGTATCACCATCAGGATGGCATTGTGGAATTTATATAGATAATAATAAATTTGTTCACTCATCTAATAGAAGAGAAGGAGTAAAAATAAGTGATTTAAGTGAATATCCTTATAACAGAGAGTATAAAGGTGCTGGAAGACTTTAATATATTTAAAATAAAAAGGTTATGAATATACATTATGATATTAGTTCTGAAACAGGATTAATGAATTTAAAATTTAAGAATACTATTCTTGATCCATTAGGTTATAATAAGGAAATATTTGAAAAATATATTCTTCCTATGTTATCCATGAATGAGAAATTTGTATTAACAGGTAGTTTATCTCTTAAATTAATGGGTTTTGAACCTATGGACAAAGTAGGTGATTTTGACTTTGGTCTATTAGATACATTTACAGAAGAAGAGTATGTGGCATTAAAGAATTTTTTCCAATTATCTGACTTATCTAATGGTTATGGGCAGGAAAGCGAAAGTCTAAATACACCTAAATTTAATTCTAAAGATCATATGTGGCAATTTTCTAAACAATGGAGTGAACCATCTGATGCTGAATTGCAAAAAGAATTATTTTTTAAAATGGATATCTTTAATGATGAAATACTTCGTAAACGAGATATTATAACAATTTATTATGATGAATTTCCAGTTAGATTAGTTCATCCAAGTGTAACATTAAGTTATAGAATGAGATATGCTTTAGATATTAGATCATCCCAAACATTTAAATATTGGGAAAAGATGAAAGCATTTATGGATAATGCTAAATCATATTATAATCAAATAAGATCAATAGCTAAAATGATAGCACGTGTTCATGAGCATAATGCTAATATTGAAGGTGATAAGAAAAAAATAGATTATCTTAGAAAATTAATTAATACAAGAGAAGCAAATGCTGAAAGTTTCTTTGAAAAAGTATTCACTGAAACACTGGATCCATTTACTTTAATGTTAGAAAAAGAACAAGAAGAATTTACTAAACAAAAAACCAAAATAGACTAACAATTAAATATGGAATCCCAGACTAATTTACTTATATTTAAGTTATAAAAACATTAGTATTAGGTAATACATATGATCATTCATTTTGTAAATTAGCGGTTAATATAGAAAATCCAGACATAATGGTTAAGAAAAAGAAAAAAGAAAACAAACGAGATTGGTTTATTGTTATGAACTCACAATTAGAATATTTTTGTGGATTAGCTTATGGTGGACAATGTATTTGGAATTCAGACTATAAAGAAAGTAAGCCTTTAGATAATGAACGTAAGTTTATAACATTGAAAAATATGTGTTACGGAGAGGAATTAATAATGGACTATATATAATAAATTATGAGTAAACAACATACATTATGGGTTGAGCGTTATCGTCCTGACACATTAGAAGATTATTTAGGTAATGAAGAGTTTATTAATAGTCTACAAGAGTGGATTAATAAAAATGATTTCCCTAATTTATTGCTTCATGGACCAGCTGGTACAGGTAAAACAACTGCTGCTAAATTAGTAGTTAAAAATATTAACTGTGACTTTATATACTTGAATTGTAGTGATGAAAATGGTATTGACACAATCAGAGATAAAGTAAAATTATTTGCTTCAGGTGCTACATTCAAACCACTTAAAGTTGTTATATTAGATGAGGCTGATTTCTTAACTATAAACGCTCAAGCAGCGCTTAGAAATGTTATTGAGTCATTTAGTTTAACTACTCGATTTATATTCACTTGTAACTTTGTAGAACGTATTATTGATCCATTGCAATCCAGATTAACATCATTCCATTTAATCACACCTGAACCAAAACAAATAGCTAAACATTTAAAGAATATATTAGAACAGGAACAAGTAGAATTTGAAGTAAATGATCTAGTCAATATTGTTAAAAAAGCTTATCCTGATATTAGACGTGCGTTAAATATATTGCAAAGCAGCATTAATAAAGGTAAATTAACACCTAAAAATATAACTGACAATAATTATACTGATCAAATTATAGCTGAAGTAAAATCAGGTAAAAAACAGGCATTTAATAGTGTTAGACAGATTATAGCTGACAATAACATTTCAGATTTTACAGGTATATATAAAGAATTACATAATGCTTTTTCAACACCTGAAGCAACTATAGTGATAGAAGAATATTTATTTCATTCAACTACTATTCCAGACAAAGAAATTTGTTTTATGGGATCTGTAGCTAAACTTTTAAACATATAATAATGGAACAAGAAAAAATTAAACTAAACATTAGTT
>Ga0181349_1000900_pt1 | contig 12732 bp, 7 predicted proteins | sample Su13VDMM110SD_FD_130106 | JGI IMG/M metagenome (GOLD analysis project Ga0181349, IMG submission 130106) | Freshwater viral communities from Lake Michigan, USA - Su13.VD.MM110.S.D | ecosystem: Environmental > Aquatic > Freshwater > Lake | place: USA: Michigan | collected 2013-07-16 | reverse complement strand
CTATTGTGTCTGTGTATGAAATGCCACCAGTTGCAAAATTTACTTTATCATACGAACCTGCGGATACCCCCCCAGCCGGATAGTTAAAATAAACATACCCAACTGCAGCTACTTTCTTGATGTCGTTCAACCCATAAACATAATCGTCAAATGAAAATTTCTCAGAAACAGATTTGAAAAAGTAATTGATACTCGCCATTTATTTTAACCTCGCTCCTGCGTCTCTATAGAACCTTCTTTCACCAGATAATACGCCCTCTGGACCTTCAGATCCCGTAAAGACTCTAGTCATCATTGATCCACTCATAAGATCTACATTGAATAAGTATGATTGATCAGTGATTGCAGTTTCTCCGTAAAATGATGAAACGTCACCTGAAATTTGTATTGCTCTTGAGATAGGAATCGGTGATTCGTCTGATAAAAAGTCTCCAATAAGAATAAGTTCAGCTTCACCGGTTTGTATCTTCATAAATGAATCACTGAGTAATTTGCGATAGTCTTCTTTTAAGTATGTGTTCTTGTAAAAACGAGTTGTGAGCACGTCATACCCTCCACCAACTTCTGCAACAGTGTCTGCATCAAGATCAGGGGGTCCGAATGTTCCTGCGTCTAGACCGATTATTAGTTCGTCTTCTGGATAAAGAATCGATGGAGAATAGACTTGTTGTTCTGAATAATCACTTTTCTGAAATGACGAAATGAATCGCCAACCAAGTTCACCCATGTATGAGTTGTCAGGGTTTTTTATTTCCCAATTATTTTTGCTGATTAAGTTTGAAGTTCTGCCGAAATAGTTTATTGATGATTTTCTGCCCACAATTTGAGCATTTACTGTTTGCGGATCAATAGTTATTTGCCCATAAAATAATTCTACCGGTATGGAAATGTTGTTTGGTGAAATAGTGAACTGACTGCCAGTAGATGCAGGATTCATAGTAACACCGTACTGCTGTCCTTGACCGTAAGGAAGAATCGACTTTGTTATTGAAACATTTATGTTTGAAACGATTGAGCTCGTAAACGCTGTTGCAAACGTATAGCCAGGGTAATAGTTTGCAACAGAATCCAATTTCCCAGGGACGAATTGATTAGAAGCTGGTGGAAGCGTAGTGTTAAATGGATCATTTACGTCAGTACTATGAACCTGTAAGGGTCTTGTCCCGCCATACCATTGTTGAGATAACAACGTAACATACGGAGCGGGGCTTCCTGATAACGCAGGAATAGATGTTTGATCATTTGGGGTTAGTCTAGTACCAGAAGTCACGTATGTTAAGAAGTTTCCAAAACCGTCTCTACCAGCAAAATTTTGCGCTCTAGTGAACTGATTAGAAGAGGTGACTGGTATTAGACTTGGAGCAACAGGGCAATTTGGTACAACCATAGGATACATCGTAAGTCTAAGCGTTTGAGAATCAGATGAAGTCGTAAACGATTCGTTATTTCCACTTGATCCTCCATGAAATCTGTCTTTTGCCCAGTCTTTTGTGTATTGTGGATTATGAAGAATGCAATTCGATCCAGCTATTCTTGTAAGCGTTTGGTCTTTGAAATCAGTTGTACCAGATGGAAAAACAAGCGAGTTGTATGAATTACCTGCAGGCCATTGTGTAAAGAAATCATCAGACCATGCGCCGCCGAAAGAACCAGAGTTGAAGTAGCAAACTGATGCACTTGCGATAAGATAACGCATAGAAGTTCCAACGTCTTCTGCCTCATCTTTATGACGACTTACTCTACGTTGTCTATAAACGAAAAACGTGTAGTTGTCAATGTCTTTTTTGTTCGTAATCTGACGTTCGTATTTATTTGTAGATACGCGTAATAGTGGAGGGCCAGTACCAACTTGTTCTCTCGGATTAACTCCAAATTTTCTTGATGTAGTAACAGGAACTTTCAACTCGATTCTTTTTAGTATGAAAGGTCTATCGATGTAATCTGAAAGTTTTATTGTTTCGTGGTCATAAGCATGGTATTTTGGAGCATTTGGAGCACCGAAGAAACATGTAGGCCAGCCGATTCTTTCATACCCGACTTGCCGAAGATGTTCGACGTGATTAACGAAGTACCCAAATTGTGGTGACCACGCAAACTGTGCCATTATTTTGTTAGCGTAGTCTGTTGATTGAGTAACAGGTGTTGAACTAGCTGCATAACTACACGATGCAGCATGAATGAAGTTGGTAGCAGAAGCTTGAGTGTTTATGTAACCTGGTTCTTGAGTTTTCGAAGTTATACCATCTGCTCTTTTTTCTATCCAAGTTTTTAGTTTTGGGCTATAGTACAGAAACCCCGTTCCAATGAAACCTGCAGTTGCTGGGATACCAACTGCAGAACTAAATCTGTCATCTGATAATAAGTTATCACTTCCGCTATGATACCTACCTGCAGTTACATACGGATTTTCATTTGTCAAAGAAATTCTGATTGCTGCTGAGCCAGACGGAATCACAAATTCTTCGTCTCTTACTGGTTGCGTTACTTCGTCGATTTCTTTGAACGATACTGAACCTGCGCTATTGTCTCTAGACGTTCCGTCGTTTATGATGACACTCGATAAATTTGAGTCTAACAAGTCAATTTGATGAACGCCTTGATAAATTCCTGCAGTCACTTTTGACGAGTGTTCTGTATCGTCAAAAAATGCAGATGTGTTAGATTTTCCTTTCAGACCAATGAATCCTACGTTTGATTCTCCCTTATGAGACAGTGATGTGAGTCTTTTTGGAGCAGATGAGACTGACGTTACTCTGTCTGTGATGACGCCAGTCATTGTTCCAACGTAAATAGATTTTATTTCTTCTGGTGATAGCGCACGTCGCCAGATTGATAATTGTGCGAGTGCGTCGCCGAGTACAACGCTACCAGAAATACACGCAGTAGAACCGTTTTGTCGTAATACATTTTTTGCTAAGTTTGTGCCCGGGAACGTATCTAAACCGTCTCCTGATAATCCTTCGATGCCGTATTCGTTGAAGTAGGGTGCGTGACCTTGTGGGAATGGTCCAAATCTGGGTGTTTCATAAATTTTCTGACCGTTCAACCACATCTCACAAAGTCCTTCACCCCCAGTAGTTGAAATACCCCGTTCCGGGTGTGAGTCTATACCTAGAAGTACAACTCTCTTAAACGGAGCAGGATTAGTAGCTGCCTTCTGAACGTATACTATGTGTTTCCATCCAGATTGTGCAATGTTCAATTGTGAATTAGTGAATCCTTGAGAAGATGTGAGCACGTTTTTATAGCGCCCACGATAAACGTCAATGTCAATAGACAGAAAGTCACCAGAACTTTTGTTGATAGCGTCAGTTGTTGATGCGATGATGTTGAAATTGCCGGCAGTATTTACAACTGCTGCAGAATACTGAACGCTTGCAGACGTTGTTCCCACTGCGCCTAATGTAAATTGCGCTCCCAGACTGCCGCTGGATTGCAGTCTGAACGTCCCAGTTAGCTCGTTAACATTTTGACATGATGTAGAACCGCTTATCCACATTGAAATAGTGAGTCCTTGAGTTGTAAAGTTTAACGTGTCTGCAACACCTGCAGGTAGTAATAGCTTTGAGTTCGGAGTAAAAAAACTGAGCCCGTATAAACCAGTCTGGTCACCCGGCATAAAGGGCACCGGCGCTGAGACTCCATAAGAACCTGTTGAAAGAAAAGGTCTTCCGTCAGTTGTTTTAGGTGGTTCTTCATCAAAATTTTGCTGCATTACAAGACTTGCGCTGAGGTTGAATACACGACCTTTCGGTACATCGCTATACGGAGTTCTAAAATCCTGTAATGGAACTCTTGGTCCGTCTAATTTTGCCATTTAAATCCTGTCACTATAGACTATTGAATCAGTCCCGTTTGATTTGTTAATAAAAGTCCACCCTGCAGCAGCAGAGATTTTCGTTATGTTGACAAATTGTGCGCCGCAAGTTCCTTGTAGAATTACTCTTGTCATTTCTGCGTCGTTTCCGCCTAAAATTGCGTTTGCGGCAACAACTGTATCTTGCGTATCAACATAAGGAACTGAATTTGTAGGTGCAACGTCTTGATAAGTGATGAATTCGTTTATGTATGTGTCATCACCAACTTCAAAATACGCAGGCGCTTTATCAAGAGAAGACTCATAATTGCGTGGTAGAAGTTGTTCAATCTCGTAGAATTTGTGGTTTATGTCTTCGGTTGATGAACACAAAGATGATTTGAGACCCCTTTTTGCGAAGTCTGGATTGTATCTGAGACCAACTATTTCAGATCGAGTTTCAAATACACCAATTGTACCGTCTTCAGCTAATTGATTTGCGTAACCCAGTGCAGTTAGAATTATCGGATACATTGCGAGGGATTCGTCGTTGATGTATTCAACTGGGTTGAAGTCACGTATGTCAGTATAAACAATTTCTGTGTTTACGCCTTGTCCCAGTGTTCTTTTTTCTGCAAAGTTGCTGGGTGCGCTTGTGATTGAACCGGGTTGATTCGGATCTAGTAAATTTTCGTCAAAGAAGTTATCATCGACTATTCTGCCGTTGTGAACAAATAGATCTTTTGAGTTGGGTCTGATTCGTATGATAGACCCGCCGAATTGTTGTTCTTTTGTAAGAACGCCAACACCTTCTCGACGCGAATCAAGACTACCAGATTGCATGTCTGTGACAGTTGACGCCATCTTAAATCCTCTTCAAATCTGCTGTGACAAGTGAAAGACCGAGAGTTCCGCGTAATCCGCGTCTATCATTTTCGCCAAGATAGATGTCAGCCCAGTTGTATCGTAGTTTGTTTCTTTCTAAAAGATGACTTTCTACTACAAGATTTACACCCATAAAGTCTGTATTGTAGGGTATGATTTGCTCGATCAATCTTTCAATGTTCGATTCGAACCATTTTGCGAATAGAAACACATTTTTGAAAGACACTGGGCCATCTAATCTGTTGAAGTACAAATCTCGTAATTGTCTCATTCCAGTGTATTCTTGTGAGAATAAATCTGCGGGGTTTCCGTATAAGTCATCAAGTACTTCGTGCCCTCCAAAGAGTAAAGTCATGTCTTCGTCAAGTGCTCGTGCTACGCTTATTTCAACGCTGAAGCGATTGTCGTCAAATGGTTCTTCTGATGGATCGACTGCGTAAACGGGTTGAGTTGTTCCACCGTATTTTTCTGAATACCCTTCAGTTTCCCAAGAGCGTACGCGAACCTTCAAATCAGTCGAAGGTTCGTCAAAATACGGATCAATCATTTCGTAGAACATCTCTATGGGTGTTATTACAACAGATGACGCTGAATAACCTGAGCCAGTTAAGTTAAGTCCGTTTTGTGTAAAATCAGTGAATGTGATTCCACCTGAACCATTTGACGACGTGGTAGGTTGATCAAGTCCTGCGTCAATTCGCAGTCTTTCAAATGAACCACTTTCAGTTGTTGTAAAATTGAAATTCGTTAGCGGATTTCTTACACCAACGCTGAACGGATTTTTGACGTGCTCTTGCCATTCGCTTCCACTCAGATGTTTTGACCAAAATCTTACTTGTGAAAATTTACCAGTAAAGCTGGATGTTACTGCAGATGGTTCGTTCAAGAATAGCGTTGAAGCGCCGAGACCAATCGCAGATGAACCGATTTCGAAATAAGACCCAGAAGAGTTATAAACTGAACTTTTGTTAGAAAAGTTGTCATTTGCGCCGGGTACAACAACTCTAAGAGTACTTTCTGACAAGAACAAACTTTGACCGATTGTCTTTCCGTATCTTAGGAACCATTCGCTTGTTGTAACTGATTCTCTGTTTCTTCCGAACGAAACATAAAATGGTGAGTTATCGTACGCTTGAATGTTATCAATTTTTAGAGAAAATCTTTCAGGGTCAGAAGCGTCTGTAGAATACGCTCCGCTCAGTGTCAAGTTGGCGCTTGGTCCAGAAATAGTACCTGATTTCTCAAGAATGACATTGAGAAGAAGTCCTTTTCCGTAAGAACCTGTTGAGACGAATCTCGCAAGACTCGTTGTTGATGTGTTGTTTGGCGTGAATAAATAATGTGATTCGAATGAGAAACTTGAACTTGTAAATAATCCGTCTGACGTAGTTCCTGCGATAGTTGGGACACCGGGCTCTATTCTGCTTCCGCTCAAGTAGGGTGATGTAACGATGTAACTGCCAGTTGTTGACATCTTCAATAACTTTTTTGTACTCTTTCTGCCGTTTATGTAACCAGAACGTACGCCGCCGTATTCTTTGAATCGCAAAGTTACATCTGGATCGATACCAACAGCACGAATAATACTTTTCACAGAACTTACTGTTCCCTTACTACGAATAATGTTCGGCATTGACGCAAGAATACGTCTCCAGATTGTAGATTCGAGTTGATAAAGCGCGTTTGTCCCGATACTCTTGTCTTCAGTTAGATTGTCGCCGTGAAAATACTGTTTGTAAGTCGGTGAACTAAAAAGTCGTGGAAGTTCGATTCCGTATTCTTTCGCTAAGAACGGTAAGAACGTATCTGCAATTCCATCTTGCTCTGTGTAGTCAGCCTTGTTAAGTTTTGACATCTGATCAAGAAACATTTTCATTTCGTCAAATTGTTTCGCCCAGATGAGTAACATCGACGTGATTAATTGAACTGAACCCAGTTTCGTATTTCTTGGTAGCGTACCACCGTCTGAGTAATCTCTGCCAATGTCGCCGTCAACAGTTTGCAACCCAAGTTCTTCTTGTTCTTCTTCAAGATAATGAGACGGAATTAATTTCACTATGAAGTTAGGATTGTTTGTATCATACACTCTTGCATCTTCTAGCAGTGTTTCGTTGAATGTTACTAATGATGAGTAATCTGGGAACAAAACTGGATGATACACTTCTCTTTCTGAAAAACTTGCTGGGCCGCCTGAGTTTGTTTCAGAGTTTCTTTGTTCTGATGAAAACCCAGTAATCGTAGAATGAAGTCCATTTCCAGAAGAGTCAATGATGAATGAATTTCTTTCATAAGAACCTGATGGCTCGTTGAACTTGAAACAGAGTTTGAGTTCAGGGCTGGGTTCTATCGGGTTTTCAGAAAAATAACTGATTTGTTCTGCTGTTCTATTTCCTATGAAAACTTTTACATCATCAAGAGATGCACTGAGAGTGTTTACTGGTGTGAAGATGAATGTACTTGCTGAGTGCGCTGAACCAGTTCCGATGTAAAGAGGAGACGCTATACTTGTGAATACCTGTAATTCACTTATTGAATTTGAAGAAGCGGCTAATGCGCCAGTAACGTATAGCTGAAGTTTGTTAATCCCTGGGCGTCTATTGAATAACGCTGCAACATCAACCCATTGTCCCTTGCTAATAGATGAACTTACGTTGAGAACTACAGAACCAGATGTATACGCAAAAATAACGTCAGCAGTTTGAGCGCTCACTGATTTCGAAACAACAAGAGAGTAACCAGTGTTAGATACAAGGCGTTGTAGAATTACTTGATTTTCGTTTGCTTCTGGTGGAACAAAAACTTTGAGTTGAAAAGTTATAGAAGACGCGCCTGGGTCAAGAACTGAAGCGCCAGTTCTATTTTTCGAAAGTTCTGGGAATTTGGAACCTGCAGCGTCTATAACTTCTATGTAAGAATTTTCGAACATTAGACTGTTCAACGATTTCGGAAAGTTATCGTAGACGTATGACTCAAACCCAGTGAAGTTATCAAAGAAGTCTTCAACTTCTCGAAATGTTCCGTCAAATGGGAAATTGTTGATGATTGTGTCATAAGCAACGTTAACGTTTGCTACAGCAGAACCGAAGAATGTGTGTTTTGAGAAATCAGACCAATCTACGGGGAGTTGCTGAGTAGAAACAAGTGGACTTCCTTGTGGAAGGTATCTAAACGAACCAGTTCCTGGGCCTTGCGTGTTTAGTGAGTCGTCAAGAGAAGAACCACCTGCGCTGAGACTTCCACCCTGCAAAGCGATAAGCGTCTCTTTTTTAGAATAATCTACTGCGCTTTTAGTGCGGGGCATTTATTCGCTCACAACGATTTTGAAACTATTGACTGGGATTTCAAGAACTTCACCATCAATTGCTATTTCAAATTCGACACCAAGCGGTATACCAACTGGTAGTGCATCGGTGTAGAGCGTGTAATAATTTGAAAGTGCGTCTGAAGACATTAGTGAACCAGATTCTGTGAAGTCAAATAACAACTTTCCCGTGATAGTGTTTCTTAGTCTTATTCTACATTCTGCGACTATGAGTTGCGAAGGTTCAAACGCAAACTTTGATGAACGATTTTGTTCGTAATCATTGTAGAACGCCGTTCTTATTTTTAGGTTTTCACCTTTGCGAATTGAAGTTTGAGTTGATAACATCGAAACTCTCAATTTTCTATTTGTGCTTGATGCTGTGGTGCCTTGTGTTCTGTCCACCTTCAAAGAACTTGATAAGAATGTAACAGTTTGATCAAGAGACGTCCACACTTCATCGAATGTAATTGAACCAGACGCCAAAAGTGCGCTTTTGATTGTTGTACTTCCTGAAATCGTAGATGTATCACTTGAAAAGAAAGCGACTGACGCAGAATAAACACCAGATGGTGATGATTTATAAGAAAGTTGAGAACCAGTTACGTACTTCGTATAAGACCCGGTTGAAAATTTCACCAACAAACAATTGCTACCTGTAATCTGTGTGAGTGAAGACCCAGAAACAAAATTTCTGTATTCGCCCCTTACGAGATTGTAAAGTGATAACGAACTAGTTAGATCAAAGAAAGATGAGCTGTGATGATCTACTACGCTGTCATCGTAAGAAATAAGAAGCGCTGGACGAATAGATTGATCAGTTACATGTCTTGAAGCGAATCGTTTTACAAATCTTGTTACTGAATCTAGTTCTTGTGAGTCAGTGAATGAAATTCTAAACCCGTTGTCGGCTATTTGACCAGCGATTGTTGCAGATACAATTTTCGTAACGTCGACGTAAAGGTCTTCTGTCCCAAGTTGAAATGTTTGTCTGCTTCCAAGATTGACTAGTCCATCACCATCTGAAAGGTTACCACTTGCGTAAAAATCAAGACTAGCTGCACCGAGAGTACCAGATTTGTACGCTCCAGAAGTGTTCCAAAGCGTACCAACACTTGAACTTACAAAATTAGCAGCGTCAACGTCTGCAAATGAGATTACATCGCGTCCTACACCCTCTGAGAATGAAACTGCAAGAGGAAACACTTCTACCGTAAAGTTATTCGGAACGGGCTTCCCAGTTGAAAGATTTGAAAGTTTAATTTTTGCGCTGAATGTTGAATCTGAAATGTTTAGAGAACTTGATGCGAGTAAATTCGCTTTTCCCAAGTCGAATTTAATCAAGATTCTTGAAAGTTCAGTTGAGCCCGTTATAGCTGATGATTCGTCATACAACTTGAACAAGTCTAACGTTCCAGCACGTCCAACGTTACCCGACACCATTAGCGTTGAGTCAATAATTTTGTTAGTGATGTAAGTGTCACTACTAGCGCTTGTTATGAGTATCATTTTGTTTCTCCTTACACCGATACCACGACGATGTCAGTTGTTGGGTATCTGACTTCAAAGACGCCTCCAGGTGGAGCGATTATGATTCCTCTGCTTGTTGCCATATCAACGTCATAAGCGTAGTCCGAGTATGTTTTATCAATTATCACACCAGAAAGATTAGCGAATTCAAGCGCAACAAGTGAAAGGACACCGGGCACGTTGATGATTGCGCTTGTAATGTCTGCGATAACAAGAGGTTGATCAATTTGATAATTTCTTGTATCAAGTTCAGTTCGTACGATTGACGCAACATTCTGTAATACTTCTAACGAAATGTAATTCGGTGCGATTATTACAGACGCTTTTACAGAGTAATTCACAATTGGTGAATCAACAACATCAACGGCGTCAGAAATAAGACGAAGGTCGTTCAAATAATTTCTGAGATTTAGTTTTAGGGTATCTGAAGCGCGAGTTAATGTTCCAGTAGAATTGTACCCAAGAACGTATAACTGTTTTGCAGATGGATTTGATGGATTGCTGCGACAACCTGCTTTCGAGACCTTTCCGAATCGTGATGGTAACGAATACACTCTTGCTAGTAAGTCTTCTTTTGTTACAACTCGAAGTTGAGAATTTTTTGCTGCAGGGATTTGAAGACGTAAATCTTGAACAGATGGTTGAGAAGCACCTCCACTTGACGCTTCTGCGTTTGTTACATCTGTTGACGCTTTCACTGCAGTTGCGATAGAGTTTGATGGAACTGACGGGAAAATCATAGCGAGAGATGAAACGCCGCGTATAGAGTTTGGAGCAACGTTATGCGTTTGTCCTCCGCCGTGTTCATAAACTATTGTTAGCGTTGTGTTGGAAGGTGAAACACCAAGTGATTTTGAGCGAAGAAGAGTGTTTGGGTCAAGTGAGTATCTACTGACAGGATTCATTCCGTATAATGGTAGCGCAAGAGCCGATGGGTCAAGAACAGTTTTTTCGTCTAGTGAATTGTCGCCGCCACCGAATGTTAGCGAAGTTGTTCTTGTCGATAGCGTTGTTGCAACAGTAAAACGTCTTGACGCTGGTATGAGTTCCAGCGATTCTTGAACTTCAGAATTATCGTATGCGTAACTTGTTACTGGAGCGTAAGCGGTGTCTTGTGTTAGAGACTCAACTTCATAGTAAGAATTGAATTCCGTATCTTGAACGCTTATAACTCTTGTAACATTGGGATTACTAAGAGAAATGTTGTAAAACGGATTGTAACCGCTGGGCACGCTGAATGTTTCAGTTGCTCTAACTGAAGATGTTGCAATACCTTTTCGCGACATAATGAAGGTAGTCGGATTACCGTTATCGTCTGTATCAGAAACGATAACAGACGCTTTCAAGAAACCGTTTTTGTCTCTATCGTTGAAGTTTATGTCGCTCATCAAAGTGAAAGGTACTTTACCAGTCGACGTACAAACTGTTCCCGCAAGAATTATTGGAAGCGATGACTCTTGAGGTGTGTAACTTCCGTTTATTAGAACTGCTGGCACCTCGATGAAGTACGTAAGATCGACTATCGCTGGAGATGCGCCGGTAATTTTGACACCTGCATTTTTTAGATGACGTTCGATGTTAGAAAGTTCAACTGCATCTGACCAAGAAAGTTCTTTGAACTGATGGTCGAGATAGTAACTCATAGTGTCGCCGACAGATGCTGCCAAGTCTATGAACATTCCACCTAAACCTGCTTCAGAGAAGTCTTTTATTTTGTCTGGGAAAAATGTTGCAGAGTATCGAAGTAAATCGCCGCGCAAATCTTCGAAATCTTTCGAAAGATAGTTTCTCTGCATTCTGTTTGTAGTTGAGTTTCCTGCCATTAACTTACCGTAGAGATAATAACTTCAAGTATCTTTGTCTTTGTAGTTAGACCAGGGACACTGTAAGTAACTTTGACTCCAACTTTTGCTGGAGATGTGTATGTTGCTGCTACTTGAAAAGTTTCAAATGTTTGCATGTTTATAAATGGAAGATACTTTCTGACTGCGTTTCTAATTCTATTAATTGCTTCAAAATCGCCGTCTTCAGTTCCAAGTTCAAACGCTAGTTCTCTTAAATTCGCACCATAATCATGTCTAAAAATTCGCTCACCGTGATTTGTAAGAATTAGATTACGAAGATTATCGCTGACTGTTGCTTCAACGCTTCTGTGCATCTTGAACAAGCCGTCTGTTCCAATTCCGTCTTCTAGCGGAGTTTTTATTCCAATCGGAAACGATTCTGTTTGAGTCGAGTTTCTTGATTTGAAAAAGGTATCAGTTTCTCCAACAGAGTTAAAATCATACGTTCTTGCGTCTGCCACTAATACCTCCTCAGTACTAAGTATTACTTAAATCACACTCAAGATGAACCTGCGCTAATTACTGGGCCTACAACTGGTCCACCAGTATTAGCACCTGCAAACAGCCCATTCGCAGTGATAGTTACTGTAATGCTAGTGACATAAGCATCTACTGCACCTGCAATGTCTGACGATAATTGTGAAATAATTGCGTCGGGGCTTGCACCGTCTTTGGCGCCTTCATCTTTTGCTCTCACAAACGCAGCGTTGATTGAACTTTGCATAGACATTTTACCTGGTGCTATAATTGGCATTTTACTCTCCGAAAATCCTTACAGATTTGATGTTTTTAATTTCTCCTTCTCTAGAGTCCATCGCACTTTTTAAAGTCGATGCTGCACTGTTTAGTTGTGGCGAAGGGGCGCCATAACCAGGGGTGGTGTGAGTGCTGACAGTATCACAAAAAGATTTGACGTCAGACATTATCGCCTTCAATAAATCTTCAAGCTGTTTGTATTTGACATAAGGTTGTGATGTCCCAGGAGCGTCAGAATCGCCTTCTTCTAACCCACCATCTGCAGATGAACGACCAAGATGTATTTCTCTTGCAGAGATTTGTAAAAGACCGTCTGGTTGCATGATTATCGCAGAAAGGTCATCATCTTTTACTCCCTCTTTAATAATTCTAATACTTCCTGAAATTGCGTGATCAACGTCAGTTCTTGCAATTATTCTAATCTCATCAGCTTTCATAACTGCGCTTGAGCCAACAGTGTCAGGCGGCGATTCACCTCCATCAAACAATGACGGTGTCAGTTCAAACAATCCAAAGTTGTAATCTATTTCAGAGTTCATTGTAATGTAGAGTCTTGCCGCATCATCAAGAAAGTCTGGGTCACCTTCTGCAGGTAACAGCGCGGGATTATCACTAATTCT
>Ga0181349_1000897_pt1 | contig 12748 bp, 13 predicted proteins | sample Su13VDMM110SD_FD_130106 | JGI IMG/M metagenome (GOLD analysis project Ga0181349, IMG submission 130106) | Freshwater viral communities from Lake Michigan, USA - Su13.VD.MM110.S.D | ecosystem: Environmental > Aquatic > Freshwater > Lake | place: USA: Michigan | collected 2013-07-16 | reverse complement strand
TCTAACGAATGTTCAACTTCTTCACGAGTTCTAGATCAGCTTCATACATCAGCCTTGCAAGACCCTTGAACGTCGTCTTTGGTTCCCACCCAAGCTTTTCCTTAGCTTTTGAAGGGTCACCTTCAAGCCATGGAACTTCATGGGGACGCTTGAGTCTCTCATCAATGACAAGATGCCTGTCAACATCAAGACCGGCAATATCAAAAACTTCGTTTAAGAATTCTTTCACTGTACGAGCTTCACCAGTGGCGATGACGTAGTCGTCAGGTCTGTCTTGCTGGAGCATAAGCCACATTGCCTCTACGTAATCCTTGGCGTATCCCCAGTCACGTAGAGCTTCAAGATTTCCAAGTGCTACCTTCTCCTGTAAACCGAGCTTGATCCTTGCGGCAGCGAGAGTGATCTTACGGGTGACGAATGTCTCACCTCGACGCGGGCTCTCGTGATTGAAGAGGATTCCTGAGGAGGCGTGAACGCCGTGTCCCTCACGGTAGTTACGAGTGAGACCGTGAGAAAAGACCTTGGCGCAGGCGTAGGGAGATGCCGGCATGAGGCGTGTCTCCTCGTTCTGAGGGTGCTCCGGATTGTCTCCGTACATCTCAGAGGAAGACGCCTGATAGAACTTGCAATCACGTTGCATCGTTCGAATGCACTCAAGGAGACGAAGGGGTCCCATAGCTACTGTATCGACCGTCTCCTCTGGAACATCAAAAGAAACTCTAACATGCGACTGAGCAGCTAGATTATACACCTCGTCAAACTTCTGGTTTGAGAAGAGGCGATAGAATGCACCAGCATCATTCATAGACCCATAGACAAGCTGAAAGTTTGGATGATTCAGGATGTGATCTATTCTGTCTGTAGCGAGAAGAGATGTTCTGCGCTTCATCCCAACGACGTGGTATCCCTTATCAAGCAGAAGTTCTGCCAGATAAGAACCGTCCTGCCCCGTTATTCCCGTGACTAAAGCTGTTTTCATAGATTGATTTTAACCACAACGAGAGTCGTGTTTACGAGATGCCGGCGCTGCTTTTAAGAATTCAAGTTAAATCTGGCGATGCGAGAGTTAATGTCTCGGATCATAACTACAAGATCATTGATCAGATGACATCGCTAACACGAGCGATCAGAGCATCAACAACGTGTAAGCCGATGAAACAAGACCCACCTGTCACGAGCGCTTTCATTTTCTAACCTCCATAAACTGGCATTCTTTTTGAATTGACAATTAGGTTGCTTAATTCAAAATCTGGTATTGTCGATTCGTCAGTTTGCGGAAAAGAAATGTTAGACCCATCTCTTCCGAAGCCTAAATACATTTTTATAATTTCATCGAATTTGTTGAAATACGAAGTGTTGACAAGGATAGGCTCTGATCTATCGTTGCTATCAACTTGAAAGAATAAGCTCTTCCTAACAAAGTTTGAATTTTCTGCAGGCTTTGCTCTATGGATTCCATGCGTATTGTAGATTATCACAGACCCCTTTGGCATCTTAAAGCTCTTAATCTTATCTTGCAAATTTTCTTTTACGAAAAATTCATCGAAGTCATTCTTTTTTGCGTTCATAGAATATTCATGCGAACCCTGAATGTATTGAAATTCTCCGTCATACACATCGCTGATATACGCAATGAAAATCAAACCTGTTATTGGATCAAAGCCTAAGCTATTTTTGCTGTCAGTGTGCCACATCATACGCATGCTGCCGTATGTTTCGTAATATCTCAGAGTTTTTAGTCTAAAAAAGTTTCCCATAAATGATTGACACACATCAAGAACTTTTTGATCTGTGCAATAGTCAAAAAATGACTTTGAGCAAGCTAGCATGTTGGTCAAAAAGTATTGAGATTCAGTGTAAGCTCCTGAGATTCCATTTTTATTTGGACGAAATCTATTTCTCTTAACATCACTTTCAATATTCTCTATGAATTCTTCGGTAAACGCTTTCTCAAAGCAAAAGTATCCATCTGACTTAATTGCTGAAACAATATCAAACGGATTAACTTCTAGAAAACTATCAGAAAAAACAGTGGTGAGACTACTACGAACTAACCCTTGACCGACTACGTCTGTGCTCATTTGAAGCTCCTGTTGAGTTTTTAAGAATTCAAGTTGAATCTGGTGATGTGCTGGTCAACTCCCATAATCAACACCAGCTGTCTAACGTTCGAAAAGCTATACAAAGCGTACATTAAGCACCACGAATAATGGAAGCTACCTCTTTTACCTCGTCTTCGGTCATGTCGGGATTATTCGGCACATACAAACCGAAATCATGAATAACGTCAGCGTTCTTAAAAGACGCATGACCGTATCTCATGTACCAAAACGGCTGTCTAGAAATTGATCCGCAGATCAAAGGTCTAGATTCGACTCCGGCTTCTTTCAAAAGATTCGCAGTATCACTCACATGACGCGTGATGACCGGAAATGTGAAGTTCGAAACAACGTCATGGTCAGATACATCAAGGCCCCATGAAGGAGAAACAATGTCAACGTACATGTCAAAATTTCTTTGACGAGACAACACGATGTGATCTATCTTTTTCATTTGCTCGATGCCTAAAAACGCCTGAAGATCGGTGCATCTCATGTTGAAACCAGGATAATAGAAGGTGTAAAGCGCTCGAAAGTCATCAATGTTGTGACTTGTCCTGAGTTCTTTTTGCTTGTACTCGTCAAGATCTCGATCCCAGCCGTGGCATCTAATTGACTTTAGGATTTGATCCAGCTCTTGATCGTTGGTGCATACCATCCCGCCCTCGATCGTCGACATATGATGACCATAGTAGAATGAGAATGTGCTGATATCTCCAAAGTTTCCAACATTTCTACCCATGTATCGAGTTCCGATGCTTTCACAAGAATCTTCTATCAGTAGAATATTCTTGCTTCTACAAATTTCGAGAATCTTGTCATAGTCATTAGAAAATCCAAGAACATTAACAGTTACTATCAGCGCAGGATCGTGAAGCTTGACAAGCTCATTCAAGTGGTCGATGTCCAGCCCAAGATTCTTCATATTGCAATCGCACAGTATCGGTTCCAATCCGAGCTGAATTGCGGGTGCAACAGTGGTAGACCACGAGACGGCCGGGACAATGACTTTCTTGTTCTTCATTCTTCCTGAAACGATCATCGCGTAATAAGCTGCTAAATTAGCAGCCGAACCAGAGCTCACGAATATCGAATGCTTGTTGCCGTTCCAACGAGACCACGCTCTTTCAAATTCGACCGTGTTCTCGCCCTTTGTCAGACGAGGGTTTGTCTCTAACCACTTAATCAGGTTAGAAATATCAGATTTAGAAATGGTGTCTCTAACTAGAGGTATTCTGTAAGTCATCGACTGTATCCTTTAAGAGCTCGGAATAAGTGTACATTACCTTGTCAGATTCTAAGTAGATAGGTTTTTTCTGTATAAGGAAGTCAGCGTCCTCGCTGACTAATTCGTTGAACGAAAGCCCAAAATGATTATAAAGATCAATTACGTAGTTTTTCACATTAATGAAGCTGCCAGATCCTATTATTCTATGAGAGTCAGCCCCAAGTGATTGCTTCGCGACCCATGACGCGTGTAAGATGTCTCTATTCTGATCTAAATTTCCGACCTGGACTCTTTCTCTACGTTGTATCGAGCTGAATATCTTGCCAAAGAGATAATCAGAACTTCGATAGCTTGAGTTGAAATTGAAAGGGTACAAAATAACAGAGTTTTCAAGCTTTAAAATTTGAACTGTGGCTCTATGCTTTGAATCTGTGTAATAGTCACTTTCAAAGTTAAAGTCTAGATTCAAAGAAATTGCGCAGCTACAGGCATTCCAAAGCTCTGTTGTAGAGTAGTAAATAATTTGATTAGCTTTAAGACGTTGTGCGATGTCCAAAGTCATCAAAACATTGATGTTGTCAAAACTCTCTTTGTATTCTAGATTTTTAGCGTACCTTGTTCGCTGCTCTGCAAAACAGAGATACACTCTATTCCACGAAACTTCAAAAATTTCGTTTGGAACGTTGCGAGACGAAACCTTCACAATGTTTTTGGGAAAGTAATGAGCTATCTGCGAAGTTTCGCCAATAACAAGATCCATCTCACACTCTGCCTAGAACGTCGTTCCACATATTCAAAACTTTTTCTTTTTTTCGCAAGTTAAAATCACGCATAAGTTCATGCAAATCATCGAAATTAGAACTGTGAATTAAGTGCTGCAGATGATCCCAACTTTCATACTTTCTTATGAACGGCATCCACTCTTCATCGTTCCAATCGCTTTTTTTGATGATGAACTCGATAGATTCTTTAGAGTTGTAATTGTTGATGTCTGGTAGCTTGTTCATCTTATGAATCGAGCTAGATCTCATCCCGTGAATCTTAGTCCACGAAACTTGGCTTAGTATTTGATCTTTATCACTTTCCCAAAGATTTAGAAGAAAATCATCGCTCGGAAACAAGAGCGGCATTCCTGCAGTGTATTGCTCGAACAATGACATGACAGTATTGTGATAGGGCATATGGACGATAGCTTTGTGAGAGTAAAGCTCGTCCCATGAGTACCCAGATTTTAACTTTTTTAGCCCCGCAACGCTCGGAATCTTATTAGTTGGATCTCCATGAATCACTACATCATCGGACGTTCTAGCTCTAGTTTTTCCAGTGTAGTCGCAAAGAGAAGGTATCAGCTTAAATTCTCTTCCTACCACATCGCTGCAAAATTCACTATCAAAACGATTGTTTGCGAGTGGTATTAATTGACCGCTGTCTATTGTTCTTTGAAGATGCGAAATGTAGAACTGCAATTCCTCATTGTTGACGTGGAAAGGTATCTCAAATCTAATCGGAACTTGAAGTATTATTGGCTTTTCAAATTTCTCATAAAGCATTGAAAAAGACGGCGGGTAGAAACAAACAAACCCGTCGTAATCTTTTAAACGATCTGCGTGATGTTCGTGAAAAAGATGAAAGTTTCTTTGATTTAACGACTTCCAATTGTCTTTATTCACTATGAAAGAGCTATCAACGTTCCAATTCATCAGATGGGCATGCCCAGAGATTGAATGAACGTCTAGCTGATGTCCCAGCTGCTCAAATTGACGCTGTATGTCTCTGATACCGATATGACAATCAAGCGCGAAAAACTTCATATTCCTCTCACATGAGGATAGCATCGAGAGAAGTGTTCAACCGTCTCTCTTATTCCAGATCTTAGATTAGTATATTTTCCGTCCCACCCAAGAGATATTAGCTTCTCATTAGACGAGGGCTTTTCAAATTGTCCTTCAGGCTTAGACGCGTCAAATACTAGACTTCCACTAAACCCTACTTCTTCAGAAATAATACAAGCAAGCTCTTTGATGGTAATTGAACTTGTGTTACCGATATTCACAGGATTCTCGCCATCATAATTTTCGAGAAGCCAAAGAGCTATTTGTGCTGCATCTCTTGCAAACGTGAACTCTCTTTTAGGAGATCCAGTTCCCCAGACTGTGACGCTTTCAGTGTTATGAAGCTTTGCTTCGTAAAACTTGCGTATCAAAGCAGGTATCACGTGACTGCTTTCAAGATCGTAGTTATCATTCAAGCCGTACATGTTATTCGGTATTGCAGTCACAAAATTACAACCGTACTGCTTTCTGTAAGCTCTGCTTTGAACTTCGAGCATTCTCTTTGCAAATGCATACCCGAAATTAGAATGATGAGGAGGTCCAGCGTGAAGCTGATCTTCTGTAAGAGGATACCTGACAAATTTCTCGTCTGGGTACACACATGTTGACAGCATCGAAACAACTTTCTCTATCTTCTCATCAGAGCATATCTGAAGAAGATTCTGATTCATAACGCTGTTCTGATAGAAAAAATCTGCAACAAAATCAGAGTTAGCTTTCACGCCACCAACTTTAGCTGCCAGATGTATTACGGATCGAATCTCTCCGCGTCTTTCTCCAAAAAAATTCTTAACGCTGTCTAACGACAGTAGATCAAGCTCTCTCTTCTTGGGAAACAAAAAATCAGGTCTGATCTCCTTAAGAGCGCTTCCGACCATACCGTGACCGCCAGTAACTAAAACTTTCTTCATTTAATTCCTTTCTGGTATCTTAAGGAAGCACGTAACGTCTACACTATCGTACTATTTGCCAGTGCACTTGCTACGTGTCCAGCTTTCGCAATATGCGAAGTCCTCAGTATCTTTGCTCTTAAGCTCTTAGTTTTTTTGTTCATCAGATTGCCCAGATCTATCATAAACTAACTTTTGCGCTTTTTTAAGTTTAAGCTAGTTTATTCGAAAAACTAAAGCTCTAGCACACTTTGGATCCGTTGAAGCAGCTCAAATTTACAATTTCACAAATGGTAAAGATCAACGATCCTAAACTTTTCAACTTTTTTTAGCTTTCTTTTCATGCACTTAAAGTCCACGTGAAACCCGTCGATTGTGGCAGGATCGAAGTACATTTTTTTGCTTTGAGACTCCATCATCTTCAAAAGTTCCTGCTTTTTGTCCAGCACGTCATGCACTTCGACAAAAAAGTTCGGTATCCAACTTTGAAGAGCACTTGGCGTCGCGTACTCTACGATCGATATTGGAGATGATCTGGACAAAGCGTATCCAAATTTTGATACCAACCTATGTTCGAAGTGCGAGTCAAGATCAGACGGTAGTAAGATTGCATCGTATTTGTCATTTGCGATGAACGAATTTTCAATGTAATTGATCCACTCATCCTCGCTCTTGTCGGCTATAAATTCACAATTTGAGAAATGCAGCCTGAAGTTTTTTGATCCTGATTGCGACCACAACTTCCTAACCTCATCTAGTCTATCGAACTCTCTTACTGTTTCGTCGAACTTGCCACCTGTTGTCATGCAAAACAGTTCAAAATTAGTATCTTGAAACTTTATCATAGAACCCAGCATACCATACTCTACGTCATCTGGATGCGGTGATAGACAAAGAACTCGATTAAAGTTTAGAAATTTGTTCATATAGACTTGAAGTGCCTGTCTGTGTAGATTTTGATTCCATTTCTACGTAAGAAATCTCGAAAATCTTCAGATACTTCATTGATGTCTCCGTCGATAGCTTTGCTTGAGATATCAAAAGAAGTAATCTTCCGATCATAATTTAGAGTTATTACTCCATCATTGTTCACGATGCTTTCAATCTGTATTCTCTTGAACGATATCAAAGATAACCAGTCGTTAATAATGCTTTGCAAGATCATGTTTTTCTCTAATGTATCTAGAGATTTTGGATATTGATTTTCTTTCAGCACTTTAATCGGGATTCCAGCTGCAAGAGACCCAGGAGGAATGTCTTTATTCACTAAAGAGTTCGTTCCTATGACAGAGTTATCTCCAACTCTTACGTTAGGAAGCAAAATTGTTCTTGCAGGCAACCAAACGTTCTTACCTATTGACACTGGCCCGAACTCTCTCGGATACCCTTGCAGAGGGTCGAGCCAAGCGCCGTGTGTCCATATCATGACCTCAGAGCCGATTCCGCAGTTGTCTCCGATTGTTATTTCGCTGTTTGGGTTGATGACTACTCTCTCAAATATCCCAACGTGATCTCCAATAGTCACGTTGGAGTCTTCATTAAAGCAACCCCCTCTCCCAACCTCAACATCGGAGCACATATAAAGCCATTTACCAGCTTTAAAATTGTTACATGTTATCGTTACGTTAGATTTAATAATCGTGAAATCACCGACTTCAAAAGTATCTAAGCAATGAATTTTTACGTTTTCACCTATGATAACGTTATCGCCTATGATGACTTTCTTAGCTTTTATAGAAGACCCTTCTCCTATTTTCACGTCTTTTCTTTTAGTCTCTTCTTTATCAAAGCTCATGATACGTGTCCTCAATAATTTACCACTTTGCTCCAGGCGTGATCTTCTCATATACTGATGACGGAAAATTACGAGCGCTATCAGAGATGTACTTGATTAGATCTAGTTTCAATATCATAGATTTTCTAAAAGTGTGCGCTGTCTCAAAGCAAAACTGCCAGTCTTCTCCTGGTCCGAATAACTCATTCCAATCTTTCCAGCTAACTCTTTCGAGAACTTTTTTATGGATGCTCAAAGAACCGCCTCCAGTTCTACCGAAATGTCCACCGTACCCGCCCGGCTTTTTGAATTGAATTTCTCCCAAGCTACAATCAGAGAAATAATAATCATCAATTTGTTCTGGTAGAACAAACTCTACATCAGAAAATGAGAAGTCTGTGAACGTTGCGTTCTCTTTGCAGTACCAATGATTGAGGTGCAAAACATCGTAGTTCTCAAAAAAATGCTTTATTGTTTCCACTCTTTTAAAGTGCGGAACGTCATCAGCATCTGTGTAAATTATCAAATCACCAGATGACGCTTCTGACGCTGCTTGTCTATTCGGGCCATGAGTAACTTTGCGATTGTGTTCTAGTAGAACAAAATTAGCGAACATTTCTGAACACTTGCTTTTAACATAATCTTTAAATGATCTAGAGACTTGATGCGAGTTTGATAGAGAGACTACAACCTCATCAGGCTTTACAGTGTTTTGATTGTAGAAGCTGAGGATGTTTAGCAAGTTCAGAAAATGCTCTGGAGTGCATGGTATCACTAAGCTAGTTTTCAAAGTAACTTCCAGTGATCAGTGGTGCTTTCATCAGCGAGATATATTTCTCCAACAAATCTCTTGTCGGCGCGGGTGGTCGGAAACGGCACGGAGTTTTTGCATCTCATCCAATCATCGTGGACTACACAATCTTCTTGATAATCAGAGTAAATGTGAGAAATGAAATCCATGTCATCCATTTTAGCGAAAGTCTTTCTTTGATTACTGATCCAGTAATTAAGACGATCGGTTATCCTCCATCTCGATCTATCGTTCCTGAAGCCCCACATACCTCCCATCACGGGATAATTGTGGTGAGGATGATCTCTCATCAGATGCAGCGTCTTATCTTTCTTCAACCAATCTTCGACAGCGCTTACTTCACGATCTGTGATTCTAGAATCGGCGTCTCTAACGCAGAAAACTTCGATATCAGGAACGTCGAGACATAAAAATCTCCAGTACATCCCGGGAATGCTAGACCCTGTCATGTCGACCAGTAAGACGTTGTCGAACTTTGCCAGACTTTCAATAGTCTCAGACGGTACAGAGCTGTCAAACCAAATCAAGCATTTCCAATCCGGGTACTTTTCACGAACTATCTCAGCGTTTCTTATGGCTCCAGCGCAATACATCTGATTGTCTCCGTAGAGACTGTAGCTTATGACCTTCATGTTAGGAACTCAAGGTGTGATTGGAACTGCTTCTTTATGTGATGCTCCCTGCATAGATCATAATAATCCAGCTGAGATTGAGGAGGGTGAGGAGAAGTCTTCGGAACACCCTCGATAGAAGCCACTCTAATGTTATGGCAGTTTTTGAACTTAACTCCTGACTCGTAATATCTGTGAGCAATCTCACCGTCGCAATAATAGAATTGAAAGTTTTGGTCAAACAATCCGAACTTTCTGAAAAGATCTTTCTTGTAGATTCCATAGTTCACAACTATTTCTCCGTCAGATCTTTCAGCTTTCGTGTTGCAAAGATTCCATGTCATAGAGTCTTGCAAATTTTTATTCTTCATCTCAGAGATTGGTAGATACTGCCAAGAAAAGATCCACGAATCGAAATTAGAGTCTTTCATTTCTTCCAATACGTCATTCCAATCGTTGATAAGCAAAACGTCATCGTTCCATTGACAGATGTATTCATGAGTTGCAGACTTTATCCCTAAATTAAAAAAGTGTGGGAATGAACTTCTGTGACCAATTTCAACAAGCTTAAGTCTTGGATGGTCGATGTTTCTTAGAAATTCTAAAGTCCCATCTTGAGAACCACCATCAACGATAACAAGTTCAAGATTCTCATTCGCAAAGATTGTATTTTCTAGTAAACCGGGAAGTAGATTTCGTCTATTCAACGTTCCTGTGACCAAACTTAACATTACGAAACTCCAACGATGGATGCGAGAAAAAGCTCATCACATGAAGAAAATCTTCGTGCTAGCTTTGAGTTAGACTCGATGTACTCTTTCCTGCTATTATACCACGACTCAAGATCCATAGACAGGATTTTAGAAAGTTCATCGATATTATCGAAAGTCAATATTCCTCGAGGATCAAAGTGTTCTCCGATATCTGAGCAGCCCCAGTAGATTGGGACCGTTCCTACGATCATGGGGTCTATGATCTTTTCAGTGAAAAACCCATCCTGCTTGCAATTCTCAATAGTAATTGAGAATCTGTAATCTCTTAGCGCTTCAATTTTATTGCTTATCGATTTGTAAGCTGTCCCGTATCGATGACTCTCGTCTAGAAGACTAGCGGCCTGGTGCCGCAGCATATGACCAGATGTTTGATTCTTTTTGCTAGCTATTATCGAAACGTTCTTGCTTTTATCATTTACGAACCACTCGGTCGGATGAATCCAGGTGCTTGCCCATGGACAGTAGCGCCCGTTAGGAATCATAGAAATAAGCTTCTTATCATGAGTCACGACAGCGTCAAACTTATTAGCTACTTGCATAACTCTTTGATGGATATTCGGATTGATCTCTTCAGGTTCGATTATCCACGCTACTTTGACTTTTCCGTTAACAGCGTCGACGCTCTCAATCATCTGATCTGTAAAAATTACTAAATTAATGTTCTGATCGAGAAGAACGCTTCTAATGTTTCTTTCCCAATCAAATCTCACTGTTGGAAGTAAACACGCTGAATCGAAACCTAATACAGACTGACTATGAGCAAAATTTACGTCGATTAACCCAACTTTCGGCATCATAGTGCTTGACTTAGCGAGATATGTGTCTCTAACATAGCAAGCGTCGCCCCACGTTTGACCTTCCCAATTTGTAACGACACGTCGCAAACCGAAGCTTCTCAAGAACAGATCGATTTCAGTTACAAACGCACCGTTCTTGTAGAGCTCAGCTCTGTTGACTTCGCAAACTAGACAATCGATGCTCTTAAGAGTTTCCGTGGAACCCAGTAATACTTCAAATTCGTACCCCTGGACGTCCATGCAGATGAAATTGAAGCTCGAAAAATTTGCATTGCTCTCGACCCACGAGTCAAGAGTAACCACCTCAACTTCTTCGACGTCTTTAAATTCTATGTGAGGATATTGCTGAAGATGAAGTTTTGGTTCAAGCAGACTGTTAGACATCCCTTCATTTTTCGACTCTACGTGCAGAGTGCAAGTTCCCTTTTTTGGGCCCAAAGCTTTGTTAACAAGAATTGTATCAGAGTCTTTTACCCTATCCCTTAGAATTTCAAAGTTTTTCTTTGAAGCTTCAAAAGCAACAATATTGTTAAATCCCAAGCTCTTGTATGAGCTTAACTCCTGACCGTAGTGAGCCCCGATATGAAGGATTCCTTTTTTTTCAATGTTGAAGTGAGAAATAATCTGATTTATGTCAACTAGCATGAAAACTCCTACTTTAGTTCCATGTCAACAATAGAGTGAGCTCCGTCGTTTGACACATTGAAAAATTTTACGTAATCTATTCTCTTACCGCTTTCCCAGATTTTCAGCATCTGATTAGAATCAATGTCACCGTGCCTGTTCAGATATTCATCTTGAACTCTATTCATCGGAATATTAAAGATTTTTGATCTAACGAAGCAGGCGCAATGATCATAAATTTTCATCGATCTAGAAATAAGTTGTAGAGCGTCCTCAAGCTGATTTGGGTTGTTGTAGTTGATCATAGACATCCACGATTTCATCTCGGCAGACCTGAAGATGTGACCGTCAACAGAGAGTGGATAGTTCCAGTCAAACTTCGAATTTTTCCAGCTCCACACGAACATGTTCGAATGAACTGAGCCGTCAGGGACTGGTTGATCTTCGTCTAGAGTGTAGCACCTTGTTAGGTGCAAACCAAGACGAAGAGAAAAACAAAGGATCGGATTGTTCGACATGACGCCTCTAACGACGTTAAAGTCTATGTAATCTTTGAATATAATATCATCTACCAAGAAAGAACAATGACCTTCGCTTTTTTCGATCCATTGAAGCGCGTTTTCTCTAAAGTTTGTCTGCTCAATGAAAGATACATCGGGAAACTCGATCATGATCTGTTTTAGAGATCTGACAAAATTATCATCGTACCTGTGCAAAACGCTCACCGTGTACTCACCGCTCGCGTATTTTTTCATTGAAGAAATAAGAGCGTGAAGCTGTAGAGGTCTATTCCTAGAGAAAACAAGAAAATCTATCATCGATCGCTCTTAAGATTATAAGGAGCCTGAGAACGAATTTCAGATTCAAGTCTGAGTTGACGCTCTCGATAGATCTTATCGTCCGACAGAGGGTTATTTCGATTGTAGCAGTAAAGAACATACGGTATGAAGCAGCTACGAGTTCCTGCCATCTCGATCATCGGAAACATGTGAGCAAGATCCCAGGTAACGTCGAAATAATTTCCTTCATCGTCTCTAAGATCTTCGTCTTTTACTGAGTTCCAGAGATGTGACTTAAAAGTCCTGAGATGACTCATCACCCAGTGTTGTGATCTGTAGTCCCGATTCACGTGCCACTCCTGTGGCACCGGTCTCGCCATACCTGGTGCTCCAGAAGGCCATTCAACGTAGTTCCCCCAGGTCATCCAGCAACCTGTCTGCTCATACGCACTTCTCAGTATCTGAAACACGAGAGGGCCGTAGAGCCAGTCATCTCCATCAACTTGAACAAGGACAGATTCTGGTTCGTT
>Ga0181349_1000896_pt1 | contig 12749 bp, 14 predicted proteins | sample Su13VDMM110SD_FD_130106 | JGI IMG/M metagenome (GOLD analysis project Ga0181349, IMG submission 130106) | Freshwater viral communities from Lake Michigan, USA - Su13.VD.MM110.S.D | ecosystem: Environmental > Aquatic > Freshwater > Lake | place: USA: Michigan | collected 2013-07-16 | reverse complement strand
ATGAAAACATTTATTGCATTATGCATTGCAAGTAATATTAATATTATGTTTATTCAGAACCGCAAATGTTTTGAGCTAATATTTGATGAGCAATCACCAATATATGTAGTGCATTGTATGAAAAATAGTGATGCATCTGCGTTCAAATATTGTTATGAAATGAATACAACAAATGAACAATTGGAAAAATATCGCAATACGTTGTTTAAATGGGAAAGTGTTGATAAACCATTAAAGGCGATTAGTTCATATAAACTGGAAGAATTGCAAGAATTGTGCAAAAAATTAGCATTGGATATTTGTAATGATAAAGATAATTTTAAAAATAAAACCAAAAAGGACTTGTATGAAACAATAATTATGAATATATAAATGTTTAACTTCAAATTCTACGATGTCTTCGCGAATTTCGTCTTACATTCTTTTTAGTTTTCTTATAACGCCTGTTTTTACCACCCTCCAAAACAACTCGTGCCGCATTCACAATTGTTCCAGGTATAACTTTAATTGGAGCTGCAATTGTCCTCCCGACTTTTGACCCAATACTTGATATATGCTGACAATTACCGTCATACCGGTTACCTTCGCTGTCTCTGCCTTCTTTAATTTCATCTAAATGCGGTTCCCCGTTTGAATCAAAACATCTAAATTTATTTTGTGTTGGATAACATAATCCGGTTAAACTTGAATAACAATCGGTTCCAACATTGTCGCCTCCAAGAATACTTCCACTAGATGTTTTCTTGTTACAACAATATGTTTTTGTGCGAGTTGCATATATTCTATCTGCCATACCCCCCCTTTTCTTAATTGTTTTTCTTTTTTTAGAACGAGTGTCGCGCATTTATATGTATAATATAACTATATTTTAATAAATCGTTTTTGCAAATATAACCGATATTGAATACGTTTAAATTAAAAATTGATTACAACAATATAAAAATATGTAATGATATATATATAACTATGTCATCTTTTAAACGAGAACCCGAAAATTTAGAATCATCATATAATAAAAAAAGAGACAACTACCAAAATCAATCAAAAGAATTGCCACAAATACAATTAGACAATTTAATCAAACTATTTTTGGGAAATAACCCGCATGTAAAAGACGTTCATAAAAATAATGAATTAGAGGTAAAATTTGGAACCAGAGGAATTAAACCTCTTACAAAAATTGATTTTGATAATGTGATTCGCAAATTAAAATCTCTTGGATTTAATTCTGCAAATGAAGAAGGATCATATATGCTGCGCATTCAGAATGAGTTTTTAGATCCATCATCAGGACGGTTTAAATTGTCGCCAATAAGAGCGGAGATAGAAGGATTTTCTAAAATTCAAGACTATTGCAAACACAATGATATCAAAAAACTAATGACATTGGGTGGATCATCGGTTGAATTTGTTAATAAAGGACCGTTCGCAAAGGGAAAAGATAAAGATGCTGAACGCGTGCGACCAGTTAATTTTGACGACTTTAATTTCAGGGTGTCATATAGTGTTGAGAATACACTAAGGCAAGGCTCCGGAATTGTGCCAAGTATAATTGATAGTTGGGAAAAATCAAAGAAAAGTTTTAGATATTTGAATCGTGTAACATTTGCGCATCCAGACATTCCAATTATGGTTGATTTGAGTATTGTAAAAAGCTCTAGATTTGAAAATGGAAACCCTGTTTTGGAATATACCACAAGTGAATCCAACGTATTTCAAAACCCAGAAATTTATGAGATTGAGTTAGAGGTTGATAATTCTAAAATTGGTCCAGGAACAAGGACCGATTCCCCAGAATTGTTATTGATAGCCATTCGCAAAACAATTAAATTTGTATTGATGGGATTACAAGGGACAAATTATCCAATTTCATACCCAGAACAACGCGGCATTTTGCAAGAATATATGAAGCTAGTTCATGCGGAAAATTATGACCCAAGAAAACACGAAAGAATTTATTCTAGCAATTTTATTGGTCCATCATCTACCACTTTGCAAATAAATAATATTGTTCCTATTAATGATAATACAATTATACCCAACATTCGCAAAGATTACACCGTAACAGATAAAGCGGATGGTGAAAGACATTTATTATTCATCTCTGGAAAGGGCAAAATTTATTTAATAAATACAAATATGAATGTTTTATTTACTGGAGCAGAAACCGATAAAAAAGAAATATTCAACACGTTGATTGATGGTGAAATTATTCTTCATGATAAATTTGGAAAGTTTATTAACCTGTATGCAGCGTTTGATATTTATTATATTGATAAAAAGGATGTTAGACCTCTAGGTTTTATTCCAAAGACTAAGGATGAATTGAAATCAAAATACCGATTGCCTTTGTTGAAACACATTGTTAAATTAATAGAACCAAAATCAGTGGTAAAGGATGAGGCAGTTAGTCCAATTAGAATAGCATCAAAACAGTTTTATCCATGGAATCCTAGTCAAAATATATTTGATGCATGCAATACAATTTTGACTAGAGACAAAGATGGACTATTTGAATACAATACTGATGGTCTTATATTTACACCGGCTAATATGGGTGTTGGCGCTGATGAGATTGGCAAGGCAGGAAAATTATCAAAAGTAACATGGGAATATTCTTTCAAATGGAAACCCGCTTACTACAATACTATTGATTTCTTAGTAACAACAAAGAAGTCTAAAACGGGATTGGATGAAGTCACCCCAATATTTCAAGATGGACTACAAGCCGCATCTGTTGCGCAAATAAATGAGTATAAAACAATTGTTCTAAGATGCGGATTTAGTGAAAGCCGTGACGGGTATATTAATCCGTGTCAAGACGTTATAAATGACGTTCTTCCAACGGTAAGTTCAACCGATGGAAAAAAACCCGACGATTATTATCCTGTTCAATTTTATCCATCAGACCCATATGATCCTACTGCTGGAATTTGTAATATTATGTTGAAAAAAGATGACACAGGCGTTCAACAAATGTACACGGAGGAAAATGAGGTATTTGATGATAATACAATTGTAGAGTTTCGGTATGAGCTTGATAATGAAGCCGGTTGGAGATGGATACCTTTGCGCGTTCGTTATGACAAGACCGCGGAGTTGCGAAATACTGGTAAAAACTTTGGAAATGCATATCGCGTTGCAAATAGCAACTGGCATTCTATACATAATCCAATTACAGAAACGATGATTTGCACTGGAAATAATATTCCAGATGAACTCGCTGATGATGATGTGTATTATAATAAATTCACGGGAAGCAGTAAAACGCGAGGATTGCGAGATTTTCACAATTTATTTGTTAAAAAATTACTAATAACAAGCGTGTCAAAGAGAACAGACACGTTGATAGATTTTGCTTGCGGTAAAGCCGGTGATATGTCAAAGTGGATTGCATCAAAGTTGTCATTTGTTTTTGGAATTGATGTTTCCAAGGATAATTTGGAGAATAGATTAAATGGAGCTTGCGCGAGGTTTTTAAATTATCGCAAGGATTTTAAACATATGCCTTATGCATTGTTTGTAAATGGAAATAGTAGTTTGAATGTTCGCAGTGGATTGGCAATGATGAATGATAAAGCAATACAAATAACCAAGGCCGTTTTTGGCCAAGGTCCCAATGATTCAGAAAAACTAGGAAAAGGAGTCGCAAGACAATTTGGAAAAGGCGAAGAGGGATTTAACGTATCATCGTGTCAATTTGCGTTGCACTATTTCTTTGAAAATCAAACAACATTTCAAAACTTTATGAGAAATGTGTCTGAATGCACCAAACTTGGTGGATATTTTATTGGCACGTGCTATGATGGCAAACTAATCTTCAACTTGTTGAAAAAGAAGGAAATAGATGAAAGTATTGAACTATATGAGGGAAGTAGAAAGATATGGGAAATCAGAAAGGAATACAATGATACCACATTAGATGACGATGTTACTAGTTTGGGATATAAAATCAACGTGTTTCAAGAATCCATTAATAAAATGTTTTCGGAATATTTGGTCAATTTTGACTATTTGGAACGAATTATGGAAAATTATGGATTCAAATTATTAACAAGAGACGAGGCGAAGAGTATTGGATTGCCAGAAGGGTCTGGATTATTCAGCGAATTATATAATTTAATGCAAGATGAAGTGAAGCGTAGCCCGTTTAAAAAGGAAGAATATGGAAGTGCGTTAGATATGAATCCAAATGAGAAAAAGATTTCATTCTTGAATAGATATTTTGCATTCAAGAAAATTAGCCATGTAAATGCGGAAAAAGTTGCACTAGAATTGATAGACGAAACTGTCGCGGAAAGAAAAGTGACGCGAGCGAATCAGGGTGAAGCATATGTTAAAAAATCATCAAAACCGGCAAAAACACTAGAAAATAAAAAGGCGCGTCCATTGAATAAAAAGATAGTGTTAGTTGCTGCGGCCGAAGCGATTGATTCTGTTCCAGAAAAAGAAAAAGAAGCCAAAGAAGAAGTAGAGGAAGAAGCAAAAGAAGTTGCGCCTGCGCCTGCGCCTGCTTTAACGGTTGAAAAGAAACCAAGAAAACCCCGCGCAAAAAAATTAGTGTTGGAGCCCGATGTAAAAGAAAAACCGATAGTTGCAGAAGATGCAGATGTTGCATCCGCAGCACCTGACGCGGTGGAAGAAGAAAAAGAAGTTGTGCCTCTGCCACAAACCGAAGTAACTATTATTAAAGAGACGGAAACGCCTGCACCCGCGGCAAAAAAGGCAACAAAGAAAAATCTCAAATTTAAAATAGACGAATAATAAAACGATAAATAATAAAACGATAAATAATAAAACGATAAATAATAAAACGATAAATAATAAAAATAATCAAATATTATAATATTTTGCTAATCACTTAAACAAAAAATTATATATAATATAACCTCTACAATGAGTTATTACACATTACCTAGAAAACAAACTATGAGCAAAATTAATCCAACATTCAACAGCGAAGCATTAGTTCCCATAATTTCTTTCAGTTTATTACATTATCTAAATATAGCGCAAGAATTTGTGAAAAAAATAAAACAACATGACTATGAAACGGATAGTCATGAGCATAATATTGATTTTCTTTATAGAATAATTAATCCGTTTGAGTTTATTCATTATAAAGTGCCTGGGTCCAAATTTTCTGTTAGTAAAATTAAAGCAAGCTCCCCGACATTTTATATTTTAATGGAAATTGTAAATATATTTAATATCTTTGATTCATTCGTTGGTAGAAATATAAAAGCAATACACTGTGGTGCAAATAATGCTTCAACAATTGAATGTATGAATATTTTCAGAGAAAACAATAATGATGTTATTTATGAACATTTTTTAGAAAGTGAAATATCTAGTTTTAAACCTATACAAGGGATAGAAACAATGATGATTGATTTTTTATATTTTGAACTGAATAGCTCAGAAACAACCATAAATGTAAATAAATATGTTCTAAATTTTATTATAGTAATCTGCAATATTCTCACGTATCAAAATGTAAATGGAACTTGCATTATTAAAATTGATGTGTTATTTCATAAACCAATTTTGGATCTTTTATACATATTAACCGGAATGTATGAAAAAATTTATATTATAAAGCCAAACACCTCCAATATATTTAAAAATGAGAGATTTATTATTTGTAAAAATTTTGTTTCGGATTATGCAAAGACATTGGAAAATAATAACACATTAAAGGTTTTAAAAATTATTATAGATGATAGTATAATAAATGGCAAACAAATTAGTTCATTAATAAAACAGGATTTACCTTATTATTTTTTAAATAAAGTTGAAGAGTCAAATATTATTATTGGTCATTTGCAACTAGAACAATATGACCAAATAATCAATCTTGTCAAAAATAAAAATAAAGATGACAAGATAGAAACATTGAAAAAGAATAACATTCAAAAATGTATTCAATGGTGTGATAAACATAAAATACCGTATAATAAATTTGTGGACAAACTTAATATATTTTTACCAATAGTGATATATGAAGATGCAATAATAAATACACCCGAATTAGTTAATATTGGTATGGGTATGGGTATAGACGCTGCTGTAGATACTAATGTTGGTGTAAATGTTTATGCCGACGTTTATGCCGACATAGATGATATGCATGAATAATAGTTTATTTTATAGGCTGCCCTCCAGGATTTGAAGCGCTTATGCCATTATTTGCAACACTTGGGCCCCCGCTTGAAATTCCCATATATTGAGCCTCTTTGGACATGTAGTCATCCGATTTTTTAAAACAGGTTTTGGGATTATAGCTAACCTGTCTGAATATAATTGGCAATGCGGGACTGCAGTTTTGAACTTTGGATTTGTAGATAAATGGAGTAAAAGGCGTTTGACCAATATTAGCAACACTCATTGTGCTTGTAGAACCTCTTAGCGCATTGCTATTATTTACATTCTTTTCAATAGTAGTTAAACCCAATTTTAATATTCTTGCGCTACTAGAAACTGCGCCTTGAACAGCAAATTGAGGGTTACTTGGTTTATATACTACTAATTTGCATCCATTTGGATTGCTTGGGCCAGTTAAACTCATTCCATAATAAGGATTTTTAATAAAGTTACTAAAAACATAAGCAGCTTGTGCAGAGTTGCCAGATTTTAAGTCAGATATAAATCCAACAAATTGCTGGATGGTGCTTATTCTTAAGTTGTAAAAATTATTGATATCATCATTGGAAAAAAGACCATCATTATTTAATAGTTGAAATGCTAATGCGACTAATTCAACTTGAGTGTATGTTCCCAACCCAGTATTAGGATAACAATTTCCAACATAAGTGTTTGCAAGTGTAATTGGGCTTCCCGGTTTTGCTGCTGCTAACATTGCGGGTGTAATATTTTTGTTATTCTTTAATAATGCAGCATCTGTGAAATAATCTTCTTGCGTTTTAAAATTAAAAACACGCTGATCATATGTTTGACATCTATTTTGCCTGTATTGTTGAAGGGTTGTGAAATAATTTTTCTTCAAAATCGTGCTAGCTGGTCTAACACGCAACAATGCTTTTCTAGGTTCATTGCAACAAAACGGCGGGGTTGTGCAAACAGATTGTGGGTTATTCGTCAGGTATGGACTAGGAGAAAAATCTGTCACCATGCTAATACCATCACAATTTTTGCAATCAATGTTGGATTGTATATTTTCATTCAATTCGTCAATTGGATTATGCTTTACTGAATATCCGCCCGGTCTATCCATGAGTTGTCCAATAAGACCACCCGAATTATTTTCTAAACCTGCGGAAGATTTGCTCATTCTATTTGCATTAACCGTTATGTATTGACTTGGATCATTTGGATTAATAATTGTATAAGGAACTTGGGTAACAGTGCCTTTTCTAAACTGCCATTTAAGCGGTCTTGCTGCACCCTGTTTATAAACAGCAATATTTGTAAGGTCATTATTTGTTAAAGGTCTAATACTTCCAGCAGTTATGCCAACCGGATTACTATAACGACCGGTTCCTTTCCATGTTATATATTCTGCTGTAAAAGGCGCATTAGGAGATGAATTATTATATGAGTGCATGCCTTGTGGATAATAAGCTGATCCCATTGTAATATAAATAAAGAAGAAAATAAAAGTATTTATATATATTAATGTTGATCAAGCTTCTTATTTTATTTTTTATTTGTTTAATAGTGTATCAATTCTTTTTAGCTGGATGGCCTACCATTGAAGGGCTTGATAATGGTGCGGGAGCTGCAGATCCATCATCTTGTTCATCATCCATTTTAGCTTATAAAAATGCCGCCGCCATTGAAATTCTTCAAGATCAAGTTAAACAAATTATGGGGCTAGATAAAGAAGTTCAAGATATTAGTGGGAATGTAGTTACATTGAATGATCAAGTTCTTGGTTTAGTGAAAGCCCAAGCCGCTGCATCACAACAATTAGTGGGTAATAAGCCATTGGCAATAAGTGGAACTCAATCAGCATAATATTTTTGTTTTAACTATTTTATTTATTAAATAATTGAACAAAAATATTTATATAACTATAAATTATATGTCAAATATATTTCAACAAGTATTATCAAATGCATCGGGAGTAGAGCAAAATTTATTAGGCCCAGACTATCCGTATTGGGAAAATATTAAAAACCCACGTGCCATTGGTATGTCAGATGAAGGAAGTTTATCGGCAATGGGAAAAGACATAGACGGATTAATTCAATATGTGCAAGTATTAGTAACAGGCGGAGGTGCATCTGCAACTGGTGGTCCTTTAGGAAATAAATTTTTCTTACAAACTGGTGGAAAATGCAATGATGTGAAAACTAAAAAGGAGGTTGATAGGTTCATCTATATAAACAATGTTCCTATGGGAAATATTCCATTCATATCATCTGGATTGGGGACCGATTTTTCAGATTTCAAGGGATTAATTCCAGGAACAATGGGGAATTTAAATGTATTGAATCCTTTTGCAATATTGAGTGCTTTTACAGCTGGGACAACACCTGATTGTCAAGAATTAACAATGCAAGTAGTTGGTCCAACTCCACCGGGGTTAAGTGGAACCGGCGGATTAGGTCCAAATGCTACCGGTAGCGAAACACATTTTGTTACAACGGTTGATATTAGTAATATGGATGCATGCAATTGGGGTTCTGGTGGAACAAATCCAGTAACAGGAAAAACATGCAGCGAAACCTTTGAAAACATGAATATGAGTCCAGCACAAGTGGTTGAATCCCTACCAAATGACCCCCTTGTTCAATTATATTTTGCTTGTTTGGGATTATTGGGTGTTTATGTTTTGTATTGCATCATGATAAAACGACAAAAACTTATCTAATGCAACTCAATTGTAATAAAGATTTACTACTATTTAAATATACAAATACTAATGGATTTTGTATATTTATTGATGAATGGAGGCGAGTGGGAAGATATAGTTGTAATTTTATCAAAAGATGATGCAATTAAAGCGTCAATTGACAAACCAAATTCTAGAGTAGAAATTTTTAGTAAAACTACTAGCTTTGGCTATACTCCCACGTATAATTACTATAAAAATGGGGAATATATTCAAAATGAATAAATATATTCAAAACTTAGTGCTTTCTGCGTCTGCGACCACCAACCGCGGGTCCTTGCACGTCCCATTGCTCATTAAATCCAACTACCGCGGCTTGACCACCTTTACGTTTGCGTCTGCGTCCGCCCATAGTTCCTGTATTACTGCTCCCCATATCGCTTATAGCTTTCTTTGTTTTATCAAATGTGCTGCTAAACCAATTTCCTACACTGGACACCGCGCTTCCAACGCCACTAGCCGCGCTGCTAACTCCGCTTCCGACTCCGCTCGCCATATTGCTAACTCCATTAGCCGCCGCTCCATAGCCCATGTCTTGGCCGCCTCGTCTGCGTCTTCTAGAGCCACCCATTTTATAGGAGCCACCCATTTTATAGGAACAGTTTGAACCTCCTCGTCTGCGTCTTCTGGATCCACCCATTTTAGGGGAACTGCTTGAAGTGCTCATTGTAGTGCTCATTGTAGTGCTTTGCCCACCACGTCTATTTCGTTTTGTTTTTACCATTATATTATAACAAAAGAAATTATAATATAATTACCTAAAATTTATACAAAATTTATCTTTTTAAAAGCATAATGTATAATTGATATGCGGCTAAAGCTCCGGCAACTTCAACCACAATGTATGGGATAACATCACTTGCAGCTAATTTTCCCGCGGCTAAATAAGCTAATGTGACCGCCGGATTAAACGAACCCCCCGAAATGGCTCCGCCTAATAAACACGCCAACGCCAATGCCGCACCAATTGCCAAATAATTGCCAGTAGCTAGAATAACAAAAACTAACAATAATGTTCCTAAAAACTCAACGACATACTTGTTCATCATATTTATATATTTACTTAATATTTTTTTTAATAAGTTTGTGATACTAAAGAACCTATTGCACAAACTTTTCCATTACATAAACTATAATTAAATATAGAACCTTTCTTAGCAGGTGCAGTGCATCCTCCAGACCTAGCCATACGCAACGCAGTTTTCACATCATTTCTATCATAAGACTTGTATGACAATGGTGCGCTTGCAGGTAATCCTTGCTTCAAAGAACTCTGACCAACGGCAGCACTTTTTTTTGCTGCCATATACATGGATGAAGTTGCGGGTGCAACATATTTCGTAGATTGCGATACATTGAATCTTCGTTGTAGATCTCCTGAATATTGGCTAGTAGATGGAATGGAAGAATACATTTGTGTTCCTCTTCCAAAATTGTTTTGTGTTGTATTTGTTCGTCTATATTGGGCGCGGGCTTGAGCGAATGTGCTCGCACCATCAGATGGATAAAACTGAGGAGGGTTGGGGTGAATGCCTGTAAGAACGCCCAATTGACTATGATAATTTGTATTAGGGGTTCTATTTGTGCTTAATGGTCCAATTACTGGAGCACTAGCATATCCACCGCTCATATAAGGAATATTTGTGTACTGATGATAAGCAATCGTTGTCATATAATATAGCTATGGAAAAGAAAATTTCAAACATTTACCGTCGTTTTGTGTGCCTCTTGGATTTTCTACCACCACCACGTCTCTTTTTTGTTTTCCCTCCCATAAGCTTATTATTCTTAAACGTGACTTGTTCGGCTTTTAATATTTCTTTTATTTTATTAGTATTTACATATGTTTCGCTAGATATTTTTTGCGTAACTTCATCCAATTTATCAATATAAGATTTATATGCATTACCAGTATTTTGTTTTAACTGACCAATCTTTTCTCTCATTTTACCAATAAGTTCTCCAACAGTTCCATTAAACCCGTCTATAGAAATAACCTGTTGCATTAATGGGACATCTGGTTCATTTTCTCGTTCAAGTGAAGATTTCTCTCGCAGTTGTTCTTCTTCAATGAGTTCATTTATTAGTTTTGCCTCATCCGTTGCAAATTCTTTAATCTCAGACAGATTGCATTCTCCGTTCCCATCTTCAATTTGCTCTACATCGGCCAATATCTTATTATTTTTAATTTTAATTGATGCTAAAGTTTGCAGTGTATCGCCACCTTTTCTGCTTCTTTTACGCATTTTTCTTGTTTTTCTTGTTTTACTTGTTTTTCTAGTTTTTTGTATTTTTATCATTTATAATTATATATATTGTGTTATAATTATAATATTATATATTTAAAAGCGTCTAATAGCTCTAATAGCGGACTGAGATGCGTTGGATCTATTTCCACCATACGACGCATCATTATAGTTTTTATTAAGAGCTTTTTGCTTGGAATATCTAATGTAATCAGAACTATCATAAACATATTTGATGTTGCACGATGAAGGGGGGACCCCCGTTCCATCACACATGTTTTGAATATGTCCAAAATGGTTCTTTAAACCAAACATGCCAGGACGACTTTGAAATGTCTGGCATGGCCCACCGCATGAATAATTTTTGCGACTTAATAAATCGCCTGCGTTGTTAATTGCGCGGAACGGTGTGCAAATGGATTTTTGATTATTAACAAGTCTAGCATAATTTGTGTTCCATGCATTTTTAAGGGTAAAACGAGTATCAATAAATTCGTTATTATTGTTTGTTGTAATAAGCGCTTGGGGAATAAATCCAGGAATTCCGCCGCCCAAAGGATATTTGCCTGGGATGTATATGCTGGAACCACCGGAACCACTAATAGGATTTGTATAACCAATAGAGCTTGCCATTTTATATATATAAATATAATATATAAAATAGTTTTTTGCTAAAATAATATTTGTATAGTTTATATACTTAATGAACAGTTTCAATCTCTCAAAAGTATTATTCACCTTTGTTGTTTTTGTTGCAATTGATTCAGTTTATTTGATTTCCATGAAGGGTTATTTTGATGAACAAATAAAACAAATACAAGGTAGTGCTATTCAAATGAATCTTTATGCCGCAATTTTATGCTACATTTCATTAGTATTTGGATTGTATTATTTTATTATTAAAGATAATAAATCGTTATATCAAGCATTTTTATTGGGTCTTGTAATATATTCAGTTTATGAATTTACCACATGGTCTTTGCTTAAAAACTGGAAAATGCAAACTGTTATTATTGACTCCCTCTGGGGATCAATTCTATTCGCATTAACAACTGCAATTGTATATAAGGTTTATCTGTGATAAATTAGATATGGTATAAAATATAAAGTTACTAGTAAATTTATAATGTTCATGTTTAAACTATAATTTGCTAAATTGGATGCAAACAAACATGAGAATATAATAATTAAACTATCTCCTAAAATAGCGTTGACGCCAACTTCTTTTCCGTAGTTTTTAAATGTATCCATCATCATGTTCCATCCCATAGGAACTGCTGAAAAAAACTGGTAAAATAATAAATCGTGTGTAATTTGAACTGCTAATGCTATTCCAATAAATTTCCAAATAGAAAAGCCTGTAAATATGAATGGATACAAAAATCGGGTGATAATTATACCCAATATTACAATTATAACATCTGCAATTACAGCCGACAATCTATATGTTTTATACCAGGACTCTAGGACAACGGATCTATATTTTTTATTAATTGTAAATGCTAAAAAAATTGTGAATGATTCAACCAATAAAACCGCTATTAAAATAGGTAAATAATCTAAAGTATTATTAAAATTAGAAATATCTTTAAAAATAGGCTGCATATATATTATATATATAAAATATATAATTTATTTGTTTGTTT
>Ga0181349_1000894_pt1 | contig 12754 bp, 16 predicted proteins | sample Su13VDMM110SD_FD_130106 | JGI IMG/M metagenome (GOLD analysis project Ga0181349, IMG submission 130106) | Freshwater viral communities from Lake Michigan, USA - Su13.VD.MM110.S.D | ecosystem: Environmental > Aquatic > Freshwater > Lake | place: USA: Michigan | collected 2013-07-16 | reverse complement strand
TGGAGATATCATGGGTGTTACAAGGATGAGAATATGCCAGATAGAAAAAAGAGTTGCAAAAAAGATCAAGGGGCTCATTGGTGATTAGCCAATGAGCCCCTGGGCGAATTAGAGCTTCTTGCTCTTTACTCTACCGAAGTCTCGTCCTTCTCAAGGGTCATGGACAGCTTAACAAGATTGGCTGCCTGGCCCTTGAGGAGTCTAAGACCCTTGCGAGTCCGAACTCCGGCGGACTTGTTACCCTTGATGCTCTTGGTAACGTCGAGCTCAAGGCTCTCTACCAGTACTCGAAGCTCGTTCCATGCATTACTAAGATCGTTCGTGCTCATTTTATACCTCCAGTTTTGTGCTGTTGTCTTGAAAGAAGTCAGGCATGTTCTGCTTGACCGCAGCTCTAATGTCTATCATCGATTGCCGATTACCTAGCTCTAGAGCCAATAGGGAAATAATGTGCAGTTTCTGCACCTCGTTAACACCGTAGTCCAAGATAGACTTGACTATGTCTCTGGACGTCTGGATTTCTTTTGCTTTTGTGTCAAGATTCACTAGTTTATCTCCGTAGAATGAGACTCAGTTTCAAACTTCCACTTTCCATCAGTTTTGACGTTAATGAACTTCACGAAGAGCTTTCCCTTAATGTTGTCCCTTCTAAGTGGAATCTTCTCTTCCTTGTTATTCTCAATACACCAGAGAATGTGCTCAAGGGTGCAAATATCAAGATTCAAAGGAACTAGAGATTCTCTGAGCTGTTGTGGTATCTCTGACATAACCTCTTGTTGAGTCTTTATGGCAGAAATATCCAGATCTCCTATGAAGATCTCAGATTTACACACGTCAAAAACTCGATGGACAGCGTCGCAATTGTTACACCTTGCAAGCTTCTCAACTACAGAATCGCTCTCAAGGAGGCTAAACACAGGAAACTTGTGATAGACGATATCTGGTCTGTTTCTGTACTGTGGAAGCGTGCAGTGACACTCAATCAAGTGCTTAACGTATGATTCCATCTTACTTCTTGAGCGTCTTCTCTATTGAAGAAGAACCAATAGTGTATGCCTGCTCAATTGCATCTTGCGCAACCTTAATGATCTTCTGCAATTCATCTCTATTCTCAGTGATCATTCCTCTCTGCGAAGCTTCAAGAATGTTCTGTGCTGTCTTGTCCTTGATAAAAGACACAAGGTTGCTTACAGCTCTCATCGTTTCAACGGACTTGCTCAATTGACCTCCAGGATTACCTGAGTAGATCTTAGACACTCCATGAAAGATGAAAACGCTAATATTGATTCTCTAGCTGATAATAGTGGATATTTCTTGCCGAAGAGGTCTACTAGGCCCATTTTCGATGCTGGTTGCAATGACCTCATAAAAGAGTCTATCCTACTTACAAGGCCGGGATTCTTAGAATTATCTAATTCAGATATAGAAAGATTGACCATTGATCCCCGAAGAGAAGAGATTCTCTCAGAAACATAGATTCTTGCAGAATCATCGCATGCTGAGAGAATCTTCTGTAGTTCATTGATTCTACTTCTTGCACCCGAAGATGTCTCTTTGACAACAAAGATCACTCCAGTTCCTGTTGCCTTGACTGAAGTAACCTGTCTCAGGCAGCGACCATAAGATCCTGAGATTGTGTCACCCTTGGCTGCAGATAGAATATCTGCGTCCAGAGCGCAAGAAGCATCCACCATGACACCTATTGGATCATCCTGCGTTGCGCAGATAAGCGGAATCACCTTAAAAGATCCCATCATGTAGTTCTTCAAAAGATGAACTGCCACGCTCTGAGAGAATCCTGCTGCGACCAGGAATGCAAAACGACCAGAAGCCCTATAGGTCTCAACGAGAGAGAAGATCTCACCCTCAGTCTCAACATTTCCGTCAATCAAGATGACATCGCAGTTATCTGATTGGATCTTCGTGAGCCCACCAAAGGAATCATGAAGCCTAATCCGCTTAAACAGATGCCCTTTCCTCACTGAGGCTTGAGACTTTGTTCCCTTTGTAAGCTTGCACTCAAAACTGCTGTCTATCTTTAAAAGATCTATCCAGTCAGAATCGAGAACCTTACCTTCAGTACTTTGAATCCAGAGATCCTTTAGATCCAGCTTGGAGAGACGAGACCTTCTGGAGTTCTCAAAGAGAGATCGAGAGATCTCCTTGCATTTTTCAACATCAGATATCTGAAGGTCGTGAAGGTGAGCACAGATCTCCAGAATAATCCTTGCAGAGTAAGCGTGAGCACCCTCACAAGAGATAAGTGTTCGCTTGAAGAGGTCCAAGAGATGATCTTGGCCCCGATCCTCGAATCTCAGGTGATTGAAAGACTGGAACGGATCAGATATTACTGATCCGTTCACATATGCAGGAGTTGACTCAATGCACTCTTTCGAAACCTTGAACAAGTCTCTAATGAACTTGGACTTGGTGCTCTCTTTGAGTTGTATTATTTCCACACCTAATACTAACTGTCTCTCCAGAGGTTGTTCGAGGCAAATGTGATTATTTCCTCAGCTGACTCAGGGGTGTAGCTGTAGTCATTGACCAGCGTCATAACCATCTCAGAGTACTTCTTCTGCTGCTCATTGTCACGACTCTTAGACTTGGTAACAATTCTTGCCATGTCTTTGACAGAAGCAACCAGGTAGCTCTCAATGGCTTCCTTCAATGGCTCATAAGATTTGTAGTCAACTTTGCCGCCTCTTCGAACTTTTGCAAACATGAAGGATGTAACGTCAGCTCTAAATCCATCTCTGGAGGATCCAGTAATTCCAATCTGCTCCTCAATGGCCTTCATAAACTTCTCATCTGGCTCGCGCTCTTCGTTGGTAACTCGATCCTTCATCTTCTGTCGCGTAGTCCAGGCTTCGGCATTGTCAAGGTAGTTGTCGAAGAGTGACTGAGCTTGCTCCTCGTAGGCAGTGACGAAAGCCTTTGCAATCTCGCTTTCAAGAATCTTCAAGTACTCTTCTCGAATAACTTTCTGCAGGATCTCGAGGTACTGCTTCTTCTTCTCCTCGTCAACAACCTGCTCCTTGACTTGCTTGATAAGTGCATCAACAACTCTCATTGGAGTTATAAATCCCTTATCAGAATCAGTCAAAGCATTGTCAATCGCCTTTGTGATGAATCTCGTAGAGATTCCATCCATTCCCTCGTGGCGAGCTTCCTCGCGGAGATCTTTAATGTCGATCTTTCTAACCTTGCCCTTCTCAATAACATCCTGACCGTCGTAGATCTTCATCTTTGTGATAAGATCAACCTTTTGAGACGCCTTAAGACGGCTCATAACAGAGAACATCGCAGCAACCTTGATGGTGTGCGGTGCCAGATGGAACTTGAAGTCAGACTTCTTTATCATCTTCTCGTAGATCTTCATCTCCTGAGTGAGCTCTAGGATGTATGGGACCTCGATCTTCACAACACGGTCGAGGATGGCCTCATTAGTGTGCTCAGACTTGAAGCGGTTCCACTCGGACTCATTACAGTGCGAGATGATGACACCGTCAAAGTAGAGCATTCCATTCTTTCCTGGTGTTGGAACAGACTTCTCCTGTGTTGCTGTGATGATCGTGTGAAGAAACTCAATCTCGTTCTTGAAGATCTCAACAAACTCCACGACTCCTCGGTTACCAACGTTAAAAGCACCGTCAAGGTTAAGAACTCGAGGATCCGACTCGCTGTACTTGTCAAGCTTTGAGATGTCCTCAGAGCCGATGAGAGCTGAGACATCCTGAGAGTTGGCATCCATGGGAGGAACAACAGCTACGCCGCGGCGGCCGCGCTGAGAGAATCCGCTTCTAACTACTGGAAACTTCTCATATTCTCCACCAAATTCATTCAGAAGCTTGTAGCGACATACTGGGCAGAGGTCACCTTCGATGTGAACTCCTAGCAGGTCTTCAAACTGAGATCTAAGAGAGCGAGGAAGAAGGTGCAGAGGCTCCTCTCTAACTGGACATCCTTCAAGCTGATATACTGGATCAGCATGAAGCTCAAGAGCCTTTTTAAGAGCGTCAGCAAGTGCGCTCTTTCCTGAACCGACAGGTCCCATGAGGAGGAGAACCTGTCGACTCTCTTCTCCCTTCATGGATGCTGCCTTGAGGAATCTCATGATCTTTGCAATGACACGCTCATGACCAAAGAAGTCTGAAGAGAAGTAGTCATATGTTCTTATCGGATCAGAATCAAACAGCTTCTTGAGTCTAGGATCTGACTCTTGCATCTTTCCTACGCCTCTGGATTCTATAGAATCTGAGAGACGTCGTGCAGAAAGACGGACTAGTGAAGGATCTTTCTGAATAACATCGAGGTATTCTACAAACGACCCCTTCCAAGATTCCTTGGTGGAACTTTCTCTCTGCTGCTTGATTAGGTCTAGAAAATTAGGAGATTTCAAAGTCTTCGCCCTCCAGTTCAGTAAATAATTTCACAGGTCCTTTCCATAGTTCAACAATACTCTTCACACATTGATCTGCATAGTCTATTTCAAGATCTCTACCATCATGCTCATGCCTGAGTATCAAAGTACCCTTATCAATATCATCAACATAGATGACTGGTATGCTGTTGCCACCAACCTGCTGTATCAAAGAGCTTCTAACCTCTTTCCAGCTACTTTCATCATCTATAACTTCATCTATAGTCCAGTCAGGATTCTTCTTACCCTTTGAAGAGTAGGTAAAAAGATTAAGCTCTCTCGCTTTGCTCTCAGTAAGGTATCTCCTAATAAAACTCTCATCAGAATCTATCTCTCTGGCAAAGAAGCACTCATCAAGTCCTTTACTTGACTCTATATCCTTGAAAATCTCAAAGCCCAGATGGTATGGATTAATCCTAAGCCCCCACGGCCGCAGAACTTGGTTGTGAGTCTTTAGGAAGGGAATATGATACTCATCAGGAAGCTCAAGATCGTGAAGAATTCTGTAGTGCCAGAAGGAGGCCCATCCCTCATTCATCACTTTTGTTCTGATCTGGGGCATAAAATACTGAGATTCTTCGTGGATGATATCCACAATATCTCTCTCCCAATCAGAAAGCTCTCTACTGTGCTCTTGAACAAATCTCAAGATATCATACTCGGGCTCGAGAGGAATCCGATCAATGTCAAAGTTCTTCAGCTTTCCATTTTTATCAGATTTTATCTTTCTCTCGTATTCTTTCTTCAGTTCTTTATCAGAAAGTCTAGTCCTTCCTCTTCTATCAATCTGATACTGAATACTGTGACAAGCATCGATGATCTTCTCAACCTTCTCTATTCCGATAGAAGGGTCCTCGATGTAGGACTGGATGCGGTTTCGAGCGCTTCTAAACCTAATCGGTGCTCTCGCCGGATCAGTGTCTTTAAAGGTCCTGTTGTTCTTAAAAAAATCAGAATGACCGACGCAGTGCGCCATGATGAGGATCTGGAGGTAAAGAGGATTCTCCAACATCAAGTAAGCGATCGAAGGATCAGAGTTAATGATAAGCTCATAGGGCAAGCCCTCGAGGCCCATGTTATACATTCCATGAGTCCTCTCAAAAGACTTTCCATAAGACCAGTGAGCGTAGTGAGAAGGCAGTCCGTGGTAGGACATGGCACCAATCATCTCGTGGTAGTCAATAGTCTCGTAGGATATGTCAAACCAATCAAGTCCATAGCTTCGAGCAATATTGCATATCCTTTCATCCCAGTGCTCTAGATCGCTAAAGTTCCAATCAGACAACTTCTAGTCCTCCAAAGAATCTCTTAAAGATAGGCCAGATCGATTCTTTACCCTCAATAACAGCTGTCTTGAGACTGGGTCCCTCAATATTCTTAATCTTTGGATACAAGGATCCTGCGCTGTTATCCCAGGCTGGTCTGGAGTTTGGTGGAACTATCTCAACATACCCAAGCAGCTGACATATTCCAGACAGATCAAGAATCGATTTAACTGCAAGATCATTATCCTCAGCCCAGTTATCCCCGTCGGTGCAGTGGAAGTAGTAGATGTTCCAGCTGCTTGGATGGTACCTCTTCATCGCAATATCTCTTGAGAGAATTGGTGCTGAAGAGACATGAGTACCGCCTGATGTGAACTTCTGAAAGAAGTGCTCCTCGTCAGTCTCCTCAGCCTCTGTCGTATGTGATACAAAGACAACTTCTGTCTTCTCGTATTTGTGACGAAGAAACTGATACAGAAGGAAGAAAAATGACCTCGCCAAGAATCTAATCTCTTGAGACATAGAGCCAGAGACATCCATTGCGAAGAAGACGACAGCATTTGTTGCCTCCTTGGGCTTGCTGTCGATATGGTAGTATCGAAGGTCATCTTCATGGAAAGAGGTATTGATCTCCTCGCCTTCTTCTGCGCTTCTCTTTGCTGCATTGAGACGCTTGATCCTCTGGATCGATGACTTCTTCTTGTCAAGCCGCGGACGAATCCCTTCAGTTCGGGTACCGTGCTTTCTCGGCTTCTCTTCCATGAGCTTCTTAAAGCGCTTACGGTCTAGATCGGGAAGGTTCAAGGATGCGAAGAGGTATTCGGCCAGCTCTTCAAGTGTAATCTCAACTTCGTAGTATTCTTCACCCTTGTCTTTTCCAGCCTTGCTACCGCCAGATCCTTGCTGTTTTTGACTTTTTCTTACAACCTGATCCTTTTGAAGATCTTGACCCGGAGCAGACCCAACAGATTTTTGTCCTTCATTGTCACCATAGACAAACTGCCACTCTTTAATGCCCTTAACGGGAATCTTGATCTTCTTCTTACCGTCTTGTCCAATGATCGACTCATCAGCGACAATGTCTGTAACACCGTCTCTAATCGCTTTGTCAATCTTTTGCTTGTGACGGGCACGGTCGGATGCCGATCTATCTGCTGTTGCTTTATGTGACCTAAAGATCGACATCGTTCTATAGATAAGTATAGCAAGAGATTGCATCTAGTAAGGCCAGGAGACAAACAATGCCGCAGAAGCTGATTGTAAAGAAAGATCTAATGATGCTCCCAGAAAAGCAGCACATTATTGGAGAGTTTTGCATCTATTGCATGGATCAGCTAGGAATGGGAAGCGACATCGACACCATAATTCAGATTGAGTCTGATAGAGACTCTAGTGGAATTAAGACGACAGCATACTATAATCCGGCTGATAATAATGTCAGAGTCTACGGCAGTGGAAGATCAATTGCAGACATCTGCAGGTCGATCGCTCACGAACTAGTCCACATGTCTCAGCACGTCCGAGGCCTCATAGGAAAAGATCCTATCAAGGATATTGGAGGCTTCCATGAAGACGAAGCAAACGCTGTGGCCGGGCAGCTAATAAAAATGTTCGCAAAAGATGTTACTAGAGAGATCTACGAATCAAGAATGTAGATTGCCAGGAACTAATATAGTTATGAGAAGAGGAAACTACCTATGAGAATCACGTCAAGACAGCTTAGAAGGATCATCAAGGAAGAGCTTAGCCGTCATATGGAAGGTGGGTATGGTCACCGCGGTGTCGGATATATGGAAGAAGAGGATGATACAGGCCTTCTCGGTGCCATGAAGGAAGAAGACGAAGGCGACTACGGACAGTTCGAGGAAGAAAATGAGATGGGAATGTACAAGGAAGAAGATGAGATGGGAATGTACGAGGAAGAAGATGAGATGGGAATGTACGAGGACGAGGAAGGAGACTATTTTAAGGAGCAGCACGACAACGACCAGAAGCGCATGAACCAGCCCGGAGGAGACGAGGCTCGCTACCTCAAGCAGCGCATCAAAGGTGAGCTCTCTGAGAGACTCAGAAGAAGATAATCTTAGTATTTTAAGATGCAAAATCGGCCGGAGAACATCCGGCCGAGCTTGTCTCTATCTTCTGTGGTCTCTATCTGTCAATTAGCACGTCTACAAGTGCCCGACCGCTCTCAGTGTCTGGGTTAGATCCTCGTGTCGGAATATTAAAGACAACATCGTAGATCTTCTCAGCCATAACATTGTAGGCACCTGTGTACGTAGAGATGATTTGATCCAGTGCGTGGAGCGATGAGAGCACCTCGATCGCGTCCTCGTCGCCCTTCTCTGCGTGGAAATCAACAACAGGAATCTTGTCATCAAGCATTGCTTCAACCATAGCAACAATGTTCTCTGCAGCTCGACGCTTTGGAGAACCTACACCTTTTCTACCTACAGCTGATCCAGACATAAAATCTTCAAGAAGAGACAAGAGACCAGGACTTTCAGGTCCGTCGACAAAGTAGTCAACAAGGATTCCTTTGAGAGCATCCGATGCATTCCCTGCGTCGAGAGGTTCATCTTCCATCTTCTGGAAGGGGAAGTCGACAATCTCGCCACCCATCTCGCCGCCTGCAGCACTAGGTCTCATCTGGAAATTACCGAGAGGAAGGATATCAGCCATCTCTTTGAGGATCATCTGACGGATCGATCGAGACTCAGACAGCGATGCAATGTGCCCAGCACGTTCAGTCTCTCGCTCCTCATCGTATCCAGTATGAAGATCTTCGTAAGGATCTGCTGGATCTTCGAACTCACCTGGAGGTCCGAATTCCTCACCGCCCATAGGATCTTCATCTGAGAAGAGGACAGAATCCACAGCCGCAACACCGACGACATAGACGACATCCTCAGCGCCATCGACGCTGACAGTATCATCCGCTTCCATTCCCCAGCTGACACTGTAACCGCTATCTGTGGCAGTCACTGAGATCGGTTGCGGTGTGTCTCCCGAGGGTGTTGAGAACCCAGACATGTTAAAGATGAACATATCCCCTGGCTCCATGTCCTGGATGTAGGGCCCGATCTCTCTTGAGAGCATCCTCATTTGAGCTTCAGTGGCTTCGCCCACCTCGACGACACCGGCAAGCCAGACCTCGAAGATGTCTTCAACCATGTCTAGATCCTCAGGTGGGGCCTCCCCGTAGACCGCTTCGATCTCCGGCGTCATGTCGTAAGGGGCTTCTCTGACGATCTTCTTGACCATGCTCTTCAGGTCGCGCTCAGTAATTCTCATCTTCTGGGTCTCCTTGGTGGACTTGTGGCTCACACGGGCTTCATCTTGAATGACGCGGTAGATGCCTTCTGCTGTGATCCTCATCTGTCCTCAAGAAATACATAGGCTCTCGCGGTAAGTTCTGCTATTTGACACCAGAAGATCTTACGCGCGTCCATAAAATCAGCCCGAGCGCACAAGAAGCGGGGCTCCTATGGTAGAAACCCACAGCAGGCACTAATGACGGAGTAGAAGAAGATGATCAACGCAGTCTTTATTAGTACATCAGATATCACCTAGAGATCTTATCCGAAAGCGCACTAAAGTATTGATCTTCGTGCAAGCTCTTCGCAGATAATTCTGCGGTGGTGGAAGTCAAAACCACCCCGTGATTCAAGAAGCTGGAGAAGTCGCCAGGCTCTCTCGCTTAGAAGATTCTTGTAGAGGTGGTCACTTGCCGCACGGTATCCCCATTTTTCGATAAAGTCACCGACTGTAGTTTCCAATACTTTCTGTGCAGGAAAGGCGTCTGGATCTTCTTTTTTGATTTCAACCTTTACCACATAGACTGGGATCTGCGTCAGATCGCTTTCGCTACTAAAACCCCAAGGGTTGTACCTTGACCGCTTGATCATGACAGCTGCCTGCGACATCAATTCTGCCATGGTCTCCATTCTGACATCTCTCTGACGCCGCTCGGGTTGACCATCCCAGGCACACTGGAAGGGCGAGCTCACCTTGACATATCTCAGCTTTGCAACGGCGTAGGTGGAAGGAAAGTCACGGGCCAGCCAATCGTCCTCGGGCATGCCAGGAAATTCAACAGAGCGGTTATCGTGCAGCTCGTCTTTGCCAAGCAGCATAAGTTCTCCGTCCGGAGCAATCCAGGCTGCTGACTGCTGCCGCTTGAGAACTTCATCAGGTATTATCTGCACGACGACTCCAGATCCTCTCTAAGATTCTAAGCAGCTCATAGGAGACTCTACCAAACATCTTTCTACTAAGATCTCCGGAACATACGAGACCCGCCAGCCCGGTGCTTGTGGCCTATTGCCAGCGCTGTATCAGCTGCACCCCAGGGAACATCATCCGGACCAGTCTCATAGCCCATGATATCAATCTCGGAATCGCCAAACATGTCTTCCATCTCTTCAGGACTCAATTCCGGAGGACCACCAAAGAATGAATCATCCTTTGCATCTGCCATCTCCTCTGGACGGAACATCGGCGGTGTCCCCACCGTACATTGTTCCGCCACCACGACGACCGCGCATCTCCATCATCAGCGTCTCACGGATCACTTGACGGAGATCTCTACCAGTGATTCTCATCTCTTTTCTCCTCTGATGGTGCCTAATCTCGTCCTGGATGATCCTGTAGACGCCTTCTGCAGTGATGTTCTTCATTTCGATCTCAGAGTTTTCCTACGGGTCAATAACCACGTGTGGGTATTCTATGCATAAGCCCCACACCCAGCGCTTTATCTGCAGCTGTCTCAGGAACATCAATGTTGCTCATAGGATCGAGAGAAACAATGATCTCATCGAACTTTTGACGCAGCTCTTCTCTATAAGCCTCGACCTCTTCTCGCGATCTTAGCGGCCGAGGAGCCCGTCTTCCAGCAGTAGGATCCTTCGACCAGCGCTCATAGCTTCTTAAGAGCGATCTAACAGCCGCCTCTAGGCCCTTCTCGTCGGCGATGACTGCCATGTTTTCTGCAGCGCTCTGAAGCTGTTGCATGATGAATGCCACATCGGGATCTCCTGACAGCTCGGCGATGTTGTCAATGATGTAGGAGAAAGCTCTTGCCACTGGAGTGTCTGGCAGCGGCTCTTCCCTCCTCTCAGGTTGTGGCTCGAGAACTTCTGGTCTGTATGGGGGCTCGTTTCGACCTGCAATGTAAGCTGCAGAATCAAAAGGACCCTCACTCAGGACCTCGCGGATGATCTGTCTCAGCTCTCTACCTTTAATTCTCATCTTAGTCTCCAGATATTGATATCTATGCAGTAAATATTCCAATTCTCTCGATTGGATGCGCGCCCTCAAAATCAGCTCAGGCGATCAAGGGGAAGGGCCCTCATCTAAAGGGCCCCACAACACCACTAATTAGTGTGTAGAAGAAGATGATCAAGGCGGCCTTGAACAGCGTGTCAGCGAGCACCTTCATGCGGCTTTATCAATCATCGACTCTAGCCTCGCCAGCGTCATGCCCATGGGCAGACGATCAGTAAGTGTGCGGATCTTGATCTCCATTGAGGATCTCCTGAAGTCTCTTCTGCTAGGGGAGTCTTGTGAATTCTTTATTGTAGATCTCACCACCCGGGGGATGTGAGCCTGTTGCAAAATCCCAGACAAGACGGTATTTCTTTCCATCAACAGCAGTAAACTTAAAAGAAGCCGTCTTGCCACCCTGCATCAAGGTCACAACACGCTCGCCGCCTTCGAGGTCTAGAGCAGTCATCGTCTCAACAGTTTTTCCGTCGAGTTGTGCTGCCGCGCCCGTCGCAGGCATGATGTTGATCATGAGCTTGCTATCTACCGGTGCCTCGTTCATGAGGGTCTCGCGAATGAGATGTCTCAACTGTCTACCTGTGATCTTCATTTGAATCTCCTGGTGCTAGGTATTCTCTCAGAAAAAGTCAAAAGTGACCTAAGTTGTCCCGGAAATTTTTGGGAGAAAACATGCTCTCGGGAAAAATCGGGGATCCCGGAAATGCTCGAGAACTCATAGCCACGGGTGGTGAACGGGAGAGCGGGGTGGATCGGGTATCCCGGGGATCAAGTCAGGGCAGCGGATGCGTGGGCTGAGCTCAAAGTGACCCGGGTGGGACGAGGGGCGAGCGGGACCTAGGGCCAGCCCGGCAGGGCAGCCAGGGCCCCACTGGGCTTGTCACCCTGGGGGGCACCCCCTGGCCCCCTCCTGGAGGGCCCCCTCCCTCTGCCCCGGCCGGGCCCCCTGGCTCTGCGGCCCCCTAGCTTCAGCGAGCGCAACCCCCTGCCCGGCGCCCTGCAGCGGGCAGCCCTGCAGAGCCCCTGAGCGCTGCCCTGCAGCCCTGGCAGGCTGTATTAGAACGGGTAGACTGGGGTCGGCTTATCGACCGGGATCGAGGCGATCCACTGGGGGACACCGTCACGGTAGGCGTCCAGAGCCCAGTCGACGTCCCTATGCAGGTCGGGATCACCGGATCGGTCAACGACGAAGTGAGCGTCCTGCCGGGCCCGCTCCAGATCCACCTCGCCGAAGAACACCGCGGCGAGCGCGTCAGGGATCTCATCACCCGTCTTGCCGGGACGCTTCTGCGGCGGGAGCTGCTTGAGGATCGCTGCTGCGACAATGCCCCGGGCGCGGTGAGCTTCCTCAGACATGTCGGCGAAGCCGCCCGAGGAGGTGATCATTGTGGCGACCCAGTTGTGGATTGTGTGGCCGATGATGTCGTGAGCGACCGCCCAACGCGTCGAGGTGAAGTCACCCTTGTAGGGTTGCCCTCCGACGACGAGGATCCGTGTCTCCTTCGGGAAGCGCTGCTGCGCGATCCACAGCTTGAACTGGTCGCTGTCGAGGTAGTCCTCAGCGAAGCTCACATTGTCCAGGGTGACGATCGCCCAGTTGTCGGGTGTGTTGAGGAACAGAGCTCGTGCTTCTGCACGGCCCTCAGGCTTCCGCAGCCGCCGCCGTCCGATCGAGCCCATCTTCTTCGCCCCGATTCGCCGATCCTCTGGGTCCAGTGGCGGCGTCCTGTAGTCGGTGGCGGAGTCGTCGGGTCCAAAGACGATGGGCACCTCCTGCATCAGG
>Ga0181349_1000893_pt1 | contig 12756 bp, 27 predicted proteins | sample Su13VDMM110SD_FD_130106 | JGI IMG/M metagenome (GOLD analysis project Ga0181349, IMG submission 130106) | Freshwater viral communities from Lake Michigan, USA - Su13.VD.MM110.S.D | ecosystem: Environmental > Aquatic > Freshwater > Lake | place: USA: Michigan | collected 2013-07-16 | reverse complement strand
ACCAAACATAACACAATATCCACCGTGCTTCAATGTTCTAAAACTTTCCTCAAACCATTTTTCCCAATAATCCCCTGTTGGCATATCCCACTTATTCATAAAGTCAGTTGCCTTTTTGTAATCGAACTTGCCGTCAGGACGGATATAGATTTCGCTTCCAAGAGCGTAAGGCGGGTCACTATAATTTATGTCAAACGCAAAATCCTTTTGCTCTTGTAAAAATTCTAAACTATCTTTTTGTGTTATCATATTGAGTTATCGTATAGTAGTTTTTTATTAACAATGTGTTGGTTAAAATCTTCAAAATTATTACTTCCGTTGTCTAAATATATAAGACAAGTTTCGATTTGTGGGTCAACAATTTTGGTTGGTTTTTTGGATATTATAAATGAAGTACCGCTTGGTAATAAAACACCCCTTATGTTGTATATATTGTGCGTTAATGTTTTTATCGTTGGATGTTCATAGTCCATTTTAATTATTTTTTTTGGTTTTCAATTTTCTCGTATTCTTCTAATTCAAGCCAACCGTCTGATGTTTTATCTTTACCAACCCAAACCCATTCTATTTTATTTCTTGTCTTTGTGCTTATCCCAAACAACGGCGTTTCAATCCTAACGTCAATAAGGTCGGCAGTTTTCATTCTCACTTTAGATTTTATGCTCAGCTGTACTAACATTTGGTCTGCGGTATATTTGTCTTCTGCCTCCATTATTAAGGGCTTGTCTAAACCTCTAAAATAATATTTATAAAATTTGGTTTTCTGCATAAAATAAAATCATTTTGTAAAAATTATTTAAGGTTATTGTAAGTTACAAATGATTGTAATAAGAGTAAAAGAAGTATTTTTGTTCAATAACATCATTATCCATAGTGTGTTGTTGTAAAGTTTCTTGGTAAGAGGCAGGGAGTTGTTACCCTGCCTTTTTTTTATCTCCTTATAAATTCCCAAGTTTCAAAATGTTCTTCTAAATACGCTCTTTTTACTGTCACGTCTTCAAAATTAGGTGCGTAAAGAGCAAATGCTATCACATCTTCTTTGGTAAAAAGTCTATTTTTTGTCTGATTGAGTTGAAACTTTAAATCGGTGTCGTGAATTCTGTCAGCGCACCAACTAACACCTGAAAGGTCTTTAAATTCAACTTCGGAAGTATCTCCTTCCATATCCACTTGTAAATAAATATTTTTTGGAATGTTCTTAATGTTTCCCATAGTGTATTTTTAAAAGGTTATTATATTCTTCTAATAGGTTTAAATATTTGTCTTTCCAATGGTCTTTAGCTAATTCTTCTTCTAATTCTAATTTATCTTCAAACATATCTCTCGTAAAAGGGTGTTTTATAGCTTCACAAACAGATTTCATTAAGTATAAAGGTACGTCTTTATTGTCAAACATAATGTAGATAAATCTCCTGCTTTTTTCAATTTTTCGAGCTAATACTGATATTTTAATACCACTATCATAAACAGCTTTTTTAAGGACTTGACCTCTATGAATTGGTTGGTTTTTTTGATTATTCAAAACTCAAATCTTCAAATTGATTTTCGTCTAAAAGCAAAGCATCGCCAACAATACAATCGTGTGGATATATAGCATCGTGTAAGTGCGCTAAACTTGTTGCTTGTTCATTAATAGGGTAGTTTTTCAACTTACCGTCTTGGTCTATAACAAGTATTTCTCCATTATTGAGTCTTACTACTTCTGCAAGTCCATTAGGGTCGTAGTTAGAAACTAATTTACTTGCTTCCATAAAGGAATTTACTCTTATTTTTCTATTTGTTCCGTCTAATCTGTATAAAATTGCTTCCATTTATGTTTCTCTTATATTTACTTTAAACAAAGGTATTTCAGTTGTTTTTTTTCTTTTGCCGAATTCAGCACCTTTAAGTTCGTCAAATTCTTTTTGAATTTCTTGTCTTGCTCTAATGATAGTAGCAAATGGAGTTAGTTTAGAGTTTGACATTTTAGCCAACAGGTCTAAAGCACTCATTTCCTTAATTTCTTCCCCTACTTCTTTAAAAATGTAGGTAGCAATCAAATCATCATCACTATCTCGCAATTTAGGAATTTCTTTTAACAGCAGTTGTACTCTTTCCCTAACTGTTTTTAAATCTGAAAATTGTGGGTTTTTCATAGCATTTTACTTATTTCAGGATATTTATTTTCAAATAAATCAAAGTGGTAGTAGGCACTAACAAACGATTGTACTGCATAATTTAACTTGTTGCTTTTTCCAACCTTTTCAAGTGTTTCATCATCAGTACCGTCAAAAATTCCTTGTAATTGAATTGGAATATCTTCTTTATCAGCACAAGAAAACATTGTTGTCAGAGCAGAAATAATTTGTTTTTCAAAGTCAGTTATGTGCGCAGGTATCTTACCTTGTTGCCTGATTACGTTAATCATTAAGATTGAAATAATTAACTGAGAATCAGAAAAGTTATCCATAATTTTAAAAGATTCTTCTGCACATCTTTTACTTCCGTTTATTTTAGAAACTTCAATTAGAAATTCTTCTAAAATTTTGTCGCCTTCTTCTTTGCTTATACCTATCATCATATTTATTTTTTAACTTTAAAAACGAATGGAGTGTTTGAACTGTTTTTGTTTATCTCTAATAATGCGGAGTAGATTTCACGCATTTTTTTTCTATCAACTTTTTGGTCTTGAATGTTCCTTACAGGCTCTCCATTAAAGTACCAAAAATAGTGGTTATCAATCAACACCCCAAACTTATATAAGTTTCCTGACGGTAATTTTCTTCCGTTATTGCCAACTTCGTTTAGAACATTTATTTTGACACCCAACTCTTCAAAAGCATTAAGTTCATAGGTTTTTTTGTTTTCAAAATTAGAAAACGGTATTGTTTGTAAATTCATATTCTTGGTTTTTATAAGTACAAATATAATAGAAAATAATTAAATCCAATAATAAATAATAAAAATGTTAAAAATTATTATAAATAATAAAAAAGGTTAGTACTCCAACTCAGCAGAACGGTCTATATTGTCGTAGTATAACTGCTTCCAAAGCATTTCACGTTCATCAAAATAGTCTTGCACTATCTTAATGTTTTTAGTTGTGTTTCTGTAATAAATAGCATCTGTTTTCCAACAAAAAAAGTCTTTGCCAAGTAATTTTGAAAGTTCATACATCATATAAAAACAGGAGTAACGAATGTCAGCATATACCATACGAAGTTGTTCGTCTTTAGGTTTTATGGTTATACTTTCTATGTATTCTCCTTTCTCCCATTTTTCAAATATTTTCTCCCTACCTAATACGGAAAGTGTAGCAAGTCGTAAAGGCTTCGCTGTATCATCAAGTCCATAATTATAAGTTTTCTTTGAAATGTAGCCCTTTGCATAAGCAATTCTCCAATAAGCGTGGTCAAGGTCTGTTCCCGTAAGTGTACCCTCTTTTAAATCGTAGGTATAAGAATAAAAAGCAACGTCTTTTTTAGGGGGTAATTCAATAAAAGGATTAGTTTTAAGGAACTTTTTTACATCACGAGTAACCAAGTTGAAAAGAAATATTTTATTGCTTGGGAAGTTCTTATTTTCGGTTGAGTAAACATTGTGCAAACCGTCAAAAATAAGTTCGTTACATTCAGTCCCTCTACGAATAAGGAAGTCGCCCTTGCCTTTCACTAAATTGTTATACATATTATCCATAGAAACTCGCTTGTAGTTTCTTTGAAATTTCTCAGATTCAAATTCCATAGGTTTGTTTGTTGTTATATTTTGCCTCCGTCTTTTAGGTTCTTACCTAACTCTCTAAATCTTTCTTCAAATAATTCTTTGCTTATTAAACCTCTCTCTAAAAAACTCTCTAATTTATCTACTGCTTTATTATATTCAGCAGTCCTGTTAGCTTTTGTATCTTGAATTTGAGGTTGTGTTATAGGCTCTGCTTTAGGTTCTACTTTTTTAGGTTCAACTTTTGAAGGAAGTTGGAAACTTTTTGCGGTTTTTTTTGAGAGTAATCTTTTTTCTTCATCTCTTTGCTTCTGCTTTAACTCAAGACGTTCTATTTCCGAAGTAGGCATTTGCTCTTTCGTAGTGAATTTATTTTTGATAAGGTCTTTTGATTTAAGAGTATTGTAAGTTGAAGAACCATCAAATGTTATGAGAAGATAGTAATTACACGGAAGTTCTTGGTTGTCCTCTGCACCCTCTATAAGAACTATGTAAAAAGAAATGATGGGGTAATAACCGCTCTTACTATTTACTTTGCGCATATCCTCACGGATTTTAAGCAGATTTGGAAGTAATTCCTTTTTAATTACTCCCGTTTTGGCAAATACATTACCATCATACTCTAAATCCAAATCAACTTGAACATCATCGTTTAAATCTCCAACCCTATCAACAATGTCAAACCACTCAAAACTATCTAAATAAGAAGATGCTATCGCAAAAGGGCTAAAACACTTCTGTTTAGATTTTTTTAAAGGTAAAGGTGTAACAACAGGGGCTAAAGTTCCATCCAATATACCTGTTACCTGAATATCAATTTCAGTAACTTTAATCTTGGAAATGTTTTTTGTACCCTTATATTTTTGGAATAAATTCCCCGAAGTCCACTTTTGAGCATCTGACCACTTCCAACCTAACTTACGCTTTTTTGATACCTTATAGGCTCTTTTGGCAAGTTTGTTAAATAGTTTTAGAGAATTATTCTTTTTCATTTAAACTGTTTGTTCAGGTGCTTGATAATTCTTGTAATTGTTTATTGTAGATAAAGAGAGTTTAAATGCTTTTGCAGTAGCAACCAAAGAATGAGTTTTACAGTATTCAGCAATACTTTTTTTCATATCATTATCAAGTGCATATACTTTTTTACCTGTATCTACCATACCTGTAATTCGACAATGATAGTTTATAGTTCCTCTTGAACAATTAAGAATTTTTTGAATTTCTCTGTATGACTTGCCCTCATTTCTCATTTGGACAATATCGTTTTTTAAGTTTCTTTTAATAGACATAATGTTGTTTTTTTTGTAAAAGTTTATTGGTACAAATATAGTAATTAATGTTAAAAAAAAGTGCAAAGCACCTTTTTTAACTATAAATAAATAATAATTTTTTTTTATACTTTACCTGTTAAGGGAAAATTCTTTATGTCCGAAAAAAGACCATAAGTGTCGGGCATTTTTATACCTTCAAATTTAGTATCTAAATATTGAGTGAAAGGGTTGTTAAATGAAGTTTCGGTTTCAGAAACAACAGTTTCTTCTTCCTCTTTATCATCTTCTTTATCGCTACCTAAAGTTACGGTAGTATTTCCAACAGGAATTTCAACTTTTTGAAAAAAAGACCAAACGAAAAACGCTACTGCTCCTAAAGCAATTGCGCCACCTGTATAAATTAATATTTTTTTTGTGTTCATAATTTAACTTTTTGAATTTTGTAATTGAAATGACTGTAATCTTTTGCACCCATCATAGTAAGCAACTTTACTTATTTTAGTAGGTATAGTTTTGATTAGAGGACTTGTTGTTTGAGTATAATATTCTTTTCCGTCAAACCAAAAGTTTGTGTAAGAACCCTCTTTGTCATTGTTTGGAACTGAAAAACTATTACCGCATTTTAAAATCATTTCTTCACTAACATCTTGCGATATAGGAATTTGATTTGATAAATTTGGTTCGTTTGTAATTAATTGTGCCTTTATCGTTTTTATAGGCGTTGAGATTGTTGAAGCGATAGGTTGTTCAACAATTTCTTCTGAATAAATACCACTTAAAGTATTTTTTATTGGTCTTACATTAATATCTAATGTTGGTTCAGCAATTATTGACCCACCTTTTACAGGTGTTGATATTGTTGGAGTAGTAAATTCTTCGCCAAATGTAGACCCACCTTTTACAGGTGTTGATATTGTTGGAGTAGTAAATTCTTCACCAAATGTAGAACCACCCTTGACAGGTGTTGATATTGTTGAAGAAATAGGTTGTTCGACAATTTCTTCTGAATAAATACCACTTAAATTATTTTTTATTGGTCTTACATTAATTTCTGATATTGGTTCAGCAATTATAGAACCACCCTTAACAGGCGTTGATATTGTTGAAGCAATAGGTTGTTCGATAATTTCTTCTGAATAAATATTTGAAATATTTTTTATTGGTCTAATCCCAACATTTTTTATAGGTTCATCAATTATTGTTTCCGAGATTGTTGTTGATGTATCAGGCTGTGTGGTTGTTGAAGCATTAGAAGTTGGAGTTGTTGTAACCGTTGGGCTTGGACTTGTAGAAGCAGTAGGAACAACATCAATAGGGTTAGTATTTATAACCGAACTGCCGAAATAAGGAGTAGGAAGACTTACATTTCCAAAGATTTGCGTTGGGTTATCGTCTTTAATTATTGGATAAATATTACTACTATTTAAAGCGACCTCTGTTGATAAACCGTCAGATGGGGTAGGAGTTAAGTTTGGCAAATCCATATTTGAACCTAAATTCAATCCCCCATTTGTAGCATTTCCAACAGTAGTTCCTAATGTATTATTAGTAGTTCCTTCAGGTGCGGTTTTTGAGGTTTCAGTTTCTTGATTTTTAGGTTTCTTTTTTACAAGCAAGTATGCCAAGTAAGCAATAATACCGATATAAACTAAATCTTTCGTTTTCATATTAAGAAAATGTTGTTAAAAATAAATGTAAAAATAAATATTTTTATTTTAAATAATAAGGAAACAAAAGATTTAATTTAAAATAATGATTTACATAGGTTTTAACTTTACCATTACTCCGTAATGCTTCTCTTTTTCATAGTAAATCCAAGACGTTCTTTCAGTCGTGAAATAGTACCTTGACTATATTCAAAAGTTTCGGCAATTTCTTTCTGCGAAACATCATTTAGTAATAATTCTTGAATTTTTGGAATATCAGTTTTAATTAAAGATTTTCTTTTCTTCCTTGTAGATAAGTTTTCATATTTTGGTGCAAAAGAACCAATAAAATTAGTTTCTTGCATAGCTTTTAATAAAGCCTTATCAACCGCAGTAGTTTCGTGTGTATCTTCAGTAATATTAATAGTATGTCCAATGTTTCCAAAACATTCTCTTTCATTATCGTTGAAAGAATTAAAAGGTTTATTGAAGTAAGTTTCAATACGGTCTTTGTACTCTTCAAGCATTTCTAAAGCAAGGGTACGGGTCTTGGTTACTATCCCAAAAACATAAAGATTAAAAAGTTCATTTTCGCTAACTCTCGCCTGACCATTTTGTAATACAATACCATATTTCTTTTCATCTTTATTATTCCAATCAGGACACCAACCACAATTGACTGCAAATGAATAATTAGACATTTCTACAAGAAGTCGGCATTTGTTCTCAATGAATTCCGCATCTTTTTTATCAAAAAAAGAAACGGTAGCATCGTACTCTACACCGCTATCTCTAAGTCCTACAATAATTTGACTTTCTTTTTCTTGCGGGGATGCAATTAGTGAATGTTTTAAACTATAATACTCATTTCCAAACGGAAGTTTGTTTGTCCAATGTTCAGGTTCAGAGTTTTTAATAATGTCTGAAATTTGTTTTTGCGATAAGCCTACACTTTTTAAGTAAGCAATATCTACTTCTATTTTTTTTGCCATTTTTATTTTTATTTATTAATTAAAACATATACCACGAAATTGCAAAGATTACCATTTCTGTCTTTAACGGTAGCAGGTTGAGAAATTATCTCTAATCCTCTCTTGCGTAAATTAAATATTATAGCTGATAATCTTGTTGCGCCATAAAGCTCAATAGCAGTCCAACTATCTATTTTGCCTTTTTCAAATAAATGACTTTTTACTTGACTACTTTTTGTTATTTTTTGTTTTGATTCCATTTTTAAAATTTTAGTTGTTGTTATAAGGTTCTTTTTTTTCTAAATTAATATTTAACTTCTCGCCATATTTAAGAGAAATTGAATAAGAAAAACTGTGTATGTTATGAATCCTGTTACGAAGCCAATCCATTACTTGAGCCTCTGTTTTAGGTTTGTGCTTATAGTTATTGGGAAGCGCAACTGATTGTACTTTAATTTTAAACACTTTGTTGTGTCTATAAACTAACTGTTCTTCTAATGTAAGTTCTTTTGAAACAGGAATCGCATCATCTTTTTTCTCAAAAATGATATGTGCAATATGTTCAGTAAGATTTATTGATGGTTTTTTATTTTCAGCCATAGTTAAAAATTTTTAGACAATAATTTTTTTGTTAATCTTTCTGATGCTCTTTGGCATATTTCAGCTTGATGTAATAATTTATTTTGCAAGTCAGGAAAATGCTTTCCGTGTCCGTTAGAAGAATCTAAAAGAAGTTTTGTTTTACCCTCAAAATATTCTATAGCATCAATTATTTTTAATGCTTTTTCAAACCTAACATTAAGGTCATTTAAGTTTGAATTAGTAATTTTTGCTTCCATTTGTGTTGTTATAAAGTTTATTGGTACAAATATAAAAAACTATTTTGGTTCTACAACAAAAAATAATTATTTTTTACAAATAAAATACATTTCTAAACTTATTCCTTGTTTCTTAAAAATTACATTCTTTTCTTCAAGTTCTTTTATATATAATTCTATGTCTTCCCATCTAAATAGATTTAATAATTGAACAGTTGTTATACCATTACTACCGTTAGATAGATTGTGTTTTTGTTTTACAGCTTCAATTATTGTTTTCTTTATAAAAAAAGTCTTTATGGTTTCAAATTCTAAAGAGTTTAAAATTTTAAATTCAAATTCTTTTCGAGAGCCAAAATTAGTTGGAGATATTACCTCTCCGTCAGTTAATATAATTTCAGAAATATTATTCATCAAACATTTTTAATTGTAAAGGATTAATAAATACAATTTCTTTTGCAATCATACCCCCTTGTTTTTGACGTTCCTCCCAAGTTTCACCTCTCAAATCAGCCCTGTACTCTTGAACCATTTGCCATAGGCGTTTGATTGTATGAACATTGCTTAATTTTTCAGTATAGAAAATTGTATAATAATAATCCTGTTGAACTATTCCGTGTAGCCTCATTTCAATATCGTGAACCATTCTAATAGTATGAACCCAATCATCACGCAGATATTCATTTTTAATGAGTAAATTCAAAATGATTTTAGTTAAATTTTTATTTTTTGCTTTTTTATTCATAATTAAATATTTTTAAATTCATCAAAACAAAATATAGGAGTTTTTTCGCCAACGTATGAGCCTTGAACATTAAAATAGAAATGCTCAAGTGCTTCTTGTTCGGGCATACCTTGTGCTTCAATAATTTCAAGACATTTAGAAACTGAATATATAATACGCATAGTATTTTCTTCTATTCCCAATACTGCTTCATCAAACCCGTCAGCGATTAACAAATCTTCATCAGGGTATATTTCAATAAGTGCTTCTAATATTTTCATAATAATTAATTTAAGAATTGAATTGATAATCCTGCAACATTGTAATCAATTAGATTGTCTGATTCAGACATACTATTTGTTTTTAGTTTTTGATTGTCCCAAACTGACTTTAAATCTTCTTTTGAAAAAATACCCATAGCAAATATTTTTAAACCAATAGTTTCAAAATCAACTTCTCTGATGTTATTCTTAAAACACCAAGCCTGAATGTACCAAAGATAAATTATCGCTTCTCCTGCGCTTTCAGCCCAAAGAGATAGGGCGAGTAAAGCCCTTTCGTCTGTAAATTTAAAAGTAAAACAACTATTTACTCTTTTTTCCATAACCTGAAAAACAAAAGGCTTCTCTTCTGTTGAAAGTTTTACGTCTTTTGACATCAAACCAATTAGCATATAAAGTTCAGTAACTTCATTTGACATTTCAACACGGTTGCAATCTTTTAAGAAATCATAAACAACTTCTTCAATTGCGTTTTCTCTATTTTTATATGAATTATCTAACATATACTTTTTGTTTGATTTTCGGAAGCTACTATTTTTTCGCAATCTTTAATTTCTTTTTCAGAAAACCCTGCGTTTTTCAGAAATTTATATGATAATGCTGAAAATAGTGGCACATCAAACATTTGTGGGTTTATAATTGGTAGATTGACAAATTTATTCATAGTACGATGTAGTTGTTCTCGTATTTCTTCTTTTGTATAAATTTTGTCATTGTCTTTTGTTTGCGATTCGTCTTGCAATAAGAAAATATCTATATCTGCTACAAAAATTGCAAGGAATTCTCTTAAAGTTGTGTCGTTTTTTTGGGTGTTTGTTTCATTTTTCATTTTTAAATAGTGTTAATTGTTGTTATTAAAGTTTCTTGATTATTTTTTTACTTTATGGACACTTGTTTAAATATCTCCATATTTTATTTTAAGTCTTTGATATTTAGCAAATTCGTCTTCTGTTTTCTTTGACTTTATTTTTTTAAATGATTTAGCAATATCGGGATAATCCTCACTTGACAAACAAGATATTTCTATTTCTTCACCACTTTCATAATTATCAAAATAAAAATGAGATGAATTACCATTATCTTTTAAAGGCTTACCATCTTTATCAAGAGGATAACATTGAAATTTAGGCATAAAACCACCCCAATAATTACTTTGAGATAATAACCGAGAAGATATTACATACATATATTCTATATCATCAATATAGCCTGAAAATTGGCGTATTTTAAGGTAACTTTTATCAATAACTCGATATGCTTTACCGACAGTAGGAATATTTTTTTTAATTATGCTTCGATGATTATTTATAAATTCAGCATAATTTTCTTTGTTCTTGTCTTCTAAAACTCTTAAAGATTTAGAAACCTCTTCAAATTGTTTGATTGCATCTAAAACATCCTTATTGGTTGAAGTATTAGATAGTTTTGGATTTACGAAATTTATTTTATTTTCCATAATTTTAAAAATTGTTGTTATTTAAGTTTCTTGTGTCAAATATATAAAAGTTTTTTAACTTTTTTATTGGTACTAATTATTTTATTAATCCCTGCGAAAATAATTCTTTCTTATAGTCCCTATGCTCTTTTATTGACGCATTATGGCTTGTCCTGTCGTAGTAAATTTTTGAACCACCACGCTTGGCTCTATTTTCAAGGTCTTTAATCTTGCTTTCGGGTTTACAAATGAATATAATAAGTCGCTTTGAAACTCCAAACCTGTTTGCTAATTTTTGATAACTAATTTGCTCCTCTTCACGAAGCCACTTTACAAGTTCCTTGTCATCAGCAGTAAGTTTAACTCTGCGGTCTAACTTTTCGTTATTGATTGCGATTGTGTCTGAAATTCTTGGCATAATTATTAAAATTAAATCATAAAATCGCACATTGTTTCTGCTATTTTAAACAAATCATCAGCACGTTTTTTTCTCTTTTCTTCATTCCAAATGTTGTAAGCACTACTTTCTTGTCGCACACCCATATCTAAAATACTAAATATGTGATTCCATTTATCTCCGTCAAAAAATTCCGTGTTACATTTTTCTGAAGCATTATAAGCTTGATAGGTAATTTTTATTTTTTTCCCTTTAATCTCCCCGATTAAACAATCGTGACTTGTTAAATTTTCGTGTACTGAATTCCTAATAATTGTTTTCATTTTTAAATAGTATTAGTGTTTAAGTATTTAATAACCGATTCCCAATCAGGAAATGCTTTTGTTCCAAAATGTATGTGAAGCCCTTTAAAGTCTTTAGCACCATTTTTCAATCTATCATCAATAAGAATGTCGCCAATAGCTAAATCCTTTCTGTTGGTTAAAATTAAACGCTTGTGAGCCAAATTTCCATAGTGCTTTTCAAGCCACAATCTTTTGTCGGTATATGATTCAGGTATCTCCCACATAGGAGTAGAAAGGAAGTAAACGTCATACTTTTTGAATAAAGGTTTGGTAGCCTCGATAGCACCTTTGATTGGGAGCAGGTACTTGAATATGTGCGGATTTCTTTCACAAATAGCATCAACTTCTTTTTCTTGGTCTGCATAAGTTGGAAAATACTTCTTGTCTTCTATTCTTGGTTGGTTTAATTTTATTGCTTTCCAAAAGTCAGCAACTACTCCGTCCATATCTAAATATAACACTTTCTTTTTAGATTTATTCATTTTTAATTGTATTAATTATTGTTATTGGTACAAATGTAAAAAACTATTGTGGTTCAACAATACGATTTTGAAAAAAAAATATAAAAAAAGTGTAAAAACTTTTAAAAACACAATAATCAAATAACGGTTAAATAAGAAATGTCAATAAAATCAATACTTAACAAGTTTTTTAGGTTCTATTTCCGTTTTCTAATTAAACAAGATTTTGATTAAGTAGGCATTTAAAACTGTTATGCGTGTGTAAAAAACATCTTTTTCATTTAGAATCCGTCTATAATTTTCAACCTATAACCTGACTAATTTTTTAAAAAATAAGCCTATAACCTGATTTATTATTTTTTTTATAGTTTTGTAATTAAATTAATTTAAAAACAGTACAATTATTAAAGAAAACCCCTTTTTGTGCGTTGGATTTTGTAAATTTGTAGAATTATAAACTAAAACCTTATGGTGTATAGGCAACCAAACAAATATCATGGCAAAACAAGAAGGATTAAGTAGATTTAAAAAAATTGATGGAGAAACTTGGGAACTTTATAAGCAGTTTTCAAAAAAGAAAGATGCTAAACAATATGCCGAAATGTTAAGGCGTAACGGAACAAGGGCAAGAGTTATTGTTGATATTGGGGGGTATATTGTTTATCGTTTAGCATAGTTCATCGGTGCGGTGGGAAAGTTTTTAAATATT
>Ga0181349_1000892_pt1 | contig 12765 bp, 22 predicted proteins | sample Su13VDMM110SD_FD_130106 | JGI IMG/M metagenome (GOLD analysis project Ga0181349, IMG submission 130106) | Freshwater viral communities from Lake Michigan, USA - Su13.VD.MM110.S.D | ecosystem: Environmental > Aquatic > Freshwater > Lake | place: USA: Michigan | collected 2013-07-16 | reverse complement strand
TTTTTCTGATTTTAATTGTTAATATTTTTTTTTAAATTTTAATACTTTATAATTTTAGTTATAAGAATATTATGCTTGAATAGCCTTTAAACTTCGCTTACATCTATCGCCTTGTCTGCAAAAACCATTTATCGCATAATATAAACTTTGAGAAGAATTGTTAGTAGAATAATTATCATAACAAACTTCACAATTCCCGCCCGATGAAACTCTACTCATTCTTCCATTTGCCCCAAAAAAGCCCTCTGAATTTTTTCTTGGCGATTTTGGTTTTAATAAATAAATTACAAGTGCTAATCCACCTACTACGGCTAAACCTCCTACTATTAATTTTTTGTCCATTTCCTTAAATTTTAATCGTTAATATTTTTTTTGATTGTTAGTATGAAACTTTTTTCACGCAAGTATCTCCTGAATCGCATATTCCATTCCAATTTTGGTATGTTCCGCCTGTTTCAGAATCTTTACAAAGTTTACAAGTTGAACGAACCTTACTCGCAAAACCGCCTCTACCATTTGCCCCAAAGAAACCATCTGAATTTTTTCTTGGAGAGTTTGGTTTTAATAAATAAATAACAAGTGCTAAACCACCTACTACCGCTAAACCTCCTACTATTAATTTTTTGTCCATTTTTTTTTGATTTTAAGATTAATTATCTAACGCATCTGTCGCCTTGTTTACAACGACCACCTTGCGCCCAATAGTTTGACATTCCTCCCTCACAAACAGTACACCCGCTTCCGCTTGATAAAGATGCTTTCATTCTACTCGTTCCTCCGTTTGCTCCAAAGAAACCCTCTGAATTTCTTTTAGTGGTTGTTGGCTTTAAATAAGCGAATAATGCTAATGCACCTACTATCGCTAAACCTCCGATGATATACTTTTTTTCCATTTTTTTTTAATTAATGATTAATGTTTTATTTTGTTGGTGGACTTACTGTACAAAGTCCGTGTTTAGTAAATGCCATTCTAAATTCTTGTTCTGTTATAGAAAATTTTTCAAGACTTACTGTATAAGGCGTTGGCATAAGCCTTTTAATGTATTCAGGAAGCCCTTTTGAATTTATTATTTTTTCGTATTGTACACAAACTTTACAAAATACATCTTGTCTTCTAAAAACATTTGGTATTAATAAATTTGTTAAGCCTTGTATTGGACTACCAACCATATTAAAGAACCCATCTGAATTTTTTCTTGGTGCTTTTGGCTTTAACAAGTAAGCAACGAGTGCTATACCACCTATTACTGCTAAACCACCTACTAATAATTTTTTGTCTTTTAAAATTTCCATTTTACTGATTTTTTAAATTAATTACTTTTGACTTGCTTTCCAAGATTTCCCGATAATGTAGGTGTAACCGTAAACAACTCCGAGAGAAACTACTAATCCGATTACTGCGAATAAAATATTTGGTTTTTTCATTTTACTTTTTTTTTAATTTTTAGACTTAACTATCGTATTGCTCGAATAATAGGTGTTGTTACTGCATTACTTGTCATAAGTAGTCCATCTCCCCTATAAGGCTGATTTTGCATCAAAGTAGCCCAATTTATTTCACTAATTCTTGGAGGACTTAATAACTCCTCAAGATTAATGTCTTTTAAGTACAATTGCTCTTCTATTGTAAATGGATTTTTTTCGTATTCAGTTTGAAAGTAAGCGAAATTATCACTAACCGCCATAAAATATTTAGGCAATATTTCAACCAATCTATTAACATCTGATTTTGGAAGTTCTGTAAATACAACTTTCAATCTATCGTATATTTCTGAAAACTTTTGTGTTTTAACAAGTTTTATGTAATCTCCTAATGTTGCAGGGTCATTCGGATTATTCATAGACGCAATTTTTATTAAATTTGCGTTCATTAAAATTGCTTCTCCTACTGATTCTCTATTTTTAAATGAGTTGCCAAAATAACCACTTGGGTTTGGTTTCCAAGCAGTTAATAATCCTGTTGTAATAAAATTTCCACTTCTAACATCTTCTTCATTAGCAGTCCAAAATATTCTGTCTTGAAATGTGAATTTAGGTAGATTTTTTAATTTAGCCTCTCCTAATGCCTTGTCATAATCAATTTTAGCCTGTTTATCTCTTTCAGCCCAAATTCTTTGATTTATGATATTCTTGTTTTCTTGTGTCAAGAATTCTTTTGGAATAGCATCTAAAAGACTTATCCATTTAGTTACTACCGTTAATGCTTTTTTAGTTGCTTCAGCAGTTGAGTAACGACCCGTTAAATCTTCAACAGGTTCAGCAGGTAAAACAGGAGCAGTATTTATTAGAACGTTTGTAGCAGGTGGTTGAGCAGTTGCCAATGCTGATGCTAACATAAGTGCATCTGCGTCTGCTTTTGCTTTATCTTTTGCTTTTTTGTTAGTTAAGTAAAGCCCTCCTAATATTGCAGAGCCTAATAAAATTACTAAATTAGTTGGTTTCATAAGTTTTTATTTTTTATTTTTTATTTACAATTATGCTTGTAGCAACTCCGCCTATTACTGCGCCAATAAGACCCGCAACATAAACGTTTTTGTTTTTCCAATAACCAATCATAAGACCTAATACAAGTCCTGTAACCGCACCGTTTACCGATGCTTGAGTAGTAACCATAAGAATTTCTCTTTTGTCCTTACTCGCTATGTCTTTTGCTTGTGCTAAAAAATTTTGCATAATTGATGTTTTTAATCTTTACTTCGTGTAACTGCGAAAATTATAACGCTAATCAACACTAATCCGCCAACGCCTAATCCAATATAAAGCGCAGTATTGCTCTTGGGAGGAGGTTCTACTGTCTTTCCACCTCCTTGATTTTGTAATGCAATAGCCTGTTGATTTGCTAATGCAATCGCATATTGTGTGTCAAGTTGTTGTTGTTGCGCATTTGCTTGACCTTGTGCATTTTGAACGTTTTGATTATTCATAATCAAACCTGTTCCAAGTCCAAGTACGCTTGGTAAAACTGCTTTTACTAACCCTGACCAATCAAATTTACTCATATCTTTAAATTTAAAAAGTTAATGTAGTTACGATTTGCTCTAACCAAGAACCGTATTCTTGAGCAAAAGTTGGATTTTGATTTAAACCAATAAATACACCCTCTACCAATTGGTTAAGTGTGTATTCAGGTGCAGGTGCAACCACCTCGTTACGAGTAAGCATTTCTGCTACTTCAGTAGGGTACATTCCAACAGAACTACCTATTATGTTCGATAACATTTGTTCATCTATAACCATAACTTTTTATTTTTATGAAGATTTAGGTCTTGCGACAAAATAGATGATAGTACCTATTACGGCTACTCCAACTAAACTTAATACAACAATTGTAGTTGTGCTAATTCCCTCATCGGGAGTACCTTTTCCGCTTCCACTTCCGCTTCCGCTTCCGCTTCCTGTTCCCGTTCCTGTTCCTGCTCCCGTTCCTCCTGATTGAGCAACTTGTGCGTGAGCGTTTGCAATTTGAACGTTTGCGTTATTTGTATTCAAAGTACCAATTAATTTGATACCATCACTCAAATAGCCTCCTAAATTTTCTTTGATTCCTGACCACCAAGTAGGCGCAGGTGTATTTGTATTAGAATTTGTATTATTGTTAGGTGTAGGTAAAGCAGGGTCAGAATTATCATCATCAGAAGTTGTGAAATTCATATATCCGTTTCCACTCATTTTAAAATATTGAGCAGTTTCGCCAAGTCCACTTGCAATAACACCTGCAACAGTTGGGTTCATAATGAAATTATTCAAATCTTGGAAATAAGATTTTGAAACTTTCAATAAATTAGCCATTAATGTAGCAATTTGTTTGTCTGAAGAATTGTCGCTAACAACGATTCCGTTTTTAACTAATAAAGCAATCATTTGGTTTCTATACAATCTTACAAGTAAGACCAATGTTAATGCTCCTGTTTGAGCAGTAGGTTTTGAATTTGCCATTTTTTATTTATTTTTTAAGATTAATGCAGTCGCTATAAACAATGCTGATACTACTAAAATAACATTTGTTTGGTTTGCCAATAAATGTGTATTTGCAGAAGTGTCATTTGGTGTTGTAGTTGCAGGTACAGGCGCAACTTTACCACTACCTGTAACATTAAGATAATGTAAGTAATCATCATTCATACGACTTTTGTTTTTACAACTATCGCACCCACAACTTCTACCTTTTTCATCTTCGCTTTTAGAGAACATCTCTAAAATAATGTCTTTGTCAGGGTGGTTTTCCATAACTTTTTGCAAAGCAGGTTCTCCAACCTTGTCAACTAATTGGCTCAACCCCATATCAGTACAATTAATGACATCATAATTAAATGAATTCATTATTTGCTCTGCTACTCTTGGATTGGAATCCGCAACATATTCATATACGTTCATAGTTTTTGATTTTAAGTAAAAAAGAGCAAGTAGAAATAAATCAAACTTGCTCTTTTTCTAATTATACATTAATTCGTTATATCACTTTCTGATAATTACGCTCTTAACTTAATGGTTTGTCCATTAGTTACAGGAGGTGTTCCGAATTGTCTGCTTACAGGTTGACCACCCAATGCTCTTGCAAGGTTGATGTTATCAGCAGGGTAGAAGTATAATGACAATGTAGCGTTTGCTAACACTTGAGCAATGATGATTTTTGTGAAACCATCAATACGGTAAGCATACTTCATTGCAATAATGTTCGTTTGTTGCTGATATGGGTCAATTGTAGGCACTAAAGTTTTTTGTGCCAAGTTACCATTCGCATCTCTCGTGTTTACTGACAAAGTTTGTAGAACTTGGTTAGCAGTAGCCGATTGAATGTAAGTTAAACCAACAGAATAAGGATTATTCATAAATTGGTATAACATCTCTTGGTAAGTAATGTCAGGAATACCTGAACTTACTGTAATTGAACCAACAGTTAAAGAACCGTTAGTAAAACCTGTACTGTTAATAAATTGGTAAGAACCAAGTATATTAAAGTTTGCAACTGCTGACCCTGATGTAGAAGTCACGTTTACTATGTAGGGTTGAGATGTTTGAATATCTTGTTGACCCATTCCCATTCCTCCGTCTGCTCTAAAGAAATCATCTCCTGTGAATGACAGGTCTTGGTCGATGAATCCGTCAGCATTTGAGAAAGATTCCATTGCACTTTGACGTGCATTTGATAAATATCTTCTTACGTTTGACATTTTGATTTGTTTTAATATTTTATACTAATTTTTTTTACTCGTTTTTTAGACAACTAATTACTTTGTAGTAGTAGCAGGAGCGTCAACTTTTTTCGCTAATAATGTTGTTTGAACATAGTTAGCAATCAAAACACCTACAACAACAACGGCAACACTTTTTAATAAAGGAACAATTTCGTTTTTCATTTCAGAATGATTTTTTTGTTTAAACTTATTTTTAATGATAATTATTTACAGAAATAATATCAATGTCAAATTTATAGTATATATTCAAATCAAAATTAATAACTGCCTACTTTATCAATAAATAATCAAATTGCAATTATTTATTTTAAATCGTGAAAGTTAATAGCAAAAAAAAACGCACCGTATTGGTGCGCTTTAGTTTATGGTTTTATTATGAGTAGAAAGGTAGAAACAACACCTAACATAGAAAGCATCTTATAAAGGAATGTAGTACCCTTTTGCTTTGATAATTCTTTTTTAAAAGTATTGGATATTTCCTCCTGCTTGGTAAACATTTCGTCTTTCTTTGAAATAATCAAATTAAGGTCGTCTTTCTGTTTGCCTAAAGTGTTTATAATACTGTCTTTAAGCACTACCTCTTTTTTAGTTAACGCTAAATTGCTTCTAACCAACTTTATCTCTGCCTTACAAACATCTCCGCTTACAAGGTCGTTTGCGATTAGTCTTGCTACGGTAGTATCTATTACTACTTTATTTTCGTGTGTTTGTGGTGGATAAGATTTTTTTTGCGTAACGGTCTGCGAAATACTTCTCCCACATACGAGCATCATAAGACTTAAACTTATCAATTTGAGTTTTTTCATATCTTTTTAGATTTTCTATTTTTATATTGTTAATAGTTACCGCTTCGTGTATTCTTTGAATTCTTGTATTAAAAGTATCAATTTTTTTGTCTAAAGCCTTTTCAGATTCGTAGATAGCATTTATCTCGTCTTTTAGGTTTGTAATTTCTTTTTTAATATAGTTTACTTTTTGAACCTCGTTACCATTGCTGAACAAATTGAAAATCTGAAAGCAAAATACCAAAGACATCATTAATATCAACAATGTCATCTTGTTTGAAAGTGCATTTTTTAAATCTTCCATATTAACTTTCATTTTGAGAAATTAAACCGTTACTTTCAACTTTTATTACCCTTACGTTGGTTGGTTGTTTTACTTTCCAATCTGTGCGTCTGATACTATTTAACCTTGCTTTTTCAATTCGGCTAATACAAACCATATTTGATTGATTACCTCCAAGAATATGATAACAAGTATCGTCTTCCCCGACATAAATACCAACGTGTCCGCCTCCATTTCTTTTAAATGTAAGAATATCTCCAAGCATCGCAACTGATTGCTTTGTGCCAAATTTACTCCAATTTAAAGCCCACAATGATTGTTTAGGTGTTAAATTAGTTTCTACTCCTGCTCTTTTACAAACTTCTGCAATAAACAAACCGCACCAAGCGATTTCATCGGAGGTGTATATTTTTTCAAGACCTAAATCTTTAGCCCAACCCATAATAATATCACTATGAATAGTACCAACAATTTCTTTAGTTCCTAAAAGCGATTTTGCCTGAACTAAAATTTTAGGCGAACCCTCTTTGCTTAAATAACTGTACGACATATTATTCTATGGTTTGATTAGTTGAAGAACTGCCTTTTTTTGCTTTTAAAATTCTTTCTACAATTGTAGTTGCGCCCTCAAGAGAAATATAAATAGAAGAAATTATTACCCAATCTTCGCTTAAAACTTTTCCTCTAAACAAAGCAACAGAAGCAACTATAAAAACTAATAGTTTTCTGCTAATCCATTTAGACTGCATTTTGTCTATGATTTCTTGTCTGCTCATAACTTTAATTTTATTGATTAATATTCAGTCAATTAAAGTTTCTTGGTACTGCAATTTTACAAAATATTATCTTAAATATTGTGCAATCAACATACTTTTTTTCTTTTTCAAGGCTTCCTGTAATGTCAACTGTTTGGCGTTTTTTTCTAAAATATTCTTTTGAGTTAGCGGAACTAAAAGTTTTTTATGGTTCGCTACTAAATAATCTTCGATAATTTTTTCAAATTTCGCTCTGTCTTTTACGATTATTTTTTCATCGTCAATATCAACATAAACAAATATTCTTTTATCCCCACTTTCGTATTCTGAATTCACATAAGCCTCAACCAATAAAAGCAACTCTAATTTCTCTTCGTACTTACTATGATGCTTAATTACATCATCTGTAATTTTGTGAAACCTAATCCAATTTAAGTTTTGCCAAATTTTAGGAGAAATTCTACCTATTGATTGAAAATGCAAAATAATATCTGTGTCTGTGTGTCTGTTTGTGCATATTGCACCCACCAAATCGTTTGGTAAGTAATCCGAGATATACCTGTTAATGTCTTCGATAAGTAATAACCCACCTCTGTAATCGTTTAATATTTTAAATAATACTTCTTGTATCTCTCTTAAAGTCATTCTAACACCGTTATCGTGAAAAGCCCTAATACGTCTTGCTTCAATTTTCGGGTGTGCCGAAAACCTAACAATATCAGAAATTTTCAACGCTTTGATGTCTTCAAATTCATCATTAACATCAAGTATTAAAGCCCGTCTTGCAGGAACTCCTTTAGCGGGATTTCCCGCAACGTATTGCTGAATCATTTTGGTAGTTGTAAAGGTCTTTCCACAACCTTTCCTACCAACCGCAACACCTAATTTTGGTTCTCTAATTTCCATATTATATTGTATGTTTTAGTTTGAAAAAAAATATCATTAGCCAAATTACGAATAGCAACAAAACAACCCACAACGGGTTGTTATTGTTGTTTTCATTATTCGTTAAATTTCCTGCCATTTTTATTTTTTACCTCTTGGTTTTCTTAATGCAGTTGTTCTTACTTTTCTAACAGGTTTAGTTGGGTCTTTTTTGCTCAACTTCTCCAATTCCGACATCATTACAGGGTCGCCGAATTGTGGCATACCTGCTACGTCTTGGAATCTATCCGTAAAGCCGTCTTTGTCTTTTAAGTTACTGAAAACCTCTTGTTCTTCAGGCTCAAAATAAGCCAACTGTTCTTCTAAATTTGTTTGAGGCTTTCTTCTAACAGGTTTTGGATTTGCTTGTTTTTTAACAGGCTCACTTATTACCTCTGCTATATTATCGGAATAGTCCACATCTACATCTCTATTTCTTGACGGCTCTTGATATGTATCTTGAGAACTTGGTCTATCCTGATACGTTTGTTGTGGCGCAGGTGCAGGCGGTCTTTCATTTCTCATTTGATTTTCTCTCAAAGCCATTGTATTTTCTTTCAATGAATCCAAAATACCGTTGGCGGTCTTGCGCAACATAAATGCTTGTGCGCCCTTTGCACCTAAATCGGTAACAAAGTAGTAAGCCAATAATTGTTCATCGGTCATACCAATTCCACGTTTCTTGAAAACACGGATTAATGGTGGTTTTACTTTCTCTTTGAACTCGTCAGTAACCTGAAAAGCATCTTTTATACTATCATTAAACTCTACGGCGAAATCTTTAATAGGCATTGCACCCGCTTCTGTTTGAAGTTGAATAGACGGGTCTATTTCCCCCTCTGCAATTAACTTATCAAGTTTTGATTCGCTTATTTCAGGAATTTTACCCATATAGAAACAAGCCTTGTCGTAAATGTCTAACGTCATATCAGCCATCATTTCCGCACCCATAGTTTTTTCTTTTCCGTCTAATTCGCTATAAGACGGATTAAAAGGTCTGTCGGGTTCTGAAGATGCTTCTTCAGCAGTACCGTCAAGGTCTGCGAAACTTGGTCTTTCATAAGTAGGTTCTTCCAAGTCTTGCATAACCTGTTGTTCATCTACTTTATGTTGCGTGTACGCCCTTTGTTTTACGGGAGCATCTAATGGAGAGAAATCATCATTAATAATTTCTGCGTCTTGAAATGTTTCTTGGTTACTCATTTTTCAATTTATTGTTAATAGTTTCACTTATTTTTTTGATTTTTTCCAATACCTGTCTGTCTTGAGGGTGGTTTGAATTTAATCTGATAATTTCTTGTTTATACAAAGATACGGCTTCATCTGATTTTTTCAAAATATATGATATGTCAGAATTGTTCAAGTTCATTTCTTTCTGTATTAAGTAAGCCGAAATGCCTATTGTAATTCTTCTGCCCGTTTTTCTGTTGTTGTTGAAAAATTCACTTAACGAAATATTAAATTCCTCGCATACGACTTTGATGATTTCTAAAGACCTGTTTATTTGTTCTTCAGTCATTGCCGTACTCAATCTCGAATACTTTAAAATTTCAAGCAGTTTCTCTGTTCCAATTACCTGAATGGTTTTATCCAATTCTTTTAAAACCTTTGATACGTTGTTAGTTTCTTGTTCCATATTTATTAGGTTAAATATTCGTCAATAATTTTCTTCGTCATATCAAAACCCCAAGAAAAATCTGCTTTATAACCTTTTGAGGTTAGTTTAAGCAAACATTGGTGTTGTTTTAGTAAATGGTCTTTTTGAGATGCTTTAATAGTACCGTCTTTCTTAAAAGGGGTTTCTATTTTAAGTTCTATAAATAAGCCACAAAAGTTTTTGCGTGGCTCAAAAATCAAAAGGTCAGGGCATTTAAAATCGTTCTTTTGAACAAGTTTATTTCTACCTGCCTGTCTTTCGGTAAGTTTTACTGAAGCAATAGTGTCCGACATAAATTCCACATCGGGGTATTGATAAGATAAATAACGGGCTACCGATTTTTGTAGTTCATATTCCTCGTGTTTCATATTTGTTGTTGTTGTTGTTAGTTCTTGGCATTTGTTTTATTTTTTTACAGTCAAATATACTATAATTTTAGCAACCTATGGTTTTTAACGCAAACCACCCCACACCATCAATTTATCTTCAAAGTTAAAATAACCATAAAAAGGTTCTTCGCTTGGGTTTCCTTTTCCATCAAACCCTGTTATTACCTGAACATTGGGCTTTTCATAAAAAACGTTAAGGTTAACATTGAAATCACGTTTGTTAATTTCTGCGTATATTTGATTGTTTTGAAAATCTCGTGCAATTTCATTATTAATAAACTCCCTATATATTTGGTTACGATTAAACCTTGAATCAATACTATTTCCGTAAAAATCTCCAAGTATGTTGTTGTAAGAAAAATCAATTTTAATTTCATTACCTTTTTTACTTCCAAAATTATTTCCGATTATATTGTTAATAAAATCGCTTTCAATAGTGTTATTTTTAAAATCATTTAAAATATCGTTGAAATAAACTTTACTACCAATTTTATTATTAGAAAAATTATTTAAAATTCTATTATTTTGAAAGTCATTACCAATTACGTTTTCGTGACATAAATATCCAAAAGTAGTTGCCTGACAATTATCTGCAATAGTATTATTGTAAAAATTATCTAAAGTCGATACTTCAATACAGTTATTACCAAAAATAGAATTAGGCATAAAAAAAATAGGTTCGTCAGCAATTCCTGTACGGACGTTGCTAATAACTATATTTTCACAACCTGTTCCAAAAGTAGGTATGTTTTCGTCATATCCTTGCTCATTGTCATTTATGACCGTGTACAATCCCGTTTCAGTATTCTCATACCTTTTATAAAGAACCGCCCTAAAATCATAACCTGTGTCAATATTTAATGTATTATCAATTCTTTTGGTTATTCTGCCTCTTGCGGGTTGGCTCATAAATTCAGTAAATTGAAAATCCCAATTATAAAAAATTGTGTCGTTTGGATATACAGTAGATAACGCTATATTAGAAATTTGATTTTCAGAAATTGCATAAACAATTAAAGGCTCTGTATCTCCCTGACGAGTATTTACTGTTTCCTTTGGAAAACCATCTACATTATAATCAGGTTGGTCGTAAATTGTGGCATAATCACTTATCAAGTAATTCGTATTAGGAACTAATTTTGAATCACTAATTAAAGTAACTAATTCATCGTATTTAATGCTTGTAGCAGGTAAAGGGGTTATAGGTTGGGGTGTCCCACCCCCATTAAAACCCAAGTTGACCTCCGCAAAAAGTATAAATGATTCTACTGTAAATGGCGTTCCTCTGCTATCAAGGCAATTTGATAATGGTTGAACAATTACAACTGCATTAGTGCCTAAATTAATATTGTAAATTTCTACTTTTGGCTCTGCGTTTTGCAAAGACAAAGTGTTAACGTAAACGAATTGCTTCGATATTAATAAAATTACCGAAGCCCCATTACTTATTCTTAAACTGCCCTCAACTATTTCAAATGTTAACATAACTCTTTTTTATAAATTTTATATTCCGTATTTTTTTGCGAATTCAGGGTGCTTTAAAATTGCTTTTGAAATTTCTTTTCCTCCCTCGTTGTCACTTGGGAAATGATGACCCAAATAAACTCTACTGTACGAAATATCTTCAATAAGTTCTTTACAAAATGGAAATTCAGTAGGGTATTTATTTCCTATAACATTTAGTATTACAACCGCTTGTATGCAATGTCCACAAGGGTAAGACGGTGTGTGTGCCGAAAAACTTTTATAAGGAAATAATTTCAACTTGTGATATTGTGCTATTTGTTTTGGTCGTGGTCTTTGAAAGTAATATTTCAATTTAAAAATTAAACCTTGAATATCAACGACAATATCTGTTACCAATTCCTCTACCTCAATATTTTTTTGTTTGAAAATTGACGACAAAGCCTGTATTAAATTCCTATCATAAGATTGGTATCTTTTTAAGAAAGTTTGGTTTTCAGGTTGCGACATAGTTTCTAAACAATCCATAATCTCATTAAGTTCGTCTTTAACTAATTCCGAATCGTTTTTAGGAAAAGTCAAATTATCTTTTAATGTATCAAACAAATCGTCAATTAAGCCGTTTTTTTGCATAAAACCCAAATCTTGAACTGTCGGATTTCCGTATGTAACATCGTTTAATTCCATAGTTTATTTCTTGTTTATTTTAATTTTGCCAAACAACTTATAATAAAGTTGTCGTGAGTTGATTGGGCTTGTTCTGCTGAACCAAATTTAATCGTTTGAGCGTACTTGTTCCAATTTTCTTCACATAAAGTTAATCTTGGGTCAACTAATGTTTCTTGCCCTTTTGGGGGTCTTGGTTGACTTGGATTTGAACCGTAAATTACGGGAGCAGGTGTTCCTGTCGTATCATTTGTATTTATTGTTGTAGCAGGAGGAACTGATTGTGAAGAAGTGTCAGGAAGACTTGTTGTGCCTACTCCTGAACCCGCTTTGTTTTTATTCATCTTATCTACCAATAAGTACCCGACTACCGCCCCTGCACCTACTAAAAGGAAATCTCTTGTGTCCATAATTTCTTATTTAGATTGATTTTTGCTATCTATTTCTTCTTGTAGTGTTTCAGCCAATGACTTTTGAGGCTCTTTGGTTTCAGTAGAAGTCGGATTGTCTTTCGATTCCCCTATAATTTTATTCACAAAGGGTAATGAAATTATTTTAGCAGGTACTCCTACTATCATTCCACCAACAATAAAATAACCTACATATCTCCAAAATTTACCTCCTGTTCTATTTGCGTAAATTAATCC
>Ga0181349_1000891_pt1 | contig 12780 bp, 23 predicted proteins | sample Su13VDMM110SD_FD_130106 | JGI IMG/M metagenome (GOLD analysis project Ga0181349, IMG submission 130106) | Freshwater viral communities from Lake Michigan, USA - Su13.VD.MM110.S.D | ecosystem: Environmental > Aquatic > Freshwater > Lake | place: USA: Michigan | collected 2013-07-16 | reverse complement strand
TCAACTGGATCAACAATCGCTTCGTCCCGCTGGGCGAAGACAACGTGATAAAGAACATCGAGTCGGGCTTCATGATCGTCACGCAGCACTATGGCGGTGAACCTATCACTGAGAACCAGATGGACATGCATGATTATTTCGGCTTCAAGGTGAACCCTGCGCTGTACTCGTACTGGCAGGCCGAGGATATCTACTTTGACGATGAGACTCTCCGCGGCTATCTCGAGAGTTACCCCAGGTTCTACAGCGAGTTCAGGATTAAGAAGCGGCGCGGAGGGATCGATTAAACCGTCTACACACACCGAACCTGAAAGGCTCGTGAGCTGGGGAAGAATACAGAATCACTCACCCTGAAGGAGTATCATGCGTGGCTTGAGCGGGATGACGACGATAGTTAGTCAGGAACAGGTGTAAGATTATGCATGACGAGACCAATGTCAAGCCTTGGCGTGAGCAAGACTTCAGTGACGCTCGCGGCTCATGGAAGGTGGGAGATCTGCACGATTACGCAGATAACACGTATAAGATGCGCCCAATTCCAGTCGGTGTCCTAGAGGCCAACAATCTCGACCATGACGAGCAAGATCCGAGCCATCCAGGCTTTAAAGATTTCTTCAAGCGGGCAATGGAAAGTGACCCCGACAAAGAGATTATTGTCATCCGCTATCCTGACGGTCTCTGGATCGCAGACGGCAATCACAGAACATGGAAGGCACGTGAGCTCGGTCAACAGATGATGAAGGGCTGGATCCTCGATTGGGATGAGATTCTCGACATTCCACATGATCCTCCTCCACCCGAGTCAGCCACAAGCCCCTACTAGAACTACTCAACTAGCTTGTAAAAAAATGTACGTGAGTCTATAATATGCCTATGACATTTAATGAGTACCAGGACGAGGCAAAGAAGACTGCAATCTATCCGGCTGAGTATCGGCTCGTCTATCCTGCGCTAGGATTGACAGGTGAGGCCGGTGAGGTTGCCGAGAAGGTGAAGAAGATGGTGCGAGACGGAAAGCTCGACACCGAAGGCCTCAAGAAGGAGCTGGGTGACGTTCTGTGGTACCTCGCAGCGCTGGCATCCGATCTGGGTGTAACACTGGAGGAAGTCGCTGCTAGTAACGTAGCGAAGCTCCGGTCGCGCGCTGCGCGTGGTGTTATCGGTGGGAGCGGAGACCACCGGTGACACCGACAGACGACATTGACGATCCTACGTGGAACGATCTCTTCGATCGGGACGCAGTCATTAAGTTCCTCAAGGGCCAAGTGCAGATGGCACCATGTCTAGTGTCACGTCCGGGTGAGGGGACATACGAATGTAGACATGACAATCTCTGCCGGGTCTGCGAGTGGCGCAGGGACGTCCATCAGGAACTTATCCAAACGTGGCACATTGAAGATGGGATTTGGTGACACATGACTAGTGAGAAGATCATTACAGGCCTGTTCATGGTGCTAGGCGCACTTGTGATTGTCTGGCTCTGCGTTGAGAGCAGTTCGTTCCAGCAGCAGTGTGAAGCAGCGTGTGGAGATGCTCGAGCTCTGACACCCATCATCGACTTCCAGGAGACGTGTCTCTGCGACATAGGACATGGAAAGTGGCGGAGAATGTCTAATGGAACCCATTGAGAAAGTGATCGAACGATGCAGAGACAGGATTGATCGCGCACTTGACTGCAACATTGCTGATATTATTCGATTGATCGAGGAAATAGAAAAGAAGCAGCGATTAAAAGTGCAACAACCTCCTTGGGCAGGTTTAGGCACAGGAGACTGACATATACATAGTGGGTGAATACTTATAATGAAATTGGAGCCTATTAATGTCACTCAATAATCCTGTCCTCGGTGAGGGGTATGTTCCTGCCTACCAGATCTCACCTGTCCCATACGTTACGTCTTCAAACGTAACACTAGGCGCAACAAAATCTTATAGCTTTCCATGTGTCTCAAAGTCCATCTTCGTTCAGAACACAGCAGGTTCATCAAGCGTCCTTGCAATCGCATTCACGCAGCGTGGGCTTCTACCTGCAAACTCAAATTTCCTAGTCCTCAGTGGTGGACAGACATTTTCGCAGGACATTAGGACATCAGAGTTGTTCATATCGGGTGTAGCAGGAACATCTACATTCAGTGTTCTCGCAGGTCTCACAAACATCCCCGTCAAGAACTTCCTCACTGTGACCGGATCAAACGGCTATAGCAGCGTGGGTTGATGTTTGGGCACATATCACATTTAATTCTACAACTTCTAGTGAGAGCTCGTGATAGACAAAAAGGTAGTCACAGGTGACTTTAAGGGCGTTAAGCGAGGAATGCTTGTTCGTCTAACCGAGTCAGGCGGGTATTCCAAGCAGGGTGATGTTGCTCTTGTCTTAGATACAATTCTCGTACCTCGAATGCACGAGAGAGGTGTGGAATACTACGATCCGATGCTTGTGATCCTTAATCGTAGCGCGTCAACACACTGGCCAGTTGATTTTATAGAAGTTGTGCATGATGAGCACGACGACAAATAACGTCTCAGCAGGTGACGTCGTCTCATTTCGTTGGCCCAAGGACGACAGTAAAACGTGGATTGAGTACATCGGTCTTGCGACGGCTGAAAGAAAGTTCATCCACGGTAATAAGCATGTTGCTGTCATCAGGAACGACGGGATCTGGTTCGTTCCTTGCAGCTGGTGCGTCACAGTAAGCGATATTCAAATGTGTGGGTAGCTGATAGTTATGTCTGATGTCAACGACACAACTACGCGGCTCACAAATTCTCGATGGAACTATCACATCGTCTGACATTGACGACGTGCTCGAGAAAGACTTTACTAAAGTCAGAGTGACGACAGATGATTCGTCTTCTGGCTTTTTATCGTCGAAGCTCGCACCTGGCTCAGGTATCTCACTCGACGTGGTCGGAGCACCAGGTTCCAATCAGACACTGCGAATCACTGCAACGGGTGGTGGCACAGGTGGTGGATCATCTCTAGCGATCTCGGGATCGTTGGGTGCTGGTTCTTACTCTGATGTTCCATCAACTATCATTTTCGATGATATATCGGGATTTCAAGTCTCTGATATCGGTGGTGGAACCGCAAAGATCACGATCGCGCAGCAGCCAGCTGATAAGATCTCCAGCAGCTTCTTTGGAGCACTTTTTGGAGACGCCAGCGACGGTAATGTTACGATCACGGGGTTGACAACTCTTACTAGAGAGATGCACTACAGCAACCTCACGATCACAGGCGGCGGGGAACTCAAGCCGAACGGAAATCGTATTTTTGTCGCGGGAACTCTCACAATCGACAGCGGCGGGTCCATCAATGATGATGGTTTTTCAGCTACTAACCATGTTGGACGTACAGGCTTCGTAGCAAGAAATTACCTCGGCGGCCAGGGAACAAGCGGTGGTTCAGGTTGGTCTGTGAACGCTACGAACGTGGCGAACGGTAACAACGCCTCCAACAACACGAACTGCTCTCTAAACGCTAGCAATATTGCCCCGACTGGCGGTAAGGGCGGAGACTCAACTTCACGTACTGGTGGCAGCGGTGGGACGGCAACTCAGAATGCTGTGCCACAAAAGTGGGCTGGGCGTATCCTTGAGGGTCGAGGAACATTCGGAGCTTTCAATGGTGGGTCGGGAGGCGGAGGCGGCTCCGTTAGCGTCTCGGTCCACACAAGCGGTACGTTCATATCCGGTGGAGGCGGTTCCGGTGGCGGAATTGTCTGGATCGCAGCGAAGACGATCATTAATAATGGAAGAATCAGCGCGAAGGGCGGCAACGGCGCCAACGCGTCGCTTGGAGTCGGATCAGGTGGCTGCGCAGGAGGTGGTGGTGCCAGCGGCGGAAAAGTCGGCATCATTACTCAAAGCCCATCGATAGGCGGTGTGGTAGATGTAACAGGTGGGACCGGAGGTTCAGGGGCAGCCACTTCTGGGCACATCGGACAGAACGGATCTCCTGGTGCTGCTGGCTCATACACACTCCTGGTGGTAAAATGATCTTAACTCAGAAATGGCTTGTCGCAGACGCTTCCTCATCGAGGGAAGCGAGCGTCGCATTATGCACTGCAGAGGGATGCTGCGGATTTTTCAGCGGAATTCCGCCTTTCCTTGCTGAGCTGGCTCTCAATGAACAGTGGGTACTCCCGCATATTTGGATAGAAACAGTCACTATTCCTGAGCCTGAGGGGGCGCAGTTGACAAGTGCTTTAGAGCAAATTTGATGTATTAAGTTTATCTGATCTATGATGTTTATTAGGAAGAGCAAGCCTTAGATCAGATAAATCTAACTTAACTAGATTTCACCTATAGAACAAACAGTTATACAAACTAATTTTCTATCACTAATTTAGTCTTATGGAAGAGACAAGAGTACAGATTGGTGATCTAATATCAATTGAACCCTGGGATTGTGAGGGCATTGAACGTCCTTATGGTTACAAGACATATGATAAAAGAGATTGGGATCCTCTAAAGAAGAAGATGTTTGAGAAGCTTAGCGGTAAGGTTCGAATCACCTCAGGCTCAAAGGCGCTTGTTACTGGAAGAGAAGAAGTCGACCTTGGCAATAATGAGGACGTTATGTTCTGGTGTCTAGTTGAAGGGCGTCAACTAATAGTTTCAAGTCGCTTCATTCAGCAGATCAGCTAACCAGCCCGTGTAAAATCTATAGTAGAGTAGTATAATAGAAACACCATGAAGACCATCGAAGAAAAGTATCGTAAGCTCAGTGACGTCGACCACGTCCTGCTTCGACCTGGCATGTACTGTGGTTCGATCAAGCCTAAGCAGGAGGATTACCATCTGCATGACGGTGAGAAGTTTGTCAAGAGGAGTGTGACTTACAACCCAGCATTCCTCAAGATCTTCGATGAGATCGTCTCCAACTCGATTGACGAGCACCGACGCAATTCAAAGCTGAATGAAGTTCGTGTTACAGTCGATTCTGATGCCGGTTCCATCAAGATCCGGGACAACGGTGGCATCCCAGTCGTCATGCACGCCGAGCACAATGAGTGGATCCCTGAGATGATCTTCAGCAATTTGAAGGCAGGATCCAACTTCAATGATGACGAGGAGCGGCTAGTTGCTGGTACGAACGGTGTGGGTTCAACTCTCACCAACATCTTCTCCACTAAGTTCCGAATCAGGACCTGCGACGGTAAAAATGCCTTTGAGCAGACGTTCAGCAACAACATGCGTGAGAGGACGCGGGCTAAGATTGTGAAGTGGAAGGATCACTTCACTGAGATCTTCTACGTCCCAGATCTTCCTCGCTTTAGTCTTGAGAAGATCGATGCTGACCACGTCGAGATGATGCGCAAGCGGTGCATTGACCTCGCTGCGTGTAATCCCAGCTTGACAATCACTTTCAACGAGACAGCATACAAGTTTGACAAGTTTGCTGACTACTGCAAGTTGTATGTTCCTGACGTGGTCTATGAGGAAGGTGCACGCTGGAAAGTGGGCATCGCTCCGTCCGAAGGCTCTTTCACGCAGGTGTCGTTCGTCAACTCTGTGGAGACAAAGGACGGTGGGACACATGTCGACTACATCGCAGCTCAGGTGATTGAGTGGATCAGAGCGCGTGTGAAGAAGAAGCACAAGGTCGATCTGAAGCCTTCAGAGCTGCGCAACCACTTCTTCCTCTTTGTCCAAGCAGACATCGTTAATCCGGCATTCTCCTCACAGACGAAGGAGAAGATGATCACCGAGGCGAAGGAGTTCGGCTCTAAGTTTGAGCTGGCTGACAAGACACTCAAGGCTGTCCTCGCCTCCGAGGTCGTCCAGCGGATCCTCGATTGGGCGCAGCAGAAAGCACTTGCTGATGAGCGGAAGCAGCTCCGTGAGCTCAATAAGAACCTTGCAAAGGGTAAGGTTCTCAAGCTGATCGATGCAAAGGCAAGGTACGGACGTGGTGACTGCACACTGGCACTCTTCGAGGGAGACAGCGCTTCGTCAGCATTCCGGAAGTATCGTGACCCACAGCGTCAGGGTGCCTTCCCGCTCAGAGGTAAGTTCGTCAATGTGACTGAGATGCCTGCCACCAAGATCATCCAGAACCAGGAAGTGAAGGACATCCTGGCTGCCACAGGTCTAAAGATGGGTGAGGAGCCCAAAGATCTGCGGTACGGAAAGGTGTTGATCTACTCAGACGCCGACCCCGACGGTGACTCCATTGCAGGCCTACTCATCAACTTCTTCGGTCGTTTCTGGCCCGAACTCTTTGACCAGGGTCGCGTCTGTCGTGTGATGACACCCCTCGTGGTTGCAAAGCGCAAGGGCGAGACGCTCTCTTTCTACACTGCTGATGACTTTAATGTGTGGCAGGCTAAGCAAAAAGATCTCTCAAAGTGGGATGTTGCTTATAAAAAGGGTTTGGCTGCACTAGAAGATGAGGAGTACCGAGAGATCATCCAGAACCCTAACATGTTTGCCATTGAGGCAGACGGTTCTCTCAAGCAGACACTGGACGCGTGGTTCGGCGGTGATCCAGCCATCAGAAAAATAAAGATCATGGGCACACAGGTGGAGACCGAAGAAAATGTCTGAGCAGCAGAATGAGACACCGAAGCGGAGCATCCGTGACTTCTTCGACAATGAGTACCTCAACTACGCGAAGTACGTCGTCGAGAACCGTGCAATCCCCTCAGTGATCGACGGCTTCAAGCCTACACAGCGAAAGGTGGCACATGCTGCCAACAAGGTGTGGAAGACGGGTAATGAGAAGCCACTCAAGGTGTTCCAGCTGGCAGGAACGGTCGCGGCGACCACGTTCTACCACCACGGCAATGCGTCACTTGAGTCGACCATCATCGGCATGGCACAGGACTTCAAGAACTCAATGCCCATCTTCAAGGGGATTGGACAGTTCGGCTCGCTCAGGTCACCAGAGGCAGGTGCGCCACGTTACGTCGGCGTCCAGTTCAATGAGAACTTCCGGCTCCTCTACAAGGACTTTGAGCTGACGACACCCCAGTACGAGGAGGGAGAGGAGATCGAGCCTCGATACTTCCTGCCTGTCATTCCAACTGTACTGCTCAATGGCGGCTCAGGAATTGCCGTTGGTTTTGCAACCAACATTCTAAACCGCAATCCTGTCGATCTGATCGATGCATGCCTTGCTGCACTTGATGGCAAGGAAATCTCCTTACTCAAGCCCTGGATCCGCGGCTTCACAGGCACATTCACCCGCACACCTGACAATCCTAACGGCTGGTTCATCAAGGGCTGTTACAGCATCAAGAACACGTCGACAGTTGAGATCACTGAGCTCCCGCCCGACCTGACTTATGAGAAGTACGAGTCGCACCTTGAGTCGCTGATCGAGAAGGGGACGATTGCCTCCTACGATGACAACTCATCAGGTAATCTAAGCTACACTCTGAAGTTTCCTCGTGCAAACCTTGCAGAGCTTCAGAAGCGAGGCAAGCTAGAGGATGCTCTCAAGCTGCAGGATCGTGACTCAGAGAACATCACAACACTCGATGAGCACGGTAAGCTGAAGGTGTTCAAGAGTGCAGAGGATATTGTCCTCTACTTCGTCGACTTCAGGTTAGGTTACTACGCCAGGCGAAAGGCGCACCTCCTTACGCAGCTTGCCGAAGATCTCAAGATCCTCAGCAACAGAGCCAAGTTCATCAAGATGATTGTTGACGGCGAACTGAAGATTAGCAATCGGAAGCGAACTGATGTTGAAGCTGATCTTACATCTGTTGGATTTGATCAAGTGGATGGAAGCTACGGTTATTTGACGTCCATGCCCATCCACTCTTTGACACGTGAGAAGATTGATGAGATCAATAAGTCAGTCGATGGGAAGCAGAAGGAGATCGACAAGATCACTCGTACGACACCTGCCGACATGTACCGCACAGATTTGAAAGATCTTCGAAAGAAAGTCGTGTAAAACAGTTAGATGCATGTATGATGTGTAGCATGACGACGATTTTGCCTGGATTGAAGGACATCACAGAAGACCAGAAGCCTGATGGCGGCATGACTATCACCTTCCACGTCGAAGATGATAAAGTCGATGATTTCTTCAATGCTCTCATGTTGGAGAGAGGAGACATTAAAGGCCTCCAGCGTCTCATCACGGAAGCACTCGATAACTACATAAAGAAGGAAAGCTAAATGACACCTGATCTTGACAAGAAGCTGTGTGAGAAGTATCCAAAGATCTTTAAGCATCGCCACGGTACAGTCCAGGAGACATGCATGGCGTGGGGGTTCTCGCACGGTGATGGATGGTTCAACATCATCGACACGCTGTGCAGCGTCATCCAGCACCACACTGATTGGAAGCGGAAGCGTGAACCCTTTGCAGGAATGACAGATGAGGAGTTTGAAGAGATCCACCAACCTACCGCCTCACAGGTGAAGGAGAAGTTTGGTGGCCTGCGCTTCTACTGCGACAATGCTGATGACTACGTCCAGGGTGCTATCACGTTTTCAGAGAGCATGAGCTACCGGACGTGTGAAGATTGCGGTGCTCAAGGTTCTAAACGACCGGGCGGCTGGGTGCGCACTCTCTGTGACAAATGCGACCAGCGCAATAAGGATCCAAATGTCAGCTGTTGATGTTGATGCTATCATCAAAGATCTGCAGGTAGATCGATACATCAGCTTCAATGTCCTAATGGGCGCGTTGTCTCAGCTTAAGAAGAGCGTCTCACATCTAGAGGATCGCATCCAACGCGAGGGTGACAGTATTAACTTCTCAGCCAACGCTGACCTCCTCGAGAATGCTATGCATTTCTGGAAAGCGTCACATAGGATCTATCAGATTGACAGCACCATAGCTCAACTCACACACCACACACAAAAAATCGTAGAAGCTGCTTCTGTTTCTGCAGGAGACAACAAAGAAGACGCGCAAGGCGGTAACACAGCGTGCGATTTAAATGCAACAGAGACAAAGCCATAACACAGTCACAGATCTAGAGCCACAAGTTGGTGATCTTGTGCGCGTCACTGGGAAAGAGTGGTTTGGGCACCCCATGATGATGTCGATGGGATTGATCCTTGATAAGCAAGATAGGACAGGTGAACCGGTTGAGTGTGCTTGTCTTGTCCTCATAAAAGGCATTAGCATGTGGATCTACATTAGTGACCTCACCGTTGAGTCACGTGCGTAGCACAATAGTAGTGGTACAATGTAGGTATGGTGAGGCTCAAAGCGATGAAGCGACCTGAGATCGGGACGCTGGTGCGTCTCAAGTCGTGGAACAGAGAAGCTTACATTAAAGTTGCTTCTCACACTCCTGACAGCGAAGATGCATACACACTTGTCTTGAATGGTGCAACTGCCATGGTCGTCGGGTACCACACGCGGACATGGGACAAGAAAGACATTGTTCCTGTCGTCTCGGTAGGCAACGTCACAGGCTGGATCTTCATGGACGAATGGGAGGTACTCGATGACGCGGTTCAATAAGGGTGACCTGGTTAGATCGGTCGGCGAAGATTGGTCAGACAAATATTTAGACAAGATATTCCTGGTGGTCGAGGTTGGCGAAGTCGACGAAGGAAATCCACTAGCGTGTGAAAGCATTCTCATTCTACTCGACCACATTGGCAGCGGCACCATCCGTGCCTACCCAGAAGAGGTTGTAAAATTTTAATGACACTATACGAACAGCAACTTAAAAAGTGGCAAGATCGAATTAATAAAGGCTGGATCGTTACATCTTCGACAGGTGAGAACTTCATTGTCATTGACCGACTCTCCTGGGGAGATGACCTCTGGTTGACAGTGCAGTGCTCTCGCGGCGTCGTTGTAAAACCTAGCAATACACTACTACCATTGGACGATAATGAGATCTACGGAGGCAGTGATGAGAAGTGAGATGTCTAAGGAAGAAGCAGAGTTTATTGTGCTCCAGTACCTTGATGCTGGGATGCTTGATAAGGCTGAAGAGCTTGCTGAGAAGATCGGCATGAAGGGCGATGAATGGTCAGATCTGCGCGGGACGCAGTACGTTGATCAGAACGACGAGTATGATGAGTAGCATCCGACACAACCTGATCCGAGGTCAACTCCGCAGCTGGTCAGACACAGGCGTGCTGTTTTTTGTCGTTGAAGTTGAAGGCGTCAGGTGCGACCTCTTGCAGGATGGCAAGATCGACCGACGGTATGCGGGTTTCGTATCAAGCAACAGTGAGATCGTAGTGGAGACAGCGTGATCTACAACATCGTTACTTTCTTCGTGGATCCAATCATGTGGCTCATATTCAGCAAAGAAGGTAGTGAGTGGATGCCCTTCGTCCTCTTCATTGTTGGTTTATGGTCTGTATTGTTAGCTCTCTGGCTGTGGTGGCCTAGCAAGCCTAATCGACCCGTGTAGGCAAACTACAACGTGGTAAAATGTTCGCAGGAGGCAAGATGATTCTAGAGACACACGGCACAAGTGAGGTCATTGACCGCCACCCAGACGCAGAGATCATCAGGAAGATCATCAACAGCCCGCTGATCAGCTTCGCACTTGACAGCGGCGCCTGGATTGCTGGTGGTTTTGCGCGCGCCGTCTTCTTGGGCAAGCGCATGGATCAGTTCTTCTCGCGCAGCGATTATAGCCTGGCTGGAGACATCGACCTCTTCTTTGACAACCAGGAAGCGGTGGACAATGTTATTAAGTTCTTCATGAACAGCGGATACATCAGTAAGTCATACGGTGGTAATGCTGTCGAGACGTCGTGTCATCTAGGACAAACTGGAACCAGTTATTCTGGTTTCTCTTCAGTCAGCATCCAGGTGGTCAACAACCCAGAGCTCATCCTGCCCATCCGAGCGCAGCTCGATCGGTTCGACTTCACCAACGTCTGCTGTGCATTCAGAGGAGAGGCGTTCCTTGCACCTAGCAACATCCTTGAGCTTGAGGCAAACTACCGCCTCGACATCAAGAACAGCACATCACCCTTCCTCGCTGCTCGAGTCAGAAAGTACATGCGACGTGGTTTCGTGGGTGTGACTGAGGACAGTCGACAGCACATCACGGACTGGCTGATCAATGCGGTCGCTGATAATTTTAAGGGCAATGCTGGCCTAGCAGGAACTGTCAAAGATGCAGCGTGGTGTAAGCAGCAGATCAGAGATCTACTGAACAAGAGCGCACATGTCCTCAGAAGCGAGGATCTAATCATGCTGATCGGCATGTTCAAGCGGGACGTCGCGAACGGTCGTTATGGAGACACATTCGTCATCGACGAGGCACTCGAGGCACTCAACATGCGAAACAATGTGGCAGCTTAGTGAATAGTTAAGAGAGGAGTGAAAGATGTTAAAGACAAAGCGGCACGTGCCTGCCCGACACACATCTGTGGGTCACTATAATTTGCACTATCCTGACACTGCGCGTGCTGGTTTCATCCTACCGCCCGAGACGCGCCTCGAGGCGCTCCCATGGATCTCAAATGATGGAGAAAGCGCATACCTGTGTCACACATCAAGCGGAAAGATAGTTGCGTGGATCAAGAACACAAACGACATCGGTGAGTGAAAACTCGTATCAGTTGGATAGTTATCTAAAGCATGCGTACTCAAGCTAACATCCTGCGGCATCTAATCAGAGAGATGCTAGAGACAGACGACACCCCTACGTCAGCAGGAAGAATGACAAATGCGTCTGTCTATCGTGACATCGAGCGCGGTCAGGACATCTTCAAGTTCAACGGTACCCGTCTAACACTGCGTGATCCTTCAACGCGTCCGTTCGCTAAGATGACACCCGAAGAGATCGAGCAGGTGCTTGTAGGAATGATCGAGCAGGCAGGCTATGAAGTGATCGGCATCGTCCCACCCAGTGGTACAGACGGTGATGCAGGCCCGTTCTCCAGCAAGTACAATGCCTTCAAGGTTATACCTAAAGGCGGTAGGTCGATTGTGAGCCGGCACTTCTACGTCGTGTTCGGCTTCAGATACTCAGCAGCCGAGTCGATCCAGTTTGAGGCGATCAAAGAGGGCCTGCTCAAAGCGATCAGCGAGAATGGCGGAAACCCAGTCAGCGTCTGGAGCGGCACTGAGTTCGTCGAAGTTGATGACGCTGACAGAATAGGTGGAAAGGGTGCAAAGGCAGACGTCGTTCTCACACGAGGGGGTGCACCTGCAGTCAGCATCTCGCTGAAGAACCTGGTGAGAGGGAAAGGCTCCGACATGCAGCAGTGGAGCGGCGTATCTGCGGTGCTGACGCATCCTGAAGTCGCAGCATTTGTCGAGAGAGTGAAGACAGGTTACCGTGACGGTGAGGGGTCAAATTTCTGGCGCCGGATCAGCGATGAAGAACTAAAGATGAAGGCTGTCTGGGGCCCGCTAGGGGAGACAGTGGACGTGATCGTCGCCGGGACGACACCTCGCCTGGAGCCCACAGATGAGCCTGGGATGTACCGGATTGAAGTTGGGATCGGCAAGCACGGGACGGGTGGTGTCTTCTACAGGTCAGAGGGTGTAATTCCCGGTGGAGAGCTTGATCCTGTCTTCTTTGCGCGTAAAGAGGATGCCAAGAGCCTAGGCACACTGAAGGGCGTGCGTGGAATGATCGCACCCATCGCGCTGGCAACAAGTCGGAGCGCGACAGAGGTTTAAATTTATGTCGACGGTGTGAAAAGAAACGCAGCACGCCGTATGATGTTTAGGTAAAGGCAGCGGACCATGGTGAAACAGGATATCGCGGGGCTCTCCTAAAGCCTCATTCCCCGTTCGAGTCGGGGTGGTCCGGCCAGATTACATGCAGGCATGGCATATGGGTTGTGCACCAGCCTTCCAAGCTGGATAACCGGGTT
>Ga0181349_1000890_pt1 | contig 12781 bp, 17 predicted proteins | sample Su13VDMM110SD_FD_130106 | JGI IMG/M metagenome (GOLD analysis project Ga0181349, IMG submission 130106) | Freshwater viral communities from Lake Michigan, USA - Su13.VD.MM110.S.D | ecosystem: Environmental > Aquatic > Freshwater > Lake | place: USA: Michigan | collected 2013-07-16 | reverse complement strand
TGATATGATTCCTGAAGGTGTTACAGAAATGGACAAACCGTTTGGACTTGGAGATATTACAACTAACGGTTGGTTCTTATTTGCCAAAACACAAGGGTGGGATACGCAAAAATTACTTGAGAGTCATTATAAAACTATGTTCCATTACGTATCTGGTGAAGGATTAGTTCAAGAAGCACTTGATTGGGCTGAGGCTAATGATAATCCACAAATGAAAAAGTTTATTGCGCATACACAAAAGAAACTTGCAGATAATAAAGGTTGGTGGGACGGAACTCCTCTTATCTTTAATGAAGCAACCAATGCTATCATTGCAAAGAACTCAGCAATTATACGACCTGGACATGAAAGAGGTATTACAATCCGTGAAGCAATGTGGTTAATGGGTCTTCCTCATGATTTTGAATTGGTAGGAGGTTCTTTTAATCATATCTGTCAGAATGTTCCTGTAACAACTGCAACCGACTGGACAAATGAAATTGTAAGATTCATTAAAGGAGAGATAACAGAATTTGGTGGCGATTTTGTAAAACAGAATAACATAAACCAAAGAATTGACTATGCTGCTAAAACTATGACCTCAAAAAAATTATTCTAATGCTTGGAGATTGTTTTTTAGCCACTATTGCATACGAGAATCACGAGTACTTGCCTCTACTTGTAGAACAGTTTCCTGATTTGATAATATACGATGCCTCTATGAAAAACATTTATAGAGGTCCTGGAAATGTTATTAAGATTCCTAATGAAGGTTTCACTGGTAATTGGAATGTAATTTTTGAAGATTTTATACATTCTGATAAAAAGTATATTTGGATGACAAATAATGATATCACAATAGAAGTATCTACTGTTGAGAGAATGAGAGCTGTATTACAAGATCAATCTAAAGCAGCTTGCACGGTTGCTTCTTATAATTCGCATCATCAACCATTAAGATGTCAAGAAATAGGTATTCGTCCTGTACCTTTTATGGAACAGACTTCACCGCTATATCGTAAAGAAGCACTTTTATCTTTATTTAATTCTAAAGGATATTTCTTATACCCCGGTATTAAAATGGGTTGGGGTGTTGATGTAATCTCATCATTTCAATTAAGAGAATTAGGATGGGATTTACTTGTTATTGATGACGTAGAATTTAAACATCATATTGCTGAAAATGCAAAAGCAGAATACGGTTCTAAAAAGGAATACTCTAAGATTGCTGCTGCTGACCGAGGAAGACATATCGTTGAGGTGTTAGGAATGGGTTATAAAAAGAAATTACTTAAAGGCCTTGAAGACTACAAATACAAAATTTAACATGAGAAAATTAAACATTACACGAGAAGAATTTATTACGCTCTGGCCTGTTGGACTTAAAGTAGCAGAGATTGGCGTGTTTAAAGGAGTTCATTCAAAAGAACTTATAAAATCTAACCCATCGCAATTAACATTAATTGATATCTGGCGTCATATTGAAGACGACGGAGTTTACAGCACACTTGATGCATGTAATTTATCAAACCGCGGGCATATCCGTATTTGGAATAAAGTTATCAAAGCTTTTGCTGATAATCCTGAAGTAGAAATCATACGAGAATTTGGTGATGTTCATGCTCAAACGGTTACCGATGGACATTACGATGTAGTCTATATTGATGGTGATCATTCTTACGAAGGTTGCTTAAGAGATATGGAAGCTTGGAAAACAAAAGTGGCTGACGGCGGATTTATGTACGGGCATGATTATACAGATTCGTATGCTTGGATTGAAGTAATCAAATCAGTTACACAATTCTTACAAGATAATCCTGATTGGTATTTAGTAGCAATCACAGGAGAAAGACCTAGAAAATCTCAAGTTGGATTATAGCTAGAAAGGAATCTTTTGTATGGGATCTATTAACATTATCACCAGAAACCAAGAATTAATTACTTCTTAGCGTATATAAAATTTAACTAAACTATTATATGAAACTATTAATCATAGAAGGCACAGATCGTTGTGGCAAAGATACTTTGATAGAATCGATAGCACGCGAATATAATAATGTCATTCACCGTCATTGGGGGTATCCTAAAGGTGAAACTAATGAAGATAAAACGGCTTATCAAAAAGATTCTTTTAACTGGGAATTTAAGTTACACAACATCTTACAAACTGCAAGTAATGAAGTTGATAAAAACTCAATTATGATTTGGAATCGTTCCCATATTGGAGAATTAGTTTACGGTACTATTTACAGAAATAGCCAACCTGAAACCTGGGTAATGGATCTTGAGCGTAAATATTGCTTTGATGAAGCAGATAACATTTACTTAGTTTATCTTCACGCAGATCCAGAGTTTGTCATAAAACAAGATGATGGAAAATCTTATTCAGCAAATCTTGAAGATAAAAAGACTGAACTATTAAAATTTAATAACGCGTGCAACCGCTCTACTATTCGTAAAAAACTTTTTATAAAAGTAAATGAAAATGGAGAGTATAAAAGCCAACAAGATATCCTTAACTCAGTATTCACATTTATTAACGATTAAACATGCAGCATTCTTTAAACTCAGAATTTCACAAACTAATTAACAAGATAGAAAATCAAGGTTTCTTATCACAACCTCGAGGATTAAAAGTTAAAGAATTGGAAATGGAAAGGTTAACGATTAACCCAACTATGCCGTTAGCCGATTTTAATGCTCGTCCATTTAACTGGAAGTATTTCATGGGTGAGATGGCTTGGTATTTAAAGCAAGACAGAAACGTAGATTACATTAATAACTTCTCTTCTTTTTGGAAAAACATTGCTGATGAAGAAGGTAACATAAATTCCAACTACGGGCATTTACTTTTTGGAAAACAAATCCAATGGGCACTTGACTCATTAAAGAAAGATATTAATACAAGACAAGCAATATCTTTTATCAGTAATCCTGGTGTTCAGTATCCTGGTAATAAAGATTTCGTTTGTACAATTTATTTAAACTTTTGGGTAAGAAACAATAAACTGAACATGAAAGTGCAGATGCGCTCTAATGATATCTTTTACGGATTAACCTTTGATGCGCCATTCTTTGCATTCGTTCAACAACAAATGTATCAATGGTTACAAGAATCGTACCCTGACTTAGCATTAGGTACTTATTATCATTGTGCAGATAACATTCACTTTTATGAAAGACACTTTGAGCTTGCTCAAGAAATCATAAAAGAACCACTTAAAAATCCTAACTTCTTTATGCTTAAAAAGCCATTGTTCGTTATGAAAGATAACATAATGGTATTAACCGTAGCAGGTATTAAGTTCTTAAATGAAGTTGAAGAACTAATTCAAAACAAACCTATAACACAAGAACAATCCAAAGTTGTTCTAAACAATTATTTTTACATTCAATAAACACAATCAATCATGGAAGAAATTATCGACAAAAGAATTAAAATAGCAAGAACAAGAACTGGTGTACCATGTCTTTGGGAAAGCACAATGAAATTTGCTGACTTAAGAAGAGCAACCGCAATTCTTGACAGAAATGGAAAATCGAAAGCAGCTGTATTTTTAAACGCAGATAAAGAAAAACAAGCCTTAGTGCCTATTCAACAATATGACTTTATTGCAAAGGCATTTGAGGATAAACACGGAGTTGCTTTATCAGTATTTAAAGTTACTGAGATTTCGCCAATGGAAAACACTGCAACCATTGTTCCTGTTTACCGCAAGTCATCTCTAATTGCTGAATATACGGTTCCTACGGAATATCAACATATGGTAGAATCTGTTATCAGTAAATTAGGAAATGATAAACATGTAGTTTCTTATATGTCAGAATTTGAAACAGCTAAATAAGTTGTTAAAAACTTTAAGGTAAAACTATTGCTTATTCATATTATTTAGATTAAATTTATACAAATAACTCAACTATGACACAATACTTAATCTATGTTAGAGGAGAAAAGGTGGAAAGCCTTGCTTCTTGGTTTAGACATCAATTTGGTCCGCATTCAAAATTACTTCAGATTTCTAAATCTGATGTTGCTTTTGATGTAGAGGCTAGAAAAACCGGCTTTATCTCTATGATGATAGGTCATGAAGAATACACTAGACTTCAAGATTTTCTTGATGATACTATTAATGTAAAGAAACCCATAGATCGTGAAGCTGTCTTAACTGAATACCTAACAAGAATAGGAGATTCTCCAAGAAACCGGTTTTCACCTGCATCACAAAACGTTGAAGACATTATTACCATAGTTGCTGACATAATTGAAGAAAAATACTTTTAATCATGAGTTACAAATTATACCTTGATGATATCCGAATGCCACATGTAAGTGCAAAGAAATTTCCTTATCTGGCTGAACTATATAATGATCCTTATTGGATTATCGTTAGAAGTTATGATGACTTTACTCTTCTTATTAAAAACCGTTGGGATAAACTAAAAGAAGCACCAAGTATCATATCTTTTGACCATGATCTTGGCCCAGAACATACAAAATACTTCTTTGATAATGGTGGGCGCGAAAATCCGCCTAATCCAGATGATGCTACGTTTACTGAAAAGACAGGGAAAGACTGCGCTAACTGGCTTGTAGATTTCTGTGAAACCAAAGGAATGCCGCTACCTGAGTTTTATATTCATAGCGCAAATCCTGTAGGTGGAAAAAACATTGAGTCATTATTAACACAATACAAAAAATTCTTAAGACAAGTTAATGAGCTGGAATAAATACGACGAAGAAGAAGAAAAGATGTATCTTGAAGATGCAAAAGTTCTACACCGTATGACTAGGCCAAGAAGCCCACTTATACGTGAATACATACAAGATCCTAAGGACCATGAACTTATTCATGTTATCATCAAAAGACGTGTAGGTAATGTATGGACTAATTCTTCAATGATTGTTGATACACATTTATGCACTTGGCTAAACCATGATTTATCACAAGGCTGGATTGATGAACTAGCCGTACCAAAATAATTAACTATGATATACTTTACATCAGATTCCCATTATAACCACAAAAACATTGTAAGTGGTGTTACCCGTTGGGAAGACAAAAGCGGATGTCGTGATTTTGCGACAAAAGAAGAAATGGATGAAGCAATAATTGCAAACATAAACAGAGTTGTTAAAACTGATGATACGCTGTTTCATTTAGGTGATGTTGCTTTTCAAGGTCCGGAGAAAGTAAGAGAATTTAGAGCTAGAATAAACTGTAAGACTGTTCATTTAATCTTGGGTAACCATGATGTTGATATTCATACATTAAAAGAACTACAAGAATTATTTACTACTGTTGATTTTTATCGTGAGATTAACATTAACGGTCAGAAGATTATTCTTTGTCATTATCCTTTAAGAACTTGGAATAAATGGCACCACGGAAGTTGGATGTTACACGGACATTGTCATGGTAAACTTCAACATCAAATTCCTGCAAGTTTACTTAAACGTTTACTTGAAGAAAAAGACATGGATGTTCTATGGGCTCTTGCTAATAATGAAGATGTTGAAGGATACTGTCCTAACGGCAGATCTCTTGATGTTGGACTTGATACACACCCGCAATTCAGTCCGTATAGCATGTCTGAATTACATGATATTATGGCAAAGAAAACATTTACTGCCGTTGATGAACATAATGAAGAGTCTGCAAAAAAAACTAATATTGGGTCAAGATAAATACTAAAAATCTAACTACGATGTTATCATATACAGAATGGATATTAAATGAAGGAGGATGGTCTTCTGTTAAAACTCAAGGAATAAAAATTACACCAGCAATACTAAAAGTTGCAGATGATTATGTTAAGCAATTATTTGCTGACTTTGAGAAATGGATGTCTAAGACTTATCCTGATACATTACCGTTAAAAGGAATCCGTCCTGTAGGCTCAGGAATCTATTACGAAGAAGATCTTAAGAATGAACCGGAGAAAATATACGGAGATATAGACTACCTTGTAGAATATCCTGTTTACGGTGATTCTTCAGATCCTCGTAAAACCGAAACTGATGCTATCCGTTTTTACAACAAAGCAATGTTTCAATTCTTTAATGAAACAAAATACACAGGCGTAGACTTGAAAGATTCTCGAGGTGCAGATGGTACCGGAGCGGTTCTTATTGCTGAAGTACAACCTAATGTATACATTCAAGTAGATTTTGTTGCTACACACGCAAAATACGTAGAATGGGCTCTTGACCGTTTTACACCTATTCATAATATTAAAGGATTCGTCTCAGGAAACCTTTATTCTTCGCTTGCTGACGCACTTTCTATTTCTATGGGAGATAGAGGTGCACGAGCAAAACTCCAAGCAGGAGCACTTGTTCCATTTCGTATGAGAAAAGATGTTGAAGAACTTGCAATCTCTATGAATTTTAAAACATTGTTTACTGACATTGTTAGTTTCTTTATGTCATTAAAAGATAATACTAAATCACCTGAATTTCAACAGTCAGATATTACAGGAATTGATTCTAAGAATTTAACGTTGGCTGGAATTGCTAAAGGAATATCTTCACTTGCCGACGTACTTGACAGGAATGGTATTGTTGACGGTAAAACTGTTGAGTTTAAAAACGCAGCAGACATGAAAAAGGCTGTTGCTCAAAATTACGCTGCTAAGATGGCTGAATTACGCGGAGATTCTAAATTTAACAAAGCCACTGACCCAATGGCAATTGCCACACGAGATAAGATATTTAAAGTTTCCAAAGAATCAGAAGATGAAGTTGCATCTATCTTAAAATAAAGAACTATTGTATTACTTGTGAATATATAATCTATAACCATGTGATCTTTAATCACGCAAAACTACATTTATGTTTAAAAGAATTTTAAACTTCCTATTTGGAAAAAAAGAGGTACCTACAGTATCAGTTGAATTAAACGCAGTCGAAGTTTCTACCCCAAAAACGGTTAAACCAATCAAAGATGTGCACTTTCCTGTAACTGCTCTTGCTGAAGCTACTTCGGTTGTTGAAAAACCAAAGAAAGCTCGCAAACCTAGGAAACCAAAAGCAGTTGTAACTGATGCTGTTACTGCAGACGCTGAAACAGCAGAAGCAAAACCAAAGAAACGCAGATACTACAAACCGCGTAAAAAGAAAACTGACACTGGCTCAGCAAGTTCACCAGAAAAGAGCCTTTAATTAGGCTCTTTTTTTAATGAAGAAATCAATTGTAAATAAATTATATGAAAAACGACAAATCTCCTAAGATATGTCTTAATATGATCGTAAAGAATGAATCTAAGATCATAAAGAGATGTTTGGATTCTGTCCTGCCATTTATTGACTCCTGGTGTATAGTTGACACTGGATCTACTGATGGTACGCAGGATATTATAAAGGAGCTCCTAAAAGATTTGCCTGGAGTCCTGCATGAAAAGCCTTGGATTAACTTTGGCCATAACCGTAATGAAGGATTAGAACTCGCAAGATCTTGGGGAGACTTTATACTTTTAACTGACGCTGACATGGTGTTGGTAGATAAAGGATTTGATAAAAATTCTTTGGATAAAAACATTGACGTTTATGATATTATGCAAGATAACTTAGGTACTTGCTATAATAACATGCGTATCTTAAACACAAAGAAAACTTGGCAATGTCATGGTGTAACTCATGAATACTACGGACCGGTAGAAGGTGTTGAAACACGAGACTTCATAAGTACTTTGTTTTTTGATGATGTGTCAGACGGTGGTTCTAAAGGTGATAAGTTTCCACGAGATATTGCGTTACTTGAGCAAGGACTAATTGATGAACCTGGAAACTATCGTTATATGTTTTATTTAGCTCAGTCATATCGTGACTCGGGTAATCCTGATAAAGCTATTGAATGGTACACAAAACGAGTTGAAGCTGGCGGTTGGGAAGAAGAACAATGGTTTGCACAATACATGATAGGGTGGTGTATGTTTAACAAAGGCATGTCTTTTGATGAAGTTTATCCTACCTTAATGAAAGCATGGATGATGAGACCGTGGAGATCTGAACCTATTGCTGCACTTGCTGACCACGCTAAAGCAAAAGGAATGTGGCAACATGCATACCAATTATTTAAGATTGTTGCAACTACGCCTTGGCCTAAAGATGATGTTCTGTTTATTACTAAACTTATTTATGGTCCTTATGCCACAGATGAGTTTGCAGTTTCTGCATATTATTCCGGACATCCTGATGAAGCTGAAAAAGCAGGGATAGCTGTATTAAATGATCCGGCAGTTGATCCAAATCAAATTCCAAGAATTAAAAAGAATATTTGGTTTGCGAGAAAAGCTATGGGAGCATTCTCACCTGAGTCATTAAACCAATACATTGAAGAAAAACGTAAAAGAATATGAATATAGCAGTAATGGCATCTGTTTATGGCTACACGCCTGAGCAGATAAAACCTTGGATGAATAGCTTAAAATCTTCAGGGTTTAAAGGTAAAGTATTTGTGATTGTTTATAATCCTGACGGCGAAGAGTTATTACAGTACTTAAAAGATAACGGCGTGTTTACGTTTACTTCTCAATTAAACGGTGAAACTAACATGGCAACTCAGCGGTTTTTACAATACCAGGAAATTCTTAAAAGCGAATATGCAAATGATGTTGATGTAGTTATTACAACAGACATACGTGATGTTGTGTTTCAATCTGACCCAGGTGTTTGGGTTAAAAACAATATACAAGATTATGACTTGTTAGCAACATCAGAAGGTGTTACTTTTAAACATGAAGATTGGGGCGGTGAAGCTCTTGAAACACATTTTGGCAAAGAAATGTTTTTAAAGTTTGCTGATAGAGAAACTATCTGCTCAGGAATTATAGCAGGTAAAAAAGAAACCATGATTAAACTTTGTGAAACTGTCTATGAACTGGCATTCTTTTCACAAGATCCAGGTGCTTTTATTGACCAAATCTTTTATGCAGTTGCTATTTATGAAATCTATAATGATATCACTAAGATAGTTCCTGCAACCGAAAACTGGTGCGCAAATCTTGGTACATTAAAAGCAATACCCGAAAATATGCCTCTATGGTCAACTGGTTCAAGAACAGGTGGAGCTTCTTATGAAAGGTTTAGACAAAATAAAACTTTTGTTGAAACTATGAAATGCAAAGTGCCTGAAATGCGAGAGGACGGATTAATCTATGCAGATAATGGATTACCATTTGCTATAGTTCATCAATATGATAGATATCAACCTTGGAAAGAACATTTTCTAGGTGCTGAAAAGAATACTACATTAGTAACAGCACTTTATGATATTAAACGAGAGAACTGGGATGGATTTAGCCGTAACCTTGATCAATACAAAGAATGGATGAAAGGTATGTTATCTTTTGACAGTCCTATGATTGTATATGTTGAAGAACAAGATGTTGCTTTTGTTCAAGAGCAAAGATCAAGTAAAATGGATAAGACACAAATAATTACTTTACCATTTGAAGATCTTTACACAAATAAACTATGGGGAGCTAAAATTCGACAAGTTATGTCAAGTGAAGAATTTCTTAAAGACCAAACCGTGCCAACACACCCGCAAATATCTCAGCCTAACTACAATATTCTGATGCATGAAAAGGTACAATTTGTTAAACGTGCTATTGAAGAAAATCCTTTTAACACTGAGCATTTTATGTGGGTTGACGCTGGAATATTCCACATGTCAAATAGAAAAGATGTATTAGGACAAAAATTTCCAAAACATCAAAAATTCTTAGATGATAAGATTCACTTTATTGCAGTTGAAACACCCACCGAAGCTGATCTTGAATTAGAAAAATTCTTTAAAGGACACAATGTACGTATTATAGGAACTTCTTGGATTGGCCATAAAGATGCAATCTTAGAGTTTGAAAGAGGATACTCTGAACTTATGGCTATTACATTAGCAAATGGACTTATGGACCAAGATCAATCATACTTAACTGTTACTGCTCTTAAATATCCTAAGATTTGTGAAATACACAAAGGAACTTGGTCTGATGCAATTAACTTATGGGCGTAAAAAACTTAGTGTTAGTTACATCTGTAACTAACGTAAAAACTCCTGGACTGTCTGTTTTTTCAAATGAAGAAAGATTCAGACAGTTAAAGGATCTTACTATACCGTCTATTCATAAACACATACCAAATGCTTATATATGTTTAATTGAAGGTAGTGATTTAGAAAGTGAAGACTTATATAAAATTGGGTTTGATTACGTGTTTCACCAAGAAATTGCTGGACTACATAAAAGTGTTGGAGAATTAACTTTGTTAGATAGTTTTTTAAGTTCTGCATCGTTTAAAAGATTAACACAAATACATGAGATTACATCTATGTATAAAGTTTCAGGACGTTACTTTTTAACTGATAATTTTGCTGAGGCGCCTAACGGTATGTGCCTAGTAAAACATAATCCTAAAACTTGGAGTGGTAATGGTATATATGAAACTCGTATGTATTCATTTCCATATAGCTTACTAACAGATTTTAAATTTAAAATAAAGCAAATTCTAGCTGATGGCGTTTTTATTGACATCGAGCACAGCTTTTACAAATATAACATATTTCCTGATGGTCGAGTGCATTCACCTAATAAAATAGGTGTTAGCGGTTATCTTGCACCAACAGGTGAACTAATAGAAGATTAATATGACAAGAACAGAAATAATCAATTTTTTAATCTCTAAGTACAATTACAAGTCATATCTTGAGATTGGAATTGGAGACGGTGCAAACTATAATCTTATAACATGTGATTACAAAACTAATGTTGATCCATGTTTTGATAGTTTTGATAGCCAAGACTTATCACACGTTAAAAATAAAGTAACATCTGACGAATTTTTTGATACAAACACAGAAACATTTGATATTATATTTATAGACGGTTTACATGTGTATGAACAAGTTTACAAAGATATTCAAAATTCTGTAAAGTTTTTAAACAAAGGAGGATCAATAGTTTGTCATGATATGCTACCGCCTACAGAATGGCACCAAAGACCGTCTGATGAATACCAAGGCGGCGAATGGAACGGTGATTGCTGGAAAGCAGTTGCACGACTACGAGTTGAATCTGATAATTTAGAAATCTACACAATAAACTCTGACTGGGGTGTTTCTGTCATTCGCAAAGGTAATAACTTAAAGTATCCTAAAGATCTTGATATTGTTTTAGAGTATTCTTTCTTTGATAGAAACAAGTTTGGACTAATGAATGTAATTAACCCACAAGACATTTATTAATGAAAGTACTTTTTATATCAAATGGGCAGCCAGATTATCAATGTGATTGTGTATTCTTAGGTCTATACGAATTACTTGGCGCAGATTTTACACATAGCTGTGATTATGACTTGATGTATAAAGACAGAGTTCCATCAGATAGTTTATTAAGATCGTCAGGTAAAGGATTTACGATTTGGAACAATCTTCCAGACTATCTTAATGATAAAAGTGATTTAGAACACAAAATTAAAAGCAAGTATTTTGATTTAATTGTATACGGTCATTTTCGTAGATGTTTGGATTATTATGAATTGGTTATACAATCATATGATAAGAACCAAATTATTCTTATAGATGGAGAAGATGATCAACACATAGGTGATGTTCAAGGACATCCGTTATTTAAAAGAGAACTTATAATTGAAAACCCAAACATTTATCCTATTTCATTTGCTATACCAGAGATTAAGATAGTTAAAAGTATTCCAGAGAAAACAAAGAAACTTGCAGATTACATACCTTCGTTTGATACATCAAAGTATGTGTATAACACTGAAGAAGAATATTACAATAACTATCGTGAGGCTATGTACGGAGTTACTCACCGCAAATCTGGCTGGGACTGCATGAGACATTATGAAGTCTTAGGTAATTATTGCATTCCACTTTTTAAAGATGTTGAAAACATTCCTAAAATGACTATGGTTAATTTTCCTAAAGATTTAATATTCAGAAGTAATCAACTGTATGAATCTGACTGTGATGAACAACACGAAATCCTTGCAAAATTACATACGTACACTAAAGAAAACTTAACTACACGTGAATTAGCAAAATACATACTTAACACAAGTAAAACTTTATAATATGAATATAGTCCAAATTGGAGCATGCGTTGGTAATGATGCTCTTACTGATTACGTAAATAGTCAAGAAACCATAACTAATTTAATTTTAGTTGAACCTATGGTTATTCATAATGATAAACTAAAAGAATCTTATAAAGATCATAAGTTTGTAATAGAAAACTCAGCAATTACGCCAAACTCTGAGGTTCAAGAAATGTCATTTTATTATCATAAAGAAGATGGACCAAATTTTGAAGTTGCGTCTGTGAATAAAGAGCACATCTTAAAACACGTGATTTATAATCCAAAGTTAACTGAAGATGGGTTAGTTGAACTACGAGTGCCATGTTTAACGATAAACCAATTGTTTGAAAAACACAAACTAAAAACCATAGATTATCTTTTTATTGATGCTGAAGGAATAGACGACCAAATCATCTTATCGATAGACTTTAAAAAGTATGATATTCATAAAATCTTTTTTGAAGCTCATCATATAGATATACATAATTTAACTATGTTTTTAAAGTACGCAGGATATACATGTGAAGTAGCTGGTCCTTGGGGCGGTGATCGACTGGCAACAAAAATCATTTAAATTAAAAATTGTTAATAACTTTAGACCCACAAATTTTTATTTGTGGGTTTTTTGTATTAATTTTAACTATCAATATAAAACTATACACTATATGAACACATTCTGTGAAAATCTTAAAGGAGTCGAAAAAG
>Ga0181349_1000888_pt1 | contig 12799 bp, 8 predicted proteins | sample Su13VDMM110SD_FD_130106 | JGI IMG/M metagenome (GOLD analysis project Ga0181349, IMG submission 130106) | Freshwater viral communities from Lake Michigan, USA - Su13.VD.MM110.S.D | ecosystem: Environmental > Aquatic > Freshwater > Lake | place: USA: Michigan | collected 2013-07-16 | reverse complement strand
CCATATGGACTATCAAAAAAGTAACCGTCTATATCTTGGTCAAGCGGTAGTTCTCCAATGTACTTCTTAAATAAACTTCCATCGCTGGCACTGGCCTCTATAAAAAATCCATCATCATCAATTCCGTATCTTGTGCCTGAAACGGAAACGGGCTTTGAAGTTGAGCCATCTGCTTTCCTGAGAGTCCTCATGGACTTTGTCAATCTTGATTCAACATCGTCAATTTTTAAATTAAATTCTTTGGCAATATCTAAATTTGTTGCGCCATAGAGTTTTTGGGAGAGCACGTCTCTGTCGGTTCCTTCGAGCAGGTATCCGTGTTCTCTCATCAGATAACGCATCTCGGAACGCTCTGGTGTCTCTGTGGCCGAAAGAATAGTTGCTTGTGCTTTTACGATTTGCACAACATCACTTCTTGAAATGTCATTGTCTTTTGCTATTTGGTCAATCGGTAAATTACCAAAACTTGAGTAGACATTTCTCATTAGTCTTTCAGGGTATGAACTTTCTTCATTATTGTTATCGCTAATGATTCTGTCAATTGCTCTTATTGCACCAGACGGACCGTCTGGTGCATTATTTCCAAAATATGGTTCTCCAGTTATTGAGAAATTGCTTAAGAAATTGTTTATTATATTTGGTAGGTAGCCATCAAGCTCTGGGTCATCGGCGTTATTTTGTTTTAGGTAACTCTTCTTACGACCAGTTGAGTCAAAAACTTCAGATGTAAAACCATCCGGTAGGGCTCTCACGTATGAAGACATCTTGCCAACAGGACCTGAACCAATACCTCTTTTGGCAATTTCCTCTCTCATATCCCCCAAGCCGTTTTCGGAAATATTTATTATGGAAATTGCAAAATCAATTTCTTCTTGTATTTTTCTTGCCTTTTCTCTTGCTTCTTCAATATTTTCTTCTTTTTTTGTAGCTCGTTTTTTATCTAAAAGTTCGTAAGCTTCTTTCTTCATTGCTTGCACGGCTTTATCAGCCATTGAAGCTAGTGACAAGAGTGATTCATTATCAAGTTCAATAATTTTATCTTTCATCTTTTTTCTTATAACTGGTTCAATTTTTCTCATTTCGTCTGCTGACTCAATTGTGTCAAGCAAATCAATGTCTTCTTTAGTCCCTTCAAAGAACATGGCATTAAGCATTGAATCTGCAAGTATTTCTACTGCTTCAGCTGAATCTCTTGGGTACCCACGAACAGTGTCCATAACTGGCGTTGCGTCTTCTTCGTCTTCATTTGTGAATCCAGAGCCGTAGGAATTTGGAATCCCAGGAATAGTGCCACCTGGGGCCCGAAGTTTCCCACCCCGTTCTCCGCCGTAGACTAGGATTTCCTCTGGCTTGGCTGGAGCCGTTACTTCTGTATCTGGCTTCAATAAAGGTATTCTTGGTCGCTCTGTTGGCGTGACCCCAGTTCCACGGAGTCGTGATGTATCTGGAGCCGTTACTTCTGTATCTGGTTTCAATAATGGGGTTCTTGGGCGCTCTGTTGGCGTGACCCCAGTGCCACGGAGTCGTGATGTATCTGGAGCCGTTACTTCTGTATCTGGTTTCAATAATGGGGTTCTTGGGCGCTCGGTTGGTGTGACTCCAGTGCCACGAAGTCGTGATGTATCTGGAGCCGCTGTCTCTGCATCTGGCTTCAACAATGGGGTTCTTGGTCGCTCGGTCGGTGTGACTCCAGTTCCACGAAGTCTTGATGAACCTGGAGTAACTGGTTTTATAACTGGTGGAGTGACTTCTATTCTTGGTCGCCCTGAGGTTGCTGGTTTTGAATCCCATGTGATTCCATCTCCACGGAGCCGTGGTTTCCCAGGGGCTTCTGGTGTTGCATCCGGCTTCAATAATGGGGTTCTTGGGCGCTCGGTTGGTGTGACTCCAGTGCCAGGAACAATAAAAGGTTCACTTCCATCACCTCTATCAAAAATTATGCCATCTTCCTCATCAAACTCATCAAAGGGGTCAACGTCACCGGGTTTGTAACTACCATCAAAGGGGTCAAGATATTCAATACTGTCGTCGCCCGACATTCTTCCGACTGGGGCACTATAAAAAATACTGCTAAACCTATTTCTCCTAGGACTTTCGCCTTGACCTTTTAAATCGTCGACAGACTCGGCTGCCCCTATTGACTCCGTCCATTTTGCGCTTGACATTGAACCAACTGGCCCGTTCTCAATCACCATGGAGTCTCGCAACTTTCTCATTGCGATTTGTTCTTTTCGCCTTACTGTCTGTCTGTCTGTATCAAGTCTTTCTGCGGCTTCTTCAAGAGTTTCACCATCAAGTCTTCTCTTCATTAAACTTGTTTCTTCGTCTGAAAGAATTGAAGAAGGGTCATCAAGCATTCTTCTGGTTATTCTGTTTGGGCTATTTTCGTCTAGTCCACGAAGTTTTGACATGTGTCTCAACTCAAGCTGTCTTGCTTTTTCTCTTGTTACAGAGAATTGCGAAGCCGCTTCGGCAAGTGACATTCCATCGTTGTCTCTTGCTAAGAATATTTGTCTTCCAAGTTTTTCTTCACGCATTTGCCTTTTTTCTCTTGCCGAGAAATTTGAGTCGCTTGAAAGAGATGACATTGTTCCAATTGGTGAGTCGTCGCCATTCTTGAGTTTTTTCTTTATTTTCTTTTTTGCTTTCTTGAAATCTCTGTTTCGTGCGGGAACTAAACCTTCTGTTTCTCTTTGAAATTGGTCCCATGTCACACCTGGGCGACCAGGAATAACAAAATCACTCGGTGCAACGTCCTCGGCAAAAGAAGCCTGTGGGCCACGAATGAAAAAAGGTTTTCCACCTCGTTCTCCGCCGTAGCGAGGTTTTTTCGTTTTGGGTTTGGGTCTGCGCGGAGGAGGGTTGAGTGGGGGAACCTGAGAAGCCATTGCCCCACGTGGTGAGTCAACATCAACGACTCCAGCCTCTTCTGGTCTTTTCACATATGGTAGGTCTCTGTTGCTTCTTTTTCCAATTTCGTTTACATATCTCTCAACCGTCCGTGGGGAGATATTGAATTTGCGCGCAACCTGTTCGTATGCTTTTTTTGTATCTTTGTTTTTTGAAACAGCGTTGAATGCATTGAATATCTTTTCGGCCGTATCCATGTCAATTGGTCGTTGTTCTTGTGAGAATCTTCTTCCGCTTGACATGCGCCCAGTTGGTCCGCCAGAGACCCTCGCAGGCTCTCTTTCTGGGACCTCAATTGGAAATGGGGTTCTTTCTGGCTGTCTCCGTGGTACGCGCTCAGGAACCCTTTCTGGCTCTCTCTGGGGGACGCGTTCTGGAACTCTCTCAGGTTCTTTTTCAGGAACTGTCTCAGGGACTTTATCGGGTTCTTTTTCGGGAACGATAACTGGTCTCGCTGGTTTTACATCCGGTTTAACTGGCTGTACTTCTGGAATTTCTTCTGGAATTGTTACTGGTTCTGGGACAGAAGGCATATCTGCTTCGCCTGGTCTCCTAGTGCGTTTTGGCTTTTTGCGAACATTAAAATCGCTTCCAGGGGTTGGGTCAATAACGCCACGTCCCCTGTTTATTGTTGGCTCTCCCTCAAGTACATATGGGTCACCATCCGCATTTCTTGCAGTAAAAGGATTTGTGTTTCTTGGTTTTTTTCCGATTGCTGCGCCAAGAGCTTTTTGTTCAAAAGAATCAAAAACATTTGATAGGGCTTTGTATGCGGCAACGCTGACTTTGTCAATATCTGGAACAACAATTCCGTTTTCTAAAACTTTTACATCAAATGAGTGATACTCGGCAATTGTATTAATTATTTCAAAAGCTTCAATTTTTTCTGAATTGTTTTCTGGCAACAAGAAAAGATGCTCTCCGCTATTTGCAGATTTAAACTCATCCAGAGTGCTCAGGTTGTTTGGTATAGAACAAGATGTGTCTCCTTTTGAACAATCGTCGCAACATGCTTCATGTGGAACTGCAGCCGAAGACATTGCGTCGTAAAGGCTTCCGTTTGTTTGCCCCATTGATATAATCATTGCGCTAGGGGTTCCGTCATCACCAATTCGACTACCGTTTGAGTTGTTCGTAGGTATGTAGACGGTTTCTGGTCTGACTTGTTGCGCTGTTCCAAACATGAATTCGTCACCATCAAAATAATAAGAAACCCTTAATGTCTCAACCGAGACGCCGGCTCCCATTTCAAAAATTGCAATGTCATTGTCTGCGTTAACCAGTCTTACAGCTCCGCCGAAGTGAGAAGCCAATGCCCTTGTGAGGTCGGCGGCGCGTCCAACAACAGAGTTCTCTCCATTGTTCATTGCTTCGTATATAGCAGTTACATGGTTTTTTGTTTCTGAACCATTGCTATCATCTTTTTTCTTTGTGTTGCTATAGCGCTCAAGTAGTCTTCGTCCCTTGGCTGCAAGTTCTGCGGCATCCGCAGCATTCTTTGGAACTGGTTCGCCCCATGCGGAAGCGGAAAGAGCTAGTCGGGTTGGTTCTCCGTTTGGTTTTTTCATCGGACCAGAAGGATTTGTAAAAAATCTTGTTAGGAACGAACCTTTGCGGCGCATCTTCTCTGGTGTATCGGCTGGACCTTTGACACCTGGTTTTAGATTTGCGCCTTCTGTTCTTTTAAAATGAGCACGACCAGCTGCCGTCAAACCACCATTTGGGTCGCGTAGCTTTGCTCCCTTTTCTTCGATTGGAACACAGTTGGGAACCATATTCCCATTCTTTCCCTTTTTCATTCCTACTTGTCTGTATCCATCCCAACAAGGGCCACCCTTGACCTCACCACCTTGCTCATCAGACTTAATAGAAATTGTTCCCGTTAACTGGTTTGCCCCATGAAGTACTGGGGAAACTTCATACAGCTCAACCTCTTTTAGAAGATTTGCTTGCTGTGTTGGGTCAAAGACTGCATCAAGGGTTTTATAACCGATTGACCATTCCTGCTCAAGCCCAAAGAACGAAACATTTGCAAATGCCTCACGTCCTCTTTCGGCTTTAAGATTGAATTGAACTCTCGTATAAAGACCACCGACCCCAGCTTTTCTCATCTTTGCTGGAAGACGAGGGTCGTTTGGACCAACTTCATAGATTTCCAAAACTTTACCAATTGGCTCATTCCAATTGTGGCCCCATACAACTCGAGGTTTTCTTCTCTTCAAAGAGTTTGTGAAACAACCAGGAAGGCAAATATCGCCAACAGAGTCTTTATTACCAACGCCAGCAGCGAAGCACTCGACTATGCCGAGAGCTTCGTCAATATTGAATTGCCCTGTTAGGGACTTATATTCGTAGTCGGCTGATGTTTCTTGCATGTTTGTCATAGTCACCTAGTCATCAATGATAAACGAGTTGCTCCCGTTTTTGTGAAGCTTTTTATTTTATTTATATAAAGTTGGTTGTGTTTATATAAATCAATCTTTATCAAATCTCAATCTACATCTGCAGTTTATTGTTAGATGAGGTGGGGCGAATGGGTCTCCTGGAAACCTCAACAATGTCCCACCCATATCAAACGCTTCTAGTACGCCAACCGACTTACCATGTAGGCCGGCGTGTTCTGGTCTAACTTTTGGGTCTTTTTCTGTAATCCATGTTTTTGTCATTGCGCCTATTGAGCGTCCGGACAAATAAGTTCCTGCGTTGTAGGCAGTTTGTCCCTCATGCTCGGCTATGAGTCTTTTCCTCTTCATTAATAGATTTATGAAAATAGCCAAGAGGGCAGCTTTTAACATTCCGACTTTATCTTCTTCGTCAGACATTGACGAAGCAACAAGTACGGCTGCTGCAACTTCGGACGCTGTGGTGGAATTTACATTTTCCATCCGCTCCATCTGTGAATCAAGATGTTCTTTTACTGCATCCTCGTCCATCTCTGCCTGCATTGATGCTTCTTGCGACACAACACTTGAGGCGTCATTCATTATTCCGCTAAGTATTGGTCTTATGTCTTCGTTCATCTGTTTATTCCATACGGCTACGTCAAATATTGATTCTGGGTCAAGTGACTTTGATTCAATATTTTTTCTAGCTTTACTCCCAGCAGCTTTTTCCATAATTACTCTCTGCTGTCTTTCAAAAAATCTTTCAAGTGATGCGTCAAGTATCTCAATCCACCTGTCCGATGATTCTTCTGCTTTAAAATCCCATTCATCGGATATGTACGAACCTGCTCCACCGCCTTCTTCTTTTGTCTGTGGTCCACCCATAGCTGCTGCTTGTTGAGCAGCAATTGCCTCTGCTGTCAAAGCTGATGTCATTCCCTCAGACGGACCTCCCTGTGGGGCTGCTTGAGGACCATATGCCGAAATTGGTATTTCTTGAGGAGCTGCTGGTGCCCCAGGGGTTGGTGGCATTCCGGGTACTGGCGGCATTCCAGGAACTGGTGCACCTCCACCCATCATGTCAAGTTGTCCCTGCTGCGCTGGTTCAAACTTTTTATTTGTGTATCCGATTGGCGTCAAGTTTGGATTAGCAAGCATTGCATCCATTAGCTCGGAATCAATTTTTCCGCGCCCAGCACCTTCTCTGTATTCGTTTCCACTTATCAAACCGCTTTGGTATTCGTTAAGAAGGTATCTGTCTCTTTCCTGCTTATAGAGAACCAAAACAGGAACATCAGTTACGTCAAAGTCAATGTAATATTTTGGGTGAAGTTCGTCCAATCCACGAGCCAGTGTTTCTAGATGTGGGAGCATTGTTTCGTTCCAAAAAACTTTATGCTCTTCTGAGGCGTTACTAAATGTTCTTCCAGAAGCATTGCCAATAACAGATTCGGGAACTCCAAAAGCTGCGAGTATTTCTTCTTTTTGTATTTGACGCATTTGCACATAGTTTGCATCTCGGGGTGATTGACCCGTATCCACAAAATCAACACCTTCGTCAGAAGAGACAACAGTTACTGCGCCGGCTCTATTTATGTTTCCTCTAAAACGACTTCTCAATTCATCTTTGTCGTCATCATTAATTTCTCCCCTAACAACAAGAAGTCCACCTGGTCGACCATCATTAAGTAAGAAATTTCTGTTGTATATTTTTGACAAGTTCTCAATCTCTATTGCGATACCGGCAGCTTCCATTGGGGTTAATGAAAGGTAGGGGTCCAGTGGGTGTGGTTTTCTAATCCACACAACATCCTCTGGTTTGAGAATTACCTTTGTCCCATTGCGCATATCAACTTCAAAACCTGAAACAAATCTTTTTGGGCAGGGTATTGGAGCGGTATGTTGTGGTGGCAAAAGCTGCAACGCAATTAATTGACCGTCTCTACCTCTTACCTTTTCAATGAACGCACCACGAGACGACATAAGTAACTGAGAAGAAAGTCTGTATCTGAAAACAAAAGAGTTTTCACCCATATTGGATTTGGTGTTGAGCAAGTCAAGAATGCTTTCATCCGACTGTCGAATAATCTTTCCATTTGGGCTATTGTTCTCTCGTAAAATAGCTGGAAGTCTTGATTGGTTTCCCGAAATTGCATCAATACACCTGTTGACCCATGTGACTTTCTGAAAGCCCTCCCGATAGGCCCGTTCTATATCCCAAGAATCTCTGTATGGCTTTCCAACCATTGATGGATTGAACGCAACAGGCGCTCCTGGTCCAAGTGCAGATTTCTGCTGCGACTGGTCAATTGACTTATTTTGCGACGAATTCCAAGCCATTATGTACTTTTACTCCATCCCAAGTAATATTCCGACTGCACCACATGCAACACCAAAAGCAATAAAACCAGCTGGTGGAGATATTAAAAATGTTCCTATGCTGACAAACAGTATAAATGAAGCAATCAGTATGTTGGCGATGGTATTCCTTTTAGTCATTTTTAAGGCAAATCTGCCTATTCCTTTTGCCATTTTGGGGAACTTTTTTTCGCTAGGATTATCTTGTGCCACAGTAATCTAAACTTAGCACGACTAATCGATTTGGACGACAATGACTAATTGGCAAAAAGTTTTAGAATATCTAGAACCAAGAAAACCTTACTTTTGCCCTGAAACACCATCTATTACGCAAAAAGTATTCCTAAGAACATATGCATTGGAAGCTTTTTTTGGAGGTGCTGCTGGTGGTGGTAAGAGTAGCGCCTTGCTTATGGCGGCGATGCAGTATGTAGATGTTCCTGGTTATTCGGCGATTCTTTTTAGAAGAACATATTCCGACCTTTCTCTCCCCGGAGCCCTCATGGACCGATTCAAGTCGTGGGTTAGCGGGATTGAAGAGATAAGTTGGAACAACAACACATATGTGGCAACATTCCCATCTGGGGCAAGAATCTCATTTGGCTATCTAAACAACACCAATGACTACCTTAGATACAAGGGTTCGGAGTTTCAGTTCATCGGTATGGACGAGGTAACCGAAATACGTGAGTCTGATTACAGGTATTTGTTTTCCAGACTTAGAAGACCCAAAAGCGGAGAGCTCTCCAAGGTCCCACTGAGAATGCGTTCTGCCTCAAACCCTGCCCCTAATTGGGTTAGGCAGAGATTCATCGTAGAAGGCATAGAAGCTGGAAGAATTTTTGTTCCATCCCTTCTTACCGACAACCCAGGAATTGACCCAGAATCATACAGACAAGCCCTTGCCGCTCTTGACCCAATTGAAAGAAGACGATTGGAGGAAGGTGACTGGTGGGCAACAACCCTAGGAAGCCTTTTTGACAGAACATCTTTTGTGATAATTGACCAATCAGAGGTCCCTCCAGTTGGCGGGAATGCTAGGGCCGTCAGGTTCTGGGACCTTGCCGCAACGGAGCCTTCCAGTAGCAACCCGAACCCCGACTGGACGGTAGGAACATTGGTTCTGTATGACTCCGGAGTGGCCTATGTCCTAGATGTCAAAAAAGCAAGGGTAAAGGGCGACAAGGTTGAGCAAATGATAGCCCAAACCGCGGCGGAAGACGGGCCGAATGTATCAATCAGAATGGAGCAGGAACCAGGCTCCTCTGGCAAAGCGCTGGTTGACCAATACGCAAGATACATACTCCCGGGTTATGATTTCATGGGAATTCGTTCAACTGGTGACAAGCTTACGAGGGCTCGACCGTTTGCCGCAGCCGTAGCCAACGGTAATGTCAGGGTCATCCGCGGTCCGTGGCTAAGCGATTGGCTTGATGAAATGTCGTCTTTTCCAGAAGCCTGTGACCATGATGACCAGGTTGACTCGGCCGTTGGGGCTTTTACATTTTTAGCTGGTTTGGGCTTGCCTTATCGCCGTCCTACCAGTATCATCATCTAGCACCAGCTAGAACCCTATTAAAAAGAGGAAAAATGGATACTGAAGTAATTTTTGATGCAGAGCAGTTGGCCGCCCAGGTTTCGGAAATATCCAAAAAACTTATGGATGTTGATAGGAATTTTTCGGCTGCTAGGGAACAAGGCGTAGATATTGAAGAATTGTGTACATCGCTCACGATTTTGAATTTTCTCAAGCAGGAAATTTCATCGGTCTACGACACGGCTGCAAAAATAGTTGCGGACAAGATGGGCTCCGTCCCAATGATTTCCTTGGGTGATGGAACCACTATTGAAAAGAAATCTGGCAGTGACCGCAAATCCTGGGACCACGATGGACTGGCATCAATCGTTACACGTAGGCTCGTTGAGATGTCAACCGACCTTGACTCAGGTGAAATGAATTCGACCATTGACGACATCGCTTCTCAGCTGCTACGTTTTGTCCAGCCCTCTTATTGGCGAATAAAAGAATTATCAAAAATTGGTATCAACGCAGACAATTACTGTCAGGTTTCAGACGAAGTAAAAACAAGCATAATTATCCGAAAGGCAAAATGATGAGCAACGAAATTTATCAACTTTTTACAGAACCGTTCCCACAAGAAATGGAGCGCACACTCAATAAGGGTGGAACCTCTTTGACCTACATCCCAGTTAGCGAAGTGGTTAACAGGATGAATAAGGTTGTTGGTGTTGGAAAGTGGTCGCTGAAAGTCCAAAGCTTTGTTGAAATCGGTGACTCAGTCGTCGCACATGTGACAGTGGTTGCAACCATTGATGGCAACGAAGTCACTAGGGACGGTGTCGGTGGCCAAAAAATCAAGCGCATAAAGGCAACCGGTCTTGCTGTTGATTACGGCGATGAGGTAAAAGGTGCAGTTTCTGATGCATTCAAGAAGGCTGTGCAAACATTTGGAATCGGTTTGTATCTTGCTCGAAGCGAAGACGCAATTGAAATTGAGCAGGTAATGGACGCTGAGGTTTTGCGACCCGCAGAACCAGTAGATACCGAGAAGCTTGAGATGTGGAGCAAATTCATGTCAATGACAAAAAAAATGACACCAGAACAAAAAACAACTCTTCGCAAAGATTGGGAAACATACAGCAACAATGCTCCAGTTCCGAGTAACGCAGCCAGCCTTACAAACGAGCAGATGATTTTTCTTATTGAGACTGTTGTAAAAATTGAGTTCAGTGGGCAGTTGGTGTCGGAAGCAAAGTGATAACCACTACCGAACTGCCATACGAGCTACCTCCGTACCTATCACCATCTTCAATATCAACGTATGTTCAATGCCCATTGAAGTACAAGTACTCTAGGGTTAATAAGCTCTCAGAACCACCAACAGAAGCAACATTGATGGGTAATTTTGTTCACGATGTTCTTGAATATTTTTATCTTAATGTTGAACCGGCAAACAGGGGTATTGCTACATTGAAAAATGTTAGTTCTTCTGTTTGGACGAGCGGAGAATGGGAAGAAAAAGTCACTCCGTTTATAAAAGATGGACTGAACACTTTTAGGTGGAACTCCTGGTGGTGTCTTGAAAATATTTTTAAAGTTGAATCACCGGTTGATGTAATTCCGTCTGGAGTAGAAACCGAACTCAACGGAAGTATCGGCGGTTTCAACATCAAGGGATATATTGATAGGTGGTCAACCATTGATGGGCTGACAACAATTTCTGATTACAAAACAGGAAAAACTCCAAAAGCTAGATATGTCGGAGACAAATTTACTCAGCTGCTCATTTACGCAATAGTTTTGGCGGATACAAAAGATGTCAAAATAGACCTAGTCGAGCTTCTGTACCTAAAAGATGGAACTAAATTTTCTCAAAAATATACAGAAGAAGATGCTGAAAAGGTATCTAAAATGGTTGAGGATGTTGGAATCAAAATAGGAAATTCTTTTGATGCAAATCAATGGGAAGCAATACCTGCCGTTCTCTGTAACTGGTGTTATTTCAAGCGAGACCTATGTGAATATTGGAATAAAAAATAAGGAGATTAAATGAATACCGTTTATCACATGATGAGCGATGACGCTTTTGCGCACTTGGTTGCTCAGGACATAAGGAATAATGTAAACGACAATCAGCGTCAGTTCTTGCGTGAGTCGCAAAATTTAAAACGTTGGTCTAGGTGTCTTGACGCCCTATTGTCAAACCTTAATGAGCAGGTAGAAGAAATAGAAGGCGACATGGAGTCTGATACGGAGCAGTATTCTGCACTTGGGGAGGATGGGTCTAAGCTTCTTGCAGAATCAATGCATCATTATCTTGGGCAAAAACGCAAGATTGAAAAGTTCAGGGGCCATGTGTTGCGAAAGTTAAATGAAGTAGCTGAGCTTATTTCCATGCTTGAATCCGGAGTTTCATCCGAAGACGACATATTGATTATGTGTAGGCAGGCAATAATCAGGCATAGGAAAGAACTGGATGAAAACGATATTGAGCCGACTCCATATGACGAGGCTTTGTGGGAAGTTCTAAATGGCCAATGGAATTTTGAAGAAATAGAATACGATGAGGCAAACCTAATTGAGATATAGGTCTGCTAAAAAAGAAAAAGAATATGTCGAGAGGAGAAAACTCGTCGTTAGACTCCTTGAAAAAAAACCATGGTGCGAAGCATGTCCGGTTTTTGCTGAACACGATGAAAAAAAAATGTACAAACGCAACAAATCATCCGATTTGCATGAACTAAAACGACGCTCCCAGGGCGGTTCAATCCTAGATGAGGAAAATATAATTTGTGTGTGTAGGCCTTGCCATACGAGAATTGGGAACTATCCTCAGTTGGCTTTTGACTTGGGTTTAGCAAAACATGGCTGGGAAAATTGATACTCCACTGTTTTTGGGGTAAAAAAAAGCACCCCACCCGTTATGGGTGAGGTGCTTTTTTGTTTATCAAATTAGGCTTGTTCCACCATGAACGCAACTGTCATGTTTGAACCAGCAGTGCTGGAACCGACAGCCGATACATCAAGACTAACAAGGTCTCCTGCTACGAATCGGATTGGGCTGCTTGAAACAGCAGTTCCACCAGACGAAGCTGCCGAAGTCACGTTTGCATATACTGATGCATATGCAAATGTTGTGGTTGTAGCTACAGCCGTGATTGTGTGGGTGCCGTTGAATTGCTTGCCTACGCCGGCCACGGTCACAACATCGCCCACCTTGTAGCCATGTGCTGCTGTTGTAAGTGTCGCTACGTTGCTTGTCAGGGCCTTGTTTGTCACGGCATAAGATGCGGTGTTCAAAGTTCCAGTAGCCGAGGTTCCCGCTGCTGCAACTGAGGTTCTTGCTGCGATACCAGTGCCGACCAAGAGGTCTGCGGTAAGTGCCGAACCTACTGGTGCTGTGGTCACTGCAACGGTAACGCCGTTGATGTATCCAGCAAATGGCATAGCCATTGTAACGATGCTAGATGTTGAGAGACCACCAGCAATGTTCATTGTGATGGTTGTTGGTGCGAGTACTGCTGTTGACATTTTTCCTCCGAGATTAAGTTGTTTCAGAAATTATACACGAGCAGTCATATCCCGTGGACAACCCCAAAAAAATTTGTTTATATTTAACCTTTTT